>Ga0131853_10024104_pt1 | contig 10983 bp, 2 predicted proteins | sample TergutLab28metaG_FD_92764 | JGI IMG/M metagenome (GOLD analysis project Ga0131853, IMG submission 92764) | Labiotermes labralis P1 segment gut microbial communities from Petit-Saut dam, French Guiana - Lab288 P1 (version 2) (version 2) | ecosystem: Host-associated > Arthropoda: Insects >...
ATATACCATGTTTAAAATATTCAGTACCTATATTTGTTGAATAAATATATAAAATGCAACTTTAGAGGTTAGCGGTGCGGTACGACCACTATAGTTGACATTAGGCGTCTAAAGGTTAATATATTTTTTCTCGCAAGACAGATTTGTGTCAAGTTATATCAACTGCAGATACTAGATCGACTTCTTCACTCAATGGAAATGAAATTAAAGTTGCTCATGAAGGCGTACACTCTTTCTTCAGATAGGAATATACACACTCCAAGCGAATTTGTACTGCGCTATTTACTGAACACGAAGTACAAGAAGACGCTCTACAAGCCAAGCTACACGTCAGGCAGGTATAGCTCTATCCATACTCGACCTCGGCGCTAAAATGGGGTCGGTGGTTAGCACGACGCCCCGGTCGCTTTACTCCCGGGAAACAGACCAGGCACCCATCGCACAGGAAGCTGGGTTGAACTCGGAGCTAGTATTGATGGATCCGGAAAACCTCGCCCCTACTGGATTTCGAACCTCGGACCGTCCAGCCAGTAGCGAGTCGCTACACAGACTATGCCATCCAGGCCGCTGGACACTTTATAAAGTACGGGTTATTCGCTTGGGATTTACTCCACATTAACAGGACCTGAAATAATGACAACTTACTGCCGTTATTCATAACTCCACGAGCATAACAATCACGTAACGATTGTGGGGTCAATATTACATCGACCTTTTGGATGCACTACAACCAAAAAGGGAATTATCGGCAAAATCAGGTTCTATAAACACATATACACCTACACTGCTGGACATAACAAATAAATCGCTTTCTGCATTAAACTCCACATTGTTGATATGGCTGCTTGGCGACAAAAGAGAAATGGAAATAATAATACAAGCATTATACATATATTGTATGGTCCTCTACTAACTACCAGGCAAGAAGTTCGGAAGGAAATAGCATGTAGGGGAGAAAGAAGGGTAGGACAGTACAGAAGATACGAATATAGAGCTTCGGTTATTTTTATACAATATATAAAATAAGAAATCATATATACAGGGTTATTCGAAATGATTGTCGGGGTTTTAACAACTGCCACCTAGTTCTCCAAAGACAGCCCCATGTGATTTCTTTCTATGGGGTTACGTCAAGGATCAGGTTTATGTTCCTCCTCTTCCCGCAAGTATCCCGGAACTGAAGGTACGAATCAAAACAGCCACTGAAACCATCACCGCTGACATGCTACAAACAGTTTGGAACGAACTCGATTATCGTGTTGATGTTTGTAAAATCACAAAAGTTTCACATATACAGCACCTGTAAGGTATGTAACAAAAACTTAGAATGTTATTCTATTGAATAAAGAAAAACATATATTCCTATCTCAAGTGTATTGTGTATGACAAGTTGTTAAAACCCCGACAATCATTTTGAATAAACCTCTATATTGGCATTATACAGTAATATAAAGACGGTTGAAAAAAGCAGCACTGCATCTTAAGTACTGGACATTTTTCTATTATTCTATAGCAAATTATTTGATCTGGTTTTAGAAAAGGGATAAGAGTTTAGTTTGTGTGCAAAACTGGAGTTATATTGAAGTAATTAAAAAATTTAATTCGTCTGGTGTCTTTCAGTGTCACTACTAAATTTCATTAAAATCTGCAGTACTCTCGGTGACGATACATGCGAACAAGCGGATTAACCCTTTCGCCCTGGAGCTGGACATTTATAGTTTAGCACACCATGTAAGTGAAATGTGAATATTTTATGAACCAAAAAGGGTAACATTAGGAAATACACGACATTTTGTGGGGGGAATAAAAAGAAGGTGGTGAGAGAAAGTCTAAAAATATAATTAAATATACTTTTTGACTAAATACATAAAAAAGCGTACTCTGAGGAGTAGCTGTGGGCCTGTCCTATATATAGGATGCATGGTGCCCACAGGTTAACGAATAAACAGGGTAGCAGGAAATTTGACGCTCAGGTGACCGTGCATCATGATAAATTCTTATAATAAAACCAACTAGATATACTAATTTCTCAAATTTATTTTTTTGAATAAAACTCTACATGTTTCGGACAGTTCCTCTGTCCATCATCAGGAGTTTTTCACTGTACACACAGTAATGGCATATGTCATACAAGTTTGCTGACAGTTTGCGAGCAGGAGCAGGACGGAACGTCCTGATCCTGCTCGCAAGCTGTCAGCAAACTTGTATGACATATGCCATTACTGTGTGTACAGTGAAAAACTCCTGATGATGGACAGAGGAACTGTCCGAAACATGTAGAGTTTTATTCAAAAAATAAATTTGAGAAATTAGTGCATCTAGTTGGTTTTCTGAGATTTTCTGTATACCCGGATGGCTCGGCGTTCCAATTAATCCGGATAAATGAAATTCTACCGTAATTATTTTCGGCCTGCGGTATTAGCGGCCTATTTACATAAACGTATATAAAATAATGTTGATGATATCGATAACGAATCGACGATACTAACACACGTGAATATTACACTCGTCACTGTTATTTACTTATTCAGTAACATTACTAAAATTTAAATGTAGACTGTGAAGAAATATGGGGTTCAATTAGACCTGAAAAAAATGGTCACAAACAAAAAAGCAGTAATTCTGAAAAAATAAAATTCGTTGACTTGCTCTGCAACTACAATACATTTTCAATTCAGTAAAAAAAACCAACGAATTCGTACGTGAAAATAATACAGATTTAACAAAGACTCAATTTTCATCCACTTTAACTTTATTGGCATTGCCATTACTGTACAGCCTTTACAAACTTCATTCTAATGTTGAGGAACGTACGTTAATAAAGAAATAATTAGTAGATTTAAGATATTTTCTTTCTGCTGGTGACAAGTGTTCTGCGGGAGCTACTGGAGAAAATAAATAATATGTATCACCAGACACAACTTAAGTTTGAAAATAACATACGATAAAACAAAAAAAAAATACAATTTACAACACAATTCAATGTATTAACCAGGTTATGGAAACGCAATCAATTGGCATGATTTAAGGATTTCGTTTCAAGTGTCCTCTTCCTTAGCAAGTACGATCGGCATAGAACCTTCTCACCAACGGAAGGATTTTCAAGCACACAATATTCTTACAGGAGAAGTAAGACAAAGAAAATAACGTCCATGATCTTCCCGAAGCAGTATCTCTTTATTAACAACACTTTAAACAAATCTCCGAATTTTTATCATGGTACGACAGATCCTAGTGGGCCAGAGCCTCCTCACTGTCGAGGTTGCACGATCGCTCTCAGAAGCACCACAATCCGTAGGACTCCTCTGGACGAATAATCATTCCGACGAATAATCAGACCTCTACCTGACAACATACAAAACTCACAAGAGACAGACACCCGTACCCCTGGCAGGACTCGAACCTGTAATCCCAGCAAGCGAGTGGCAGGAGACCAAATCCCAAATAGGCTAATATAAATATTACGACACTTCATTTATACACCGACTTCTGAAAACACTAGAAGGGCACTTGTATCTGAAACAGAGTGTACAGGCATCGCGTTACCTCGACTTCCTGCTCAAGAAAACTATTTACCCAACAAAGCTTATCGAGTTGCGCCCGACTTTATAAACGACAGTGGGGAGAACATGACACTTTGAGGTCATGATCTAACGGAGTTCATCACGCACTGTTCGGCCACTTTTGGCCTTAAAAATCTCCCGCACAATAATGACTTCAAGTTTCCTGCAAAACGAAACATCTCACTCCTCAACAGATTCCAGTTAGCTACTCAAAACAGTACGAGTCTAATCTTACATTCATGCCCCGTATTTAATCCTCCGATTCCCCTGCATTCAGAAATACCACAAGCAGAGCCGTGCTACACAGCGCGATTCCTTCAGCACCATCACCAATCATATTCACATCATTAAAACGTAAAGTCCCACCCGTGCTTGTCTAATTAAGCATTAAGCTACAAAGCCGATGTGGGAGTGGAAATCTGTTTCCTTGTACCTGTCCTTAACTGCTTAGATGCCAAGCTCCCTCTTTGCCCTTGGGAAAGATCCCCCGAAACACACTGCATAGGATTCTGAGTGACAGACTGCGTTTGAAATGTGATGGCACACGCGTAGAAACCAGATTTCGTCTTTCGGCGGAACGGACGAGTCCATTTAAATCGGCGGGGGACGCCAGTTCAGCCGACTACTGGCAGTCGAGGTGGGCGCATCAGCGGTAGTAATGCTGGAAACACCATGTTCCGAGGTAGAGTACTTGTTACCCACTCCTTTCACCAATTTCCCCTTCACTTCCCCCTCCCCCCCGGGCGTCTCTGTGTGCCATCACATTTCAACTGGTCTCTACCCAGGGCCAGTTTTGATGCTGCAAGGTTGATAATAAAATTCTGTCCTTGCCGAAAATCAAACCCAGAGTCCCTGGTCGACAAGCCTCTTTGTTACCATATTGCTATTTTTATACAAGAACCCAGTTGTTTAGAAGCCACAAATAATTACATTTAAGTTCTTACAGATGGCATTTTATTAAGGATGTGTTAGACACCGTCGAAGCGTTTAATAGACACAGTTCGAAAGTAACGACAACAGATACAGGGCAATGCCAAACACAAAAATCTTCAATTTTTAAAAGAGTTCACTACATCAAAATAATGATCTCAGCTTGCTTCGTGACGCACACCTACCGAAAGATATAAATATAAAGGATACAATCATTATCATCATTATTTCGTGCAGGTTTGCACTAAGGCTGCATTTATGGAAAAGAAAAGAGATTCCAGGCATTTGAAACCCTCAAGGTTGAATTAATAGCTAACGAAAATGCCGGTGTAACTGTCCCAAGAAGTGTAAAAAATACATAACAGGAACTTCAGTCTTCGTTCTCTTTATCTTTTACAACAGAAGCAACTCAGAGAGGCTGTTATGGACTGCTCACGGTTACCACGCATTAGAGAAACAAGACAATTTCACATTAACACCGACAAGTTTAGTATAGACCGTCAGTATCAAATTTAATTGAAATAAGTTACGTGATTTACTGTACGAAAGCATAGTGACAGACAGGCAGCCACTGAAAAATAGTGCCTCATAGAAATCGCTTCTCAGTTGTCCGTTTACCCAGTGTGATGGAATAATGCATAACGAATGCTCTTACAGCTGTTTGACAGAAATTCTATTTTGGCTTCCTGAGTCCGTATCTGTCTGTCTCTCAGTCTGGATGCTTCAGTCCTATGATTACATCTTACGAGACAAATGGTGAATAATTAATACTTTAAGAGGCACGTAAAACCATGTAATTAGATACGATACAGCCGGGCTCTTCAAACTGAAATATGTAGCGACTCTCTGACACTTGAAAGGTTGAAAAGTCGATTGAAGTTAATCGATATATTTGACGTGCTCTGCTAGTGGGTTGTCTAATTAATGTTGTGGAGAGTGGTGCAAGTGACGTTTCAAATTAAATTTCATAAAATTCACGGAACTAATGGCACGATTGTTTGTAAGGTTACAATCCAGTGTGTGGTGGTTATTACAGAGCTGTAAGTTAGGTGAAATACAAGAGCAAACGAAACCCTGAATTTATAGACTCAGTTCAGCTGTGGTTGCTCTAATTTAAGATTCCTCCCGGATCGAAACCCAAAATAGGTTACGATGGCTGACATAGCTAATAATTCTACCTTCATAGTATGTATCTATAAAGATTACAATTATAGAACATAATTCTGCAGAGTGTTTGTGTGTGGTTGAAAAACTCAATCTGGTTAAGGAGCCATTAACTTAACAAAACGAAGGGTTCTGCTTCGCGAATTTAGTTAGCTAGCTTTACTGCTACAGTACACACGGGCCAATAGGAGTATGGTATTTTAAGATACAGGATGTATCTTTAATCTTGTCCTTCAGCACGGCAACTGCCACTGTAGCTCTATCTCATAGAAAGATTGCATCCGCCGGGAAAGCAGAACCTGCCAATCCCCTGCAGTTCAGCTCACCACACTTCATGGAGTTGGCTCGAACTGCTCAATCGTAGCTTCTAATGAGAGCTCACACATTCCGAAAATATTTCTCAACAGATGCCGGAGCTCCCATCTTGATTTATCAGTCTTTTCTCTTCGAACAGTACCTTTTAATTCAGAGAAGAAATGTGGATTATTCTCATTAACCACACTTCAGTGTCCCGCACCAATAATAATCAATCGCAGGAATTTGGAAAACTAGGAGGTCACAACGCGCAGGTTATGAGCAGTTCGCCGATTACCTCTTATACGGCAGCCACTAATAATTTCGTTGTGTGGGCCACACGGCATGTTCCTGCATGAAGTCACCGTACAGTTTTCTTCTACTTGTTCTCTAGAGAATGGTTGTAGAACTAACCAAACTTAGGTAAAGTAAGTTCACCCAAAACAGCCCACGAAGGTCCAGAGGGGGAGTAGAGTTATCGCTCTACTGTTTCTTTAATCTCAGTGCTAGATGGAGGTTGGTGGTTAACGCCATGTCCCGGCCGTTTTACCCCAGGGAAAGACCCAGTAGCCTATCGTAGACCCTGTACACACTGCACACCGACTTGGTCACCAACACGTGCAAGGGCATTTCACTTACACAAGTATAATTAATCTGGCTTCTTATTTAATGCAAGGCAGAAACACTGCAAATGAACACGCTTTGTTCAGCAAATAACATCCTCCCCCTCTCTCTCTCTCTCTCACATATGAACACTCCACTTGCTGTGTATGTCTCATATGAGACATGACGAAGCGCTCGTCAGACGTTTCAGAGCGTAGCGTTTCGGCAGCTTCGCCTTCGCAGAGCGACCTCGTATTTTCTTAGGCTGAAGGACACGACTGAAGATACACCCCGTATGACATTCTGTATATTCTGAGCCTTTCTTTACTCTAACCCATTACCCTCATCGTCACCCATAGGAACTTCCTTCAGCATGATATCGATGTTTAACCGGTGGGGAAATTCTAAACTGTAACGGAAACCGAAGGTTCTACATTACGTTCAAGATATGACCATGAGGTGACTCAACCACTTCACAGCTTCACGATCTGCTGCAATAATTCTACCACCAACGCATGCATATCGCAAGTGTTTCCTTCCCCTGCGATATTCAGGTATACATTTCTTTATTTCCCATTAGCTTACGTATATCAACCGCAATGTCCTCCTTGATTTAATCACGCTGAAGATTCTTCCTTACTAATTATTCCCAAGTACGTTGCCGCTGCAATATTAATCAACATCAACAACACATGAAGGAGGCACACACACACACACACCTACGTGTAGACGGACAGCTCAATGTGCTCTGATCTTCTGTCTGCTTGCCATTGTTTGATGGCACTCAACATTTGTTCCTTTCAATTTCAGTCCCATGATCGGTTGATCGGCTCTTGGGTTACTATGATGTCGGATGCTTACATACCTAAACAGCTTCCGCGAAGTGAGGTGATCCAAGAAGATTCCTAGTCTGCACGTGTGTTCTTGTGTGTAGACCGGAGAGTCTGGAGAAAACAGCCCAATAGTCGGTTTTGGTCAAGGATTTCTTAGCAAAGAATAATGTTACGAAACTGGAGAATCCCCAGACTCTCCTTATCTGGCTGAAGCTGAATTTTACCTGTTCCCTCGACTGCAAGCAGCAATGGAGCGAAGGCGCTTTCGTGATGTTACTAACATAATTAAGAATGCGACAGAACGGTTTTCAGAAATGGCTTCCAGGAAAGTTTTCAACACCTTTAGTGTCGCTGGCAGAAGTGCACAGTAGCACAAGGGGACTGTTATGAGGGAAATGTAGCTTAAATGAATCAACTGTTTTGTATTTTCCAGAAATAAAGTCAGTCCTGGAATATTTTGAAACTACTTATTATTATTATTATTATTAGTAGTAGTAGTAGTAGTAGTAATAGTAGAGGGGGACCGCGGTAGCACAGTGGTTAAGGTCGCTGGTTCCATTCCAGATGGTGTCATTGGAATTTTTCATTGACATAATCCTTCCGATCGCACTATGGCCCTGGGGTCGACTCAACCTCTAACAAAAATAAGTACCAGGAGCATTTCATGGGGGTAAAAGTGGCCGGTGTGTAAGGCTGACAAACTTACCACCATCCTGTGCCGTTGTCATGTAATCTGGGAAACTTAAATTCCTGGAACCCTCTGGGCCACTGCAGGCCAGTAAAGGGACTGTATTTATTATTAGTAGTAGTAGTATCAGCAGCAGCAATAGCAGTAGCAAAATCAGTAGTTTTAGAAGGTTTGTAACGTCGTTATAAGAATTCAGTGACGGATGTTTAGCTGGGAAAGATAGGAAGCAATCGGCCATGCCCCAAACTAGCACATACCAAAAGAAGCTGAAAGGAAAAACTCAAGGGTGGTCGATGTTACAGCCGAGATCTGAAATTCGCACCTTTCGAATACAATTCAGAAATGGTTATTATTATTATTATTATTATTAGCAGAACTAGTAGCAGTACTAGTGGTCCTTGTAGTAGCAGCAGGAGTAGGTCATCATCGTTATTATTAATTTACTCACACACTGGTTCGTTGTTCACACAGTATTCGAAGAAAGTTGCTATCTCAGGAACACCTTACTAAACACGACTGCAGGAAGTGAGTATACTGGAACACTCCCTTCGTAAACACATGCGGATGAGGTCAAAGTCTCAGGGGTACAGAAGGCGGTGGAATCCTCATCGGACTCCTTAACCTTAAAATTTTAAACAATGGAGCAGCTACATGCGATTGTTATTTGAGGACACAAAGCTAATGAAAACACCGGGATTAAAGATGCTTACAAATATAAACTGTTGGTGAAGTCGACCCACCCGTTACGTGGCAAGTTCTTGGAGCTTATTTGGTACGATGAAACACTTCAAGCTAGTTCAAGAGGTTCATTTACCACGTAGCAAACCTGGAATACAGGGTTAAGCCTCTTAGTTATAAAAGGCTTTTGCAGATCTCAGAAATAACAGGAACCTGATATTGCTACAAGTGTTATAACATCACAAACACCATTTATATTAGTTTCGCAATAGGACAATTTTCACAGTAATCTCTACACATTTCCTGAAATACGTCAATTTGCGTTCTAAAATATCCTCACCGCAATTATCTTCGCTATTTGGCTGCAGTCCACGTTTGTGGCTCAAAAATTATTCCTACTTGCAATTTCTTAACAACAACCGCAGCTGCAGGTATTTTGGTCTGACTATAAAGTTTTAGTGGCAAGGTTTTGAAATTAACTGCAGGACCATCACTGAAGCGATGTACAGTCGCTTTAACTGATCAAAAATTTCCCTGTTTTTTGGAACTAAAATTATCATAACCATGTCGTAAAAGTCCACAATTGTACCGTTTCTGGAACTAAATTCCTTCAAGCACCCATTCCATGCGCACGCACACACAGACACACGCACACACACACACACTTTCGAATAGTGTCCTATGCTCTACATCTACAATATCAAGTGACTTCACTCTTTGATATTTTCCAGCTAAAGTTACTGTATAAAAATATTTTATTTTCTCAATGCGTGCTACATGTCCTTCCATCAAATCCTCCTCCTCCTCCATAAAAATATCTGAAGGGCACAAATTAATTTCAGTATAAACTTATCTCCGTCGTCTTATAATCCCCTCACCCATTTTTTGTTGCTTGGGCCAAAAAAGTTTTCGCACGTGGTTTTCAAACATCCTCAATTTGTGATCTTATCTCGGAGTGAAAGATCACGCTTCACACCCACATTTACAAGACAGGCAATGGTGCACGTATTATGCAGCATAGAGGCGAGTTCGCGTAACCATTATGGCCGAGGAAGAGCAAAAAAACATTACATATTCTTAGTATTGTTATTTATCCAGCGCACAAAAGCGCATGCGCCATATTGTCATGTGGCCTGTCTGGTTCTACCATATTTTTCCACATTGTCGCACAAACTGCAGGATTTTCGAAAAAAAAATTATTGGAAATAAAAGTGCGTTTCGATTTTTTTTACACATTTGTATGACACATTTTTCATTCTAAGAATAATTCAGCGAGATACTATCATTATGTACAAAGGCCTTCATGTAAATTGCCCGCTATTCTAGTCGGATTTTGATAAATCTTTAATTTCTCGACAGATTTTCGAAAAATCCTCAAGTATCAAATTCCATGAAATTTCGTCCAGTGGCAGCCGAGTTGTTTCATGCGGACGGTACAGCAGAAAGAAAGACAAAACATGCTGAAGCCAATAGCCGCTCTTCGCTATTTTGCAAACGCGCCCAGAATGGCATCAGGTTTGTCATGCTAAATGTCGTAACATATAAGTTCTGGGACCCTCCCAACATCCGACTGACCGTTCACATCTCGTTATGAATGCAATGACTCAACAGCCGCGAGCTCAATTACAATATAAAAAATAAAAGTAGAGAAAACTGTAGCATTTTGCATGCTGTGTACCGTCCAGAATAATTTCAAACATAACCATCGACGATGGATGATACCGAAAATAAGTCAGGTGGGTGTGTTATGACACACTACAGTCGGAGACATTGACAGTACCTTAAACACTGAAAGAAGAAGAAGAAGGAGAAGAAGTAATAGTAGAAGAAGAAGAAGTAGTAGTAGTAGAAGAAGAAGAAGTAGAAGAAGTAGTAGTAGTAGTAGTAGTAGTAGTAGTAGTAGTGGTAGTAGTGGAGGTAGTGGTAGTAAGTGGTGGTAGCAGCTGCAGCAGTAGTAGTGGTAGTAGTGGTGGTAGCAGCAGCAGCAGTAGTAGTAGTAGTAATGGAGGTAGTGGCAGTAGTGGTGGTAGCAGCAGCAGTAGTAGTGGTAGTAGTGGTGGTAGCAGCAGCAGTAGTAGTGGTAGTAGTGGTGGTAGCAGCAGCAGCAGTAGTAGTAGTAGTAGTAGTAATGGAGGTAGTGGCAGTAGTGGTGTTAGCAGCAGCAGCAGTAGTAGTGGTGGTAGCAGCAGCAGCAGTAGTAGTAGTAATGGAGGTAGTGGCAGTAGTGGTG
>Ga0131853_10024105_pt1 | contig 10983 bp, 8 predicted proteins | sample TergutLab28metaG_FD_92764 | JGI IMG/M metagenome (GOLD analysis project Ga0131853, IMG submission 92764) | Labiotermes labralis P1 segment gut microbial communities from Petit-Saut dam, French Guiana - Lab288 P1 (version 2) (version 2) | ecosystem: Host-associated > Arthropoda: Insects >...
ATACACACAAAGATCCAGTCCGTACCGCGCAGTAAACACACTCCGTCTCGGTTACACAAACCAGTCAGTTAATGTTGTGTAGGGAAATAATCGCTGTTTGTTCTGAGATACACACAAAGATCCGGTCCGTACCGCGCAGTAAACACACTCCGTCTCGGTTACACAAACCAGTCAGTTAATGTTGTGTAGGGAAATAATCGCGGTTTGTTCTGAGATACACACAAAGATCCAGTCCGTACCGCGCAGTAAACACACCCCGTCTCGGTTATACAAACCACCCAGTTAATGCTGTATAGGGAAATAATCGCTGTTTGTTCTGAGATCCACACAAAACACATAAAGATCCAGTCCGTACCGCGCAGTAAACACACACCGTCTCGGTTATACAAACCAGCCAGTTAATGCTCTATAGGGAAATAATCGCTGTTTGTTCTGAGATCCACACAAAACACACAAAGATCCAGTCCGTACCGCGCAGTAAACACACTCCGTCTCGGTTATAAAAACCAGCCAGTTAATGTTGTATAGGAAAATAATCGCTGTTTGTTCTCAGATCCACATAAAACACAAAGATACAGTCCGTACCGCGCAGTAAACACACTCCGTCTCGGTTATAAAAACCAGCTAGTTAATGCTGTATAGGGAAGTAATCGCTGTTTGTTCTGAGATCCACACAAAACACATAAAGATCCAGTCCGTACCGCGCAGTAAACAGTCCATCTCGGTTATACAAACCAGTCAGTTAATGCTGTATAGGGAAATAATCGCTTTTTGTTCTGAGATCCACACAAAACACATAAATACACTGTGTGGGCAGAACACATAATTTGTGAATGTTAAACTGGTGGTACATGTAGTGACCACTGGACAGTCAATAGTTAACTCCGTACCGTTCGAAACTATATATGTTTTTCCCGCGTGTTTGATATTTATATACAGCGTGTTTGATTATCAAACGTCGGTATTTCAGACAAGTTACAGTCGAATTGCGCTGTGATTAGTAAGTAAAGAATGGGGAGGATATTGGACGAAGTGGTTGTGGCCTACTTTGAGCTACTGTCCCTGAATTGCGTGGAGAAACTGGGAAGAATCATGTAAATTTGTCACAGCTGGTCGTCAACCCGTGATTTGAACCCTTCATTTTCCATATATGAAGGAGGAAGCACATGAACGGAATTTGTGGTGGACAAAGTGACGCTGTCCAAGTATTTCCATTTTCTCCTGTCACTATCATTCCACCATTGCTGCATACTCATTCGTTCATTCACCATTCACCGACGCTATAGAATGTCAACAGGCGAAAGCGTCGTTAAATAGCCGACGCAAAAGAGGACGCAGAAGTGCTCTGCTAAGTAGTGTCGAATCATCAGCTGTCCTTTGCGCGACTTGTTTTCCATTTTTAGCTTGGGAGGACAATTTTGTATCAGCAATGTTGGTACTGATAAGTAGGCATATTCCTGCAGTTTGTTGAATATTACCTTCAGTAACATCATTGACCAGGGGTGGCCACGACGCGTCATGCGGAGTTTGCCCGTAAAAAATAACATTCAAGTAGTTTGCATGCACAAGAGGCTGCCCATGAACGGCGTTTTAATAGATGTTTTTAAAGAAAGGAGATTCATAACGAACTGAAGCTCTTATATGTGATACATAGTTCTTGCCCAAGTTTCCTGTTACAGTGCAGCTCTCGAAGCTTGTGTAACTGGCCACCTGTACAATATTCATGCGTCGTTGTAGGTTACAAAATTGTTTTACTCGTCCCTGTGCTGTGCGTTTAAACAGTTGTACTGTTTTCGTTTTACTTGTCACTGTGCTGTACGCGCCTTTCAACATTTGCCCTGTTCTTTGTTTTACTCGTCCCTGTGTTGTACGTGCGTTTAAACAGTTTACCTGCTTTTGTTTTACTGGTCCCTGTGTTGTGAGTGCATTTAAACGTTTGGCCTGTTTTTGTTTTACTCGTCCCTGTTTGAATCGCCTGCAGTAATTGGCGATATGTTCTAGCGCGCGTGCTCATACCGGTCACGCTAAGACCAACATTACTGGTCCCGCACTTGCCTGTTGTTAAGAAGCCGGTACGTCCGTCGCGTCATAGCCCCCTGTTCTGTAACTAACGACGCAGCTAAATAATTCCCAGAAGTAACACAGTCTGTTCCTGTTCTGTGTTCCGCAGTTACGAATAGGGTCAGCAGATGCGCGTTACATATGCGGCAGTTGGCCGAAGACGACACAATTGGTAGAAGTAAGAGAAGATGCGCTTGAGTTGCCTCGTTATTGGAATAAGTGGTTATAGGTAACTAAATTTGTGTGTGTACACACACACACACACACACACACACACACACACATATATCGAAGCCTGTTGTGTCCGAATACAGACAGCAGCTTCCCAACCTTAGTGTTTGCAATGTGCACTTTACTGTTGCAACAGATAATGGCCAGGTTGAGAGTTTTGAGGTGTTTGTGTTGTTCCGCCGGCTGTCAGGATTGTCGCTTAGGGATGTTTTGCACAGTGCCAGCAGTCGGTCGGTCGGTCGGTAACCGCTCCGCTTAGCGTAACAATTCAGAAGTTCCGAAAACTCAGCGTCCAGGAGAGACTGACTAGAACTGGTTTTGGAGCCGTGGTAGCTCAGGAAGTGTAGTGACTAGGGTACGGTCTGACTACCCAGGAATCGTTCGATGCAGGGAGGCGCAGAGCATTTTTTTTACATCCCCGGAGTTCGGTAGGCGTCAAGTGTATCTCATTTCCATGTAGTCAAGGTAAAGGTCACCCCACAACAGGCCATGATGCCCCAGAGAGGAGTAGAGGTATAGCTCTACTCCTTAACCTCGGCGTTAGATGGGAGCGGGTGGTCAACGCCACGCCCCGGCCGCTTTACCCCCAGGGAAGACCCGGTACCCGTTGTACAGGAGGCTGGGTGGGTCCCAGGGCCGGTCTGGACGGATGCGGAAAATCTCACCCTCTCCGGGATTCCATCCCCGGACCGTCCAGCCCGCAGCGAGTCGCTATACCGACTGAGCAATCCTGGCCCACTCTTCCATCCAATGCCTATGTGAAGAATAAGTGGAGTTGTGCCTTTGCAGCACAGCACTTTGTGTAACTGTTTGCATGACTGGCAGTGGTTACTGATCGAACGTTATTGACGCAGGCGGATAGATGGCTTCGAGGTAAGGATCTGCGCATTCGAAGGAGCTGAACGCAGCAGGCGGCTGACCGAATGTCGCTGTTAGGTGGGTAGCGTTCATATGCAGGAGGTCCAGGTTCAAACCTGGTCGCCAAGACCGCTGAGATTTACATGGATTTCCTGAGTACCTCCCGCCAGATCCCCGTATCGTACCCTAGGCAAGCCCACTTTGGTTTGGCGCCACGTTGTACGTTGTGCTGCCGCCTGCTGATAAAGCACAAGAAAGAAAGAAAGAAAGAAAGACTGTTCGTGATCGGGGCGGGTCGGGTTTAGCGAATGCCCCGTGTGCCGGGAGTCGTGTTGGGGTTGCCCGATTGTGAAGCTGTTGCCTTGTCCGACAGAGCAGTTGTGCAAGCCAGACGCCACGTGACGTCGAAAAGCGGCATCTACGTCACTGCCGTGGCCGGTGGTAGAGTAAGGTAGGGCGGGGCGGGTCGGGGCGAACGTGTAATCGATAATGAGCGGACACTGGATGACGAGATTGTGTGTAGCAGCTGCGAGGATCGGGTGATGGTCGCAGCGGGGAGGGGCGGGGATCGTACTTAGGGGCTCACGGAGCCTGTGGGAAATACTACTGCTACTACTACTACTACTAATAATAATAATAATAATAATACAAAACATATCTTACATGCGAAGTAACATTACGTGTAGCACAGACTGTAACTACAAAGCAGCTGCAATGCTATATGTCCTAGAGATACGGTTTGTTTTGGATATATAATTGTAAATACCCTGCATGCAGGTGATGGAATAGAATAGAACAGAATAGAATAGAATAGAATTGTAAGTGGGTTCGAGTCCTACCGGTCCCGATGCACGTAGGCCTTTTGGACAGGCCCTTTGTGCCCCTCCGACTGATGCCCAAGTCACTGGAGCCTGTTCCATCAATGAAGTTGCAGATAGCCCCTAGACTTAGACTTACAACATCCTCAGGGTCCAGTAAAAAAGAAACCCAGATAGGCATGTCTGAGTGTCGCCGAGGCTGCACACTCACAAAACGTGAGATGAGGTTTCCTCCCGCTGCATGCATCCTGCATAAGGAACTGTCGATCACCCCCATTAAGTGAAGATTTATTCTCCGGGTGTTACGTCCAGCAAGATGGCCGTTAACAGCCTTGGACTATACTGTTACAGGGCAGTAGCATGGTCTTAGCAGTAGGACTAGGGCCCGAGATCAGTTTTCGAGCCGTTGCCATATGCTGGTTGCCCAACCAGCGCTGTATCTTCTTGTATTGTGTCTAGAGACCCCCAAGGCAGACTTCGGTCCAGCAAACTAGTGAAAAGTTCCCTCCCTTGCGAACTCTTCGGCAGTTTCATTTCCACCACCCCCAGAATGTCCGGGGATCCAAAACAGCCTCACAGAATAGTGGTTGGAAATGTTCAGCGCCTTTTGGCGCTGTTGCACCAATGGGGATGTTGTTTTGGCAGTCCGAGTAGCTTCCAAAGCTCCCTGGCTGTCAGAACAAATACTAATGCATTTCTCTGATCTAGCGTTTGTTTGAATTCCATAAACACATGCCAAGATTGCATATATCTCGGCCTGGAAGACTGTAGCATGTTTTCCCAGTGAGATACCGAGCCTGTTTCTCGAAGATTGCCCATAGACGCCGGCCCATGCTCCACTCAACGTCCTGAACCCACCTTTACCGGACGAACTCCTTGACTGAAGGCGGATTCCCAGGTCCTCCGGCCCACATTTGTCTCGAGTAAACACATAAGGTGATAACATAATAATAATAATAATAATAATAATAATAATAATGCAGGTGAAGCCCCTGTCTTTGCCATGTAGGCATGTAGTGTGAGTGGTGGAATAGCTCCACCCGTTCATTACGTAAACACTAGGTGGAGGTGAGTGGTCAACTTTACGACCCGGTCACTTTCCCCGGGAAACAACCACAGCGCCCACGGCATAGGAGGCTGGGTGAGCCAAGGAGCCGGTCTGGAAGTTTGAGACAAGACAACAAATTCCTTAGCCCCGCCGCGAGTCGAACCAATGACCGTTCGGCCCGTAGCCTAAGACTTCCTGGTTCATGCTTTAGCCCAGTTAGATCTGTCAGACCCTGTCGGTGCGTTGTTCCAAGTTCGTCCCGTTCTGCGGTTATGCGCGTTTCGTTAACGCACTTTGGCCCTAACGCGGTTGGTGAATAGTTGAGCGCTGGTTGTACAACGCGAACGCGTGTTGACTGGTACGCGATTTGAGCGACCAGTGTGGAGGTACCGCGCCAAACGTAATAATAATAATAATAATAATAATAATAAACGTTGACGCTGAATTAACCGAAAGACGAAGCAAGTGCGAAGACCTGGAGATCGAGGCCATTAGGATATGGAAAGTGAGGACAAAAATTGTGCCAGTTACAGTTGGAGCATTAGGAATAATGAAGAAGGGATTTAGATCAGAACCTTCAGTCGCTCGCAGGTCGGCCGTCGGCCACAGAGCTACTGGTCATCGCACTGCTGAGCACTGCACACTGCGTTTGTAAAGTGCTGCGGTAAATCGCTTTGATCTGTTGTTGAGATCTGGACTTGCCGGGAGACCGCCACCCGATAAATAACTAGAAGGCGAGAATAAATTTTTAAAAATTATAATAATAATGATGATTTATTACGCGGTTTTCTGTGACGCGAGGTCACACAAGAACGCAACTGTCGCTTGTAGCAGAAGTAATTGTATTCTGTAAATTTCGTTGTTTGCAAAATTTGCAGTTCTGTCGCAATCTGTTGTCATGCAGTGCAAACGGTTTACCCTGCAGCACTGCTCTTGGAACGTGATTCTGCTGATGCCTGCCTTCGTCAACTGTCCACGACTCGTCGCCATTCGACAGTGCTGATTTAGCAAGTGTTTTTAACAAGTGTCTTCATATACTTGCATGCCTGGCCATAAATGACGGGTTGAACACCCGGTTTGTAATTCCAAGTATTTTGACGAAGTGTGCAATTTTGTAAGTGCCAGTTGGGTTTTGCTTCGTTGGGGTTTTGTATCGGTATTCTGTCGTGCCATTTCCTTACAATTGACAGCCCTACTTGCAGAATGACCGCAGAACTGGTTTTGCTGCCCTGTTAAGGGTGAAGGTTTGCTTCACCACAAACCGCGCAGTTTGCGTGTTTGTGTCACATTTCTTTGCCTGTAAGAACCGACTTTGTCAAAGTGCCTGACCTTTTACTGTGTCATTTTTCCACTTCAATGCAAAATGCACGTGTTTTGTGACCCACACGTGTACTAAGAGACTAAGTCCACTGCAGAGTGGTAACGCGGACATGCCTTCCGGTCTTGTTTATTGGTGACATCTTCTGTCCGTATTAGTAACTACTGCCGATGCTGCCATCTTCGCCTACCAACTCATAACAAACAACCGCGTCCTGACATACAGTGCAGTCATGCGTCGCTTAACGACGGCGATACGTTCTGAGAAGTACGTCGTTAGGCGATTTCGTCGTTGTGCGAACGTCATAGAGTGTACTTTCACAAACCTAGATAGTATAGCCTACTACACACCTAGGCTATACGGTATAGCCTATTGCTCCTAGGCTACAAACCTGTACAGCGTGTTACTGTATTGAATACTGTAGGCAATTGTAACACAATGGTAGGTAGTATAATATTATAATCTTATAATCTTTTGGGACCACCGTCGTATATGCGGTCCGTCGTTGACCGAAACGTCGCTATGCGGCGCATGACTATACATATTGAACGTGCGCGATGACAGAACAAGCCTTTGCCTTTGGTAAGTAATGGTGTAAAAGGAGACTTGGGCAAGTGCCTTGGCTTCGTCATGTCTTCCCGTCCGTCCGAATGCAACAACTCAAGTCCCATTCGATGGATTCTAATTAAATTTGATATTTGAGTCGTTTACGAATATCTGTCGAGAAAGTTCAAGTTTAATTAAGATCTGACAAGAATAACTGGCACTTTACATGAAGACGTGTGTACATGTATGATATCTCGCTGAATTCTTCGTGGAAAAAGATGTGGCGAAAATCAAAGCACATTTTGTGGTAACATTTTTTCCCCGAAAATCGTGCCGGGTATATGCGCAGAAATATTATGGAGTCAGGCGGGCCACAGATGGCAATATAATAGGTGCATGCGCGTTGCATGCTGGTTACCTAAGGCCACAAACACACATTGAGAATTTGTAATCCTCATTGCTTTTCCACTGCAACAATGGTTGCACGAACGCGCCTCATTGTTAGTCTTGTATGTTCATTGCTTGTTTTGTTTCAATTGCAGGAGAGTCTGCTGAACGGGGGTGGTGCAAGCTGGCGTACTGGGAACTAGCTACTAGAGTTGGTCGCCTGTTCTCAGTGGAACTGCCCGCAGTCAATGTGTTCACGTCTCTACCTCATGGTGATGGGTTGTGTCTTGCCACGCTGACACAGCACACCTTCCCCCCACCCAATGAGTCCGTCCGCAGAACGCGCGCCAAAATAGGTCTTGGTAAGTAGCGATACTTGTGGTGTTTCAGTGATTAGTCTGCAGTGTGTGGCATCTGGTTTGAAAATGATCGTACTTGGGCAGGATGCTAGTTGCCAGTTCCACGGAGCACGGCACGTCCCTAGAGCTACAGTTCTTCAGCCACTCAAATTACCCGCATGTAATGGAACCCGAAGGTTCAGTACTGTGTTCAGTTGTCCCTATCCAGGATTTATCTATCCATTCCATGTCCTCACGTACATTTTGCATTTTAATATTACCCTCCCGTCTAGGCTTGTGTCTTACAAGTGGTCTCTTTCCAGCAGGTTTCGCCACTAAAAGAAACCTGTAGACATTTCTGTTCCACTGTTCATGTACAGCACATGCCTTGCCCATTTATTTCTCCTTGGTTTGATAACCCTAACAATGTTTGATGGGTTCAAGTAATGAAGCTCCTCATTTTGCAGTTTTCTCCAGTGTCTTGTCACTTCCTCCTGGACTGCATAGGTCAGGATGGAACTATAGTACCATCCTGACCTCACTAGCAGACATTCAGCATAACCTGTATGACATATACCGTCGCTGTGTATACAGTACTAGACTGCTGATGATGGACAGTAAACGTGTCCGAAACATGTAGAGTTCTGTTCCAAAATAAATTTGAGAAATTAGTGCATCTCGTTGGTTTTTATTACAAGAATGTATCACGATGCGCGGTCACCTGAATGTCAAATTCACGATCAGTATTATCACCCACAGATACTTTCCATTTTTAGGCACATTTGCAGAAGTGCGAAAAGCAGCTGTTAGCTCTGTCGTGTTTGTACTGCCACGTGGCACAACAACTTGGCTCCCACTGGAAGGATTTTCATGAAATTTGATATTTGATGATTTTTTTTAATTTGTGGGGAAAATTCAAGGTTTAATTAAAATCCAAAGGAATGACAGATACTTTACCCGAAGACCTGCGCACAGTTATAATAGTATGCCACTGAATTCTGCATAGAATGAGAAATGTTTTGGACGGAAGTTGTAGAGAAAATCAAAAGTACATTTTCTGTTTAGTAACTTTTCCCCCCCAAAATATGTGGAAAAATATAGTAGACCCAGACAGGCCACAAATGATGGTGTAACACGACTCACACACACTGCATGCTGGATATCTAAGGCTACAAACACACGCTCAGAATATGTAATACTTCTTTTTCCACAGCGAAAGTGGTTGCACAAACATTCCTCAGTGTTACATTATACCTACATTGCCTGACCTATATATTACCAGCTGCGGGTGTAAACTGTGCCTGCATTCTCATTCAGAACTCAGAAGCCTTAGTTCTTTATCCTTTGCAGTGATAGCCTGTTAATATAGCTTTCTTGTGTTCCGTGATAAAGCTGTGCAACTGCGTTGCACTTATTACATAACATTTAAGTGGCTGGCTGATATGATTCTGTTTCCCCCCCCACTGATGGAGGCAGAACCAGCTTCCAAAATATTGTGTTATACATACATGCGTGCTCTCTCTCTCTCTCTCTCTCTCTAGAGGAAGGAGGGAAGGAAGAAAGAAAGAAAGAAAGAAAGAATAATAATGCACAATGTACATGTCAGTCTGAAGCATAGTTTTGGTTTCCAGGCGTGACACTAAGCCAGGAGGGAGACGGTGTATGGGCGTATAACCGTTCTGACAGCCCCATCTTCATCAACTCTCCAACACTGGATGATCCGGAGTTAAGGACACTGGTATATCGGGTACCTCCAGGTCACTGCCTGAACATCTTCAACACAGACAGGGCAGCGTGTGCTCGACACTGGGATTTTGCTGGTATGGGCCCTGTTGATCCCAACTCGGTACGCATCAGTTTTGCAAAGGGCTGGGGTCCGAAGTACTCGAGACAGGAAGTGACAGCATGTCCCTGCTGGTTGGAAGTGCTCCTTGCACCATGCAGGTGATGAGACATGCTCTGAGCCAGTCCACACTTTTATGCTCATCTTGGTTGGCCTACACGTCCTTGCCGTGCGTCATGCGGCCATCTTCTTCAGGTTGACTGAGTGAGCAAATGAGGAACAGGCATGTCCCAAGTGTATGGAAGCTTTGTTAGTTGAAACAACTAAGTTGTGACACTGTGTGGTGGTCATCGCTTTAGTCATTTGCCTTATAACCACAACGAGTGCTTGCCAACAAGTGTGTGTGTGTGTGTGTGTGTGTGTGTGTGTGTGTGTGTGTTTGTTTGTGTGCGCACGCGCGCGTTCGTGTGCAGCTACAGAAAGGTTTTCAACACACATTTCCCTGTAAGGGCAGATTTCTCTTTCTCATCAGAAATTTTCCAAATACAGTACTGAATTTCACAGCCATTTTAAAATTTTTGGGTATCACACTATATGATCTGGTAAATGAGCCTCCCCACATTTGTCATCCCATTGTGTTAGACTTTTAATGAGAGAAATAAATTACTGTCAGCACAACTAACAGATGTTTTCTTTAATGTGGCATGTTTTAACCTCAGACACACTTGGTGTCTTCTGTACAGCTGACCATGCAACACATATAATATACCAGTAGTATCCAGATTCCAATATCTGCAACCATCCTTGCAAAACGAGGTAATACAGTCTCTAACAAACTTCAGACAACCAATTCAACACAAAGGAAAACTCCATGAAACCTCTGCTGTTTTTCATGTACTGTGTCATGATAAAACAGAACAATGCAAAAATTTTGAAACAACCTTACATTTTATTTTACACAGTTTGATTGACAGAAGAATGTGTATTTAAAGAACTCTGTGAAATTGAGGTCTCAGTTCTAAATGTAATTACAATTATATGCAAGTTATTTTATGTATTTTGCACTGCTGGCATGGAGATGGAACATGTTGCCTCATTAAAGACACAACATGCACTATTTGTGGTGACAGTAATTTGTCTCTCTTAGGGAGATGGGTACTGACTGTCGAAATTACACAGCATCACATCGGCTGTAACAGTCTTAATTTGTGCTAAAATAGTGTCTGAATTAATGTGTAAACTAGTTGCAGTTTTCTTGAATGAAATTTAAGGTGTCCATGACAGTGGGTGTGAATATGTCTGCCTGCAGGATGTGATGTCACGCAATGCAATAGACAGGTACCAGCTACCTGATGTCACATCCCAGCAGACAGTAATCTTCATGTTTTATGATAGCCAGCTTATTTGTCTCGACGTGAAAGTCATACTGGAGAAATCTTCTTTGGTAATGTTGAGAAAGAAATGCCTTTGCTGCTTCAGGTTTTAAATGTGTGTTTGGAGCCGCTGCTACAGCTGAATCACGGTGACAGTCCCTCCTGTTACAGTAGAAAGGGCGATAGTCTGTTGTAGCAACGGACTGCTGTATCACAGTGAGC
>Ga0131853_10024106_pt1 | contig 10983 bp, 15 predicted proteins | sample TergutLab28metaG_FD_92764 | JGI IMG/M metagenome (GOLD analysis project Ga0131853, IMG submission 92764) | Labiotermes labralis P1 segment gut microbial communities from Petit-Saut dam, French Guiana - Lab288 P1 (version 2) (version 2) | ecosystem: Host-associated > Arthropoda: Insects >...
AAAGGCGGGGTGGGTTGGTATGGCCGGCGACGGCTACAGTGTGCCGGCTACTGGTGTTCAGAACAGTTCTCATCTCGGTGCGTCTGTTACGTTCACGATGCCATTTAAATTTTCATTTGAAGAGTATGCAGATATGATATATGTGTACGGGTTTTGTGACGGTAACTCAGTTTTTGCCTCAGCGGAAAATCAGCAACGGTGTCCGAATCGTAGATTACCAAACAGGAGAGTGTTTACTGGAGTTTACCAGGCATTGCGAGATACCGGTAGACTTCCCGGCGTTCGTATTGCAGCTGAGCGTGGTGTTAATTATGGCGTCAATGAAGAAGGCATTGTTCGTACGGTACACCGCAGTCCGCGTACGTGTAAGCGAAGAATTGCAAGACGTTTTCGTGTTCCCCATACGACAGTGTGGAAAACAATGCATGCAGGTGGCATGTATCCATTTCACGTGCATTGAGTGCAACATCTCTGACCTGGCGAATTTCCTGAGAGGCTGAAATTTTTCATGTGGCTCAATGGCAGTCGCCAGTTGCATCGTTACATCATGTTTATAGACGAAGCAGAATATAATCGCGGCACACAATTCTCATGTATGTCCTGATTAGAATCCCCACGCCACTGTTGAAAGCTACTTTCAACAACTTTTCCGTGTCAATGTGTGGTGTGCAGTTCTGGACGATCAGCCGATAGGTCCTTTCATCTTGGAAGGTCGTCTTATAGGAGAGGCGTACCTCAAAATTCTACAGGAGGAATTGTCCCAACTTTTGGAGGAAGTGCCTTTCGATAAACGAGGTCGTATATATTCCCAACACGACGAAGCTCCTCCTCATTCTTCACGTGGATTTACAAATTTCCTGTACTATCGTTTCCCCGGGCGATGGATCGGACGTTGCGGTCCGCACCAATATCCTGCCAGGTCTCCAGATATAAGCCCACTGAATAATTGTGTGTGTGGGGATGGTTGAATTAACTAGTTTAAAGTGTGAAGTTGGAAAGGCGAGATGCGTTGTTCGGTCGCATTCTTGACGCCGCAGACCACATCAGAAACAGCCAGCTGAAGTGGTACGTGCTACCTGCGCGTTTCTCAACCGAGCGGCAGCCTGTGTTGCGGCCGGCGGTGGCATTTTCGAAAATGAGCTTTAAGTGCCAATAAATTCGAATTAAGGTCATTTCACGAATTTAACTTTACATTCGTACTTTAAATGTATCATGTATTATGCTGGTTTATTATTTTGTTCCGTTTATTGTCATTAATCGTTACCTTCTCTTCTGAGTTTCAAACGGTCATAACTCCGTAACCGTCCCTAATCGGACACATGTTTATATTAATTTTTTGATCACAAAGACCTAGGATATTAGCTCCTGCAGTTATCACCTAATGTCTTGAAACACCCTGCATATAGGCAGCTATCCCCGTGGCCGCGTGACCGTGAAAGAAAACACAAATCCACAACAGTCCATTAAATGAGGCGTTTTTATCCAGATAAGCATTGGTGGTACATTGATTCAAATTTTTTATACAAGAGTCACGAATTCCTCAAACAGTTGAACGTCGTCTATGTGTTCAGTGGCGTTAGGCACCGGTTCGACATACGTAACTGAAGTTGCGGACGACGCCACATAACACAGTACGTCCGGGAAAGCGAGTGTGTAATTGCGCAATTGCTGCTCGACGACGTGAATTATTCGCGCAAAATATTGCATGTCCAGTACTGTTAGACTTATGTACTGGGTGCCGAAATACATTCTTGCCGATCCGTATTTCCTCGAATGTGAAAGTCCAAAGGCACCGCTCTTGCACTCGACCGTTGCCCCGGTCCCCCCATTGCAGATTGAAACGCGCAACTTGGGTAGACAGTCCGCCAGCGTGTCGTTATGATTGTCTGTGAGAAGAATTGATTTCTACCCGCCTCTCCATATGGCGCTGAATTGCATCAGCGGCTGTTTGTCGCGAGCGACGTAGAAAGCGACAGAAACGTACTTGGTCCTGTCCGAGTTGATGAAGAACAGGCGCATGAGCAGAACCCTCTGGGGATCGAATGCGGGACTGGCAGGCCAGTAGGCACAGATGTCGGAAAATGCGTCGGGCGGCAGCCGCTGCTGCTGCTGCTGCTGCTGCTCGCGGTGACGCTTCCAGTTCGCAGCATTTGTCGACTAGTTGCCATCGCAGCAGCAGGGACTGATAGGAGCGATCGGCGTGCTCGATTGGTTTTAATAGGGCTGCAAAAAATTCGGCATTATGACGTGTAATGTCAGCGGGACATTAGACAATATCCTTCTTCTGCAGATAGTACATTCACTAATCGTAGAGAGAATGTGCGGTTTAGGTTGCGCAAGAAAATCTAGGAAACATGTGATAGAGGAATGTACATCAGTGGTCGTGATTGAAAGAGTCGGGTTGGGGTTATGGATCGGCTGTCCCGTGAGTCCAACGAGGAATGTACATTTCGAGACGTCGTAGGCGTTGAGGTGCACGAATTCCCCCACGGCTTCGATGTTGACCGTGTTTAATTACATATTTTCAATATGCCCATCGGACCAATTTAAGCGTCTCTCTGTCGAGACATGATCCGCCATGTTGTAGGTTCTCTTAGAACCTAACGTTTCGAACGCGGCGGCGTCGGCCACGCACAGCTCCTTGACGACTGTGTCATTCCACTGCCGTCGCAGGAACTCCTAATCAATCACGATCTCCCTACCTCCCTAGTCATGTTAGATTAGTTATGATAAGAATCGGTAAAAAGTACCTACCTTTTATAGGCAGCCGCGGCAGCATTGATCCCAGCCGCCACGCGACAATTGTGCCACGAATTTGGTAGTGAATAATCGCTGCATCCGCTGGTCTGCGCTGCAAGCATCGAGAGCGAGGTGAATTATTTCGAAGTGTAGCCCCGAACCATGTAGAGGGCGAATAGACAGCAGTACTTGCCGCAAACGTAACTCGTCAGGCCTTGCAGCTGTCGCCTTTTATAGTCCCATGTCGTGCAGTTGTGTTTAATGAAATCTTGGATGTTGGGTATAAGAGGTATGATGCCATACGAATAGAAGTAGTATGCACTCGGTTATTTGGGTCGGAAGTGCTCGGCTAGCCAGTGTGATTCTCTGAGTGTGTGTGTGTGTGTGTGTGTGTGTGTGTGTGTATCGGGATTGATGATGACTGTGCAGGTTCGCGCGAAAGAATGTATTAGGAGATCGTCGGTTGAATCGTCTAGGAATGAGTTAACTTCGCGCAGTGCAATCAGTATTTGCAGCTTGTCCATCTCTCTGTCTCTCTCTTTTGAAGTCGGTAGTGACGAAGCGCGAAATATGTACGAGGACGGAAATGTCAAATTCTCGGTACAGCAGACGAGTGATCGCTTCGGACAACGGCTTATTGAATTTCCACACGATTCTAAGATTGCTGTTCTCCGGGTGGGGCTTATAACCCTCCGACCTGCTGCGGTCAAGTGTAAGATCAAAGAGTAACATGAAATAGCCGTTTATATATATATATCGTGTGCATCTGCATTGGCGATTTCGAGTGATGTATGCCGGACGCCTCGAATAGGTTCCTGTTGCCATGACGGAAATTTTTAATGATCCATGCCCACAGATAAGCCTTCGTTAGGGAACTGTTTCCCGTTCACAAACAGCGAAAAATCGCTGATGTCGTAATGTTGAAAATTGTTCATGGTTGCTGTCCAGCGAACCGATAAGAACGGCTTTCTTAAACATGGTGATCAAGACACGTTTCGGGATGGGACCTAGGACGGCGTTGTCAATAGACAAGGATTTTGATCCGGCGGAGAATGTGAACGTCTTGAGTTCGAACCTCGTTAGGGTGCACCGCGCGAGACTCCCCTTGCTCAGTGTCGAATTGTGTGTCAGCAATATGGCGTGTTTGGCCTGGCGCTTTTGGCCGTCCAAAATCTTGAAAACGTTCTTTGAATCGACACTCTTGTTCATCAGATAGAAACTGGATCAGGCCCTCGTCAATCTGATCAGCAATCTGACACCTGGCAGCAAGTATACGGGTACGTTACGTACGTCACTATGTAATCGACCGATGAGCTGGACTTCACTACTTGCGGTAATTCTGTTCTAACGAGTGATGAATCCCCGGTTTGTCGTGGCGGTCGTAGTCTTGGCCGAGGGGTCGCTATGTTGCATGGCGCCCGTGTCGTGGTACCAGTACACTTTCGAGAGATATGTGGCTACCGCATCCGTGCCGTAGGTCATGAGAGTCTCGAGATAAGAGCGATGATAGTGCTCGCTCGCCTGCGCGATGGTGATGCCATTAAGGGTGACGTCACATTGACAGAATAGAGAGTTGAGGAAATTCTTGGTAACGGCCTTTAGGTCCGTAAAGTCCACTTCGTTTCCCGAGGCCGAGAACAATTTACCCCGGACGTAGAGTTTGATATCCAGATCAATATACGCATCGTTATCGGCAGGCATAAGAAATTCTAGATCGTTTTGATCGAGAGGGATCGGTTTGTACGCGGTCTCTATCGTCCCTATCACAGACGTCTCTATACGCCTGTGCGCAAAGATGTCAAACTCGCTACTAACGGACGATATCTCCGCCGCGGCAGGTATGCTGATGGGGCTACTGAATAGTGACTGAAGTAATTTAGGAAAAGATGCCCTTTTTTATTTTTCTCGTGGTAGGCTTAAACTTTTTGTTTTGAGATTTTCCCCTCTGGTGCCCTTCTTAACTCCCGCCGTTTCTCTTTCGCGTTTGGGTCAACGACATCGCAATTTGCTAATCTAGTTTTGTGTGGATTCAGTCATGTTTTTAGACTCTATATTTCCAGTACTATTTCCGTCGTCGGTTGACTTGCGTTCCGCGATATCGGTCGGGATTTAGCCACCGGTACGCAACGTTTCGCAGCCCACTGCCTTGGCCCGGCTCCACAGGATTGGCGGACAGAGGGGAAGACCCTGCCGAAAAATTGCCGACCCCTTGTCCTCACTGAATTTGGAGCGGGGTGGAATAGACAGAACCGATCCCCGGGAGTGTAAGTCCTCGACCAGTCTGATTTAGGTAGTACACTTCTAATGATTTCATCGCTGTAAATGTCCTAGTAGAGATGGGGACGCCACGTTTTATACATTTGTTACGACACGTTCAACACACACTCGCTTATATAATCCACGAGTTCATTTTTACAATTGTTTATTAGGGCTTTACACAATCTCGTTTCGGCCGCATTGAGCACGTGAAGGGCGTGATAATTCGATCTCACACGTTTCATCGCCTATGTCGTGGTAGACGACCGACGGATATTCTTGCGGGAATATGTTGGTTCGAAACCGCAGACCGTCATTCGTGTCTTGTGTCAGATCCAAGATGAGGTAACCGTGGGGTCGGCGATTCGCATCCAGTTAGGCTTTATACAACCCATTACTATTTTCGGGATGCATTTGATGGTCCATGTACATTAACTTCTTCTTAGTTCTTGGCGTTTTTCAACGCGACCAGATAATGAGCATTCGGCGAAATATCTCTACAGTACCGTCCCTGATGAAACAGAATTTGCGTAATCAACATCACGCTGATATTTCTGTGATGGCTGCCACTCGGAAACAAGTCACACATTTGCTTAGAATAAACGTCGTTCAAGTGATCGTCCAGGATCACGAGGCACGATTTTGCCCAACGCGCGTCCTCCTCCTCACCAAACTTCTCCGGTTCGCCCTCGTTATATTTGGTATTTTTGCAGGGCAACTGCTAACACTATGGAACAGCGGACTTCTCGCCGTAACACCATATTATACCGCCGCCGAATTCTTCTTCGGTGCAGAGTGCGTCGAGGTTCTGTAGCAGCCGTATGTAGAATGACGTTTTGTCCGAACCACCAAGTCCGCTCACTATACACGAGAACGGATGCCTAAATTTAAGATCGTCACTCATATATGATCAGGCTCTGAGACGAAACTATCCCCTACTAACCCTCCCCTCTTTATACCCAAAGGGGACGGACCATTGTCACCTAATCACAGTCCCTTGAGGAATAAAATTCTGTATACCTTATTTTCGGGTTTTGTGACCATCGGTACAGGTCTACCTACCCCCTTCCTGTTACGCTAAATCTTATTCTTGGTATGTACATTCACCACGGTAGGTTCTTCCTCGCCCGTCCCTCCAAAGAATCATGTACGTTATGAGTTCGAAATTGACCGATCGCTAGGCATTGCAATTCACGGTTTTGCCCCTAACTTTACAGACGGTTTTCTCGAACATCCCGTTTGCAGTATCGAACACCCTGTGCGCGATTTGTTTGGACCGCCGCTCACAAATTCCGAAATGTTTTCTGAGGGGTGCAATTCGGAAGTCATATCTCCCAATTTGTCCCCCGTTTCAATCAGCGCAAGTCCGTCCCTCGGCTGAATGTATATCACAATGTCTGTGTAGCAATATATCGCGTTCTCTTGCAGCCGGTCAAGATAGCGGTACAGATGATTTCTTGACCCAGCGGAGACGTAAATTCCTATTACCTCGTTTGTACGACGCTGACTAGCATGTGTTCCTCTGCCCCGTACTTCCACGAAATCCATTCTAAGTCATCGTTGGCAAATACGAGGTTCATCACCTCCATTCTGGGCGTGGCCAGAAATCCGCACCGTTTTTGTCCTTCTTTATTACTCTAGTCATTGTCCGATCATTCCTCTCCATCAATTTCCTCCATATGGAGTTGAGACAGATTTTGGGCGAACCCCGTTTCGCAGCTTTATACCTGATTAGCCCTATCCCTTCACTCTTCCAAAACGATTCCACATACTGCTCCTCGTCTTCGGGACTGCGGACCCAGCCGGTATAACCGATAGCGTTCGCTTTCAGTTTCAAAAATGGATTTAAATAATCGACGAAAATCTCGACCTCACCTGTATGTGGGTTGTGTTGGGTGACCTGATACTCATACACTTCATATATCTGGAGTATCCTATACACGTTTTCCACGGCCAGCCTCACTTCGTCATTTACGATCGTACCGGTGAGGGCACGCTCCTCATTCTAGGTATGTCCACATTCTTCACTGGCGGAGGGAGAACATAAGCTTATTATTACATCTGAAGGGAAGCAGGTTATTATACAACCTCTCGGGCGGAACGAACGAACATTTGATCAGGCCGTCCGTACGTAGATACGCTTCTTTCTCCTCTCTTACTTCTTCCACTTGAATGACAGCATGACCCACAGGGAACTCGAAATACTTACATGTATAAGGGTACAGGCTCAAGACGTCGACGTATTGTTGGTCTCATTTTCCCGTGCCTTGTAGTATAGACGCATGGAATTAGTTCGACCCCCGTATAGAGCATCACGGGTACACAGCGGATTCTATTGTACTAGCACTAGCAGTTCGGGCCTCACTATACCTGCATCGTGAAACTCACATTTCCATTGGACCTTGACCAGGTATCCCGCTCGAGTTATCTGTTCTAGAAGCGACAACGTTTGTTCATAGCGATCCACTAGAGTATCAGCACTCACGTTGCTGACGTCACGGAACGGCTGGAACTTAAGGCCGTGATAATAACAAACAAATAACGCGTAGATTGTAAGGGTCTCGATGCAATAACCATCTACACTGAACCGGGGCAATTCCAGCGGCTTGAACTTGCAGCCGTTGCGACCTTGCATTATCTGCACCCCGTCCGTCTTTTCCATATGCAGCAGCCACATCAATGCCTTCTTACAATACTTGTTTTACAAGTGTACCATCCAGTAGGTATGAGTCCTATTGTGTCGGGCTGTAGAAATCATTTACACAGAAACTATTGCAAGAGGACGCGATCGTTATTGACTCGAGAAATACTTTTGTATTCTCTATGTGCACGAACTCGCGCCTAAACTCTCGGCACTAGAGTCTCAAGACTATGACGTCATCTTTGCAGTGTGTTTCAAGGACGCGCCTGTTGTCGAAAGGCTCCTCCGATTTACGGATCTCGTACCACGCGAAAAACTTCCTCCTCTCCTCCTCACCTATCTCATTCACGCCGTAATACGAGACGTCGGGAATGGGACCTATGTATTCTACGATTTCCTCAGTATTGAAATAGTAAGGATACCACGATTTGAAGGCCGTCAGACAGAAGGCCTCGGGCAGCTTACGCAGAAATTACGGGAGGAAGAACGCGCTATCCAGAAATACCAATTGCTCCATCTACAACACATTATCTTCAGCCCGTTCACGATCAGTTGCGGTTTCCATTTTCGTAGGATTGCCCTGTTCAAGATGAAATGAAAGTCAAAAGCCTTGGTGTTGTTAGCGATCGCTACATTTTATTGGCCCAGGGGCGTGGTTCGCATACATATGAAAGCATTTCCCCGTCTGGATCTTCCCAGAACGCGTGCTTCCTCTTACCGCATCGTACGTAGTCTGCGTCTTCCATGTCCTCGCACCGAGTACAAAACTGTTGCAGGCAGACAAGGTTAGGTATGTATAACTTAGCTTGTCCGTGTAACCGGTATTTTGGGTAGTCTCATAATCATAAAATAGTATAGTACCTTATCACCTGCGGGGGCAACGCGCCCTTCAGAAGTCTCATATAGCACGGGTGATCCACGTCTCTCTTCCGATAACAGTTCTCGCAAAATCGCTTGTTACATTCGTCGCGCAACACCACCTACACTCACATACGGATTTTTTGTTCAATGTGCGCTGCCTGTGATTTTCGTAGCTAGTACGGCTTCTAAAATGCCTGTTGCATTCGGCGCAGGGGAATCGAACGTCGGAGAAAGTGCACGGAGAGGGGGGCCATGCAGTTGGTACAGTCCGGTCGCAGACGTGCTTAACGTCACTTGTACATGAGTTGTTGCGCCCTTTACACACGTGCCTTCTAGCCATGGCACCGGTAAGATTTGTGATCACATGGTAATGTTTTTCGACATCATCGTAGAGTAGATTAAGTCTTTTAGCGGAGTCTACCTGCCATTCAAACGTGATATTATCACATTTCAGACCGTGGTAGACAACTATCTTGTACTCCCGAATGTGTTCCTGGAAACGGACGACTTCGGTGATCCCCGCACCGTCAGACAGATTAATCACGATCGTCTCGAGTAACGTTTGGACTATGTGATGTATCTTACAACCTTTACGAAAGGCGTCGTAATTGGAATCTTTTTCTACCTTCGCAATCGCTATTATAAATGCGTGAACTAAACAATTTTCCTCTGCCTTCATCTCCACGATACTTCTCTTGAGGTGAGCCATTACCATGAGAGGTTATATCCATGCTCCTCATTGTATATCTGCCAAACCCTACGGGCATCTTGTCCGTATGCACGGTTACGACTAAAGTGTCCAGGGCATTGAATCTAGAATTCGACTCCGACACTCTTTCAAAGACGCTCCATATCGCGTCTCCGATAAACTGATCTTTCCGTCTAAAACTGATTCCGATCGGTTTGTGGTTTTCGTTTACCTGATTTTGAATTGTTATCCCACCATATCACTATAGTCTACATCGCGTAACGCGTGCTCAAAGAGATCGTTCACACTGGCTAGGAAATTTGCTACAGGATTCGTATTATCCGACGGGGTATTAAACGCACGGTAAGCTGCCTTCCTACAGCATTGTACCGCCTGTACTGTCTCGTTTCTGTGACCATTATCTAGAATCTGCGGGCCATGATTTTTTCTCTCTAAAATAAGATAAACAACTCTTTTAAGTTTGACACAGCATAACACTTATATCACCAAAACTGTACTCAGAATATTACTTACGGTTCCCTGGCATATGCAGCCCACTGTTTCTGTCACGTACAAGCGCCCTCCTATTTTCTCTAGTCAGATAATTACTTACGGTTCTTCCTATGGAACACCCACTGTTGCTGTCACATACAAGCGAAATACTACTTATTGCCAGCGGGTGCTAACGTAATGTTTTTGTTTGTTTCAGACGACGTTTACCAAACCGGTTACACGCGCGCAACGTGGGTAAGAAATTCTTGGGTTGGACAGTGGTTTTAGCAGCGACGAAGTTCGCCTGTTCAGGGCATCTCATGAACATCCTCTTGACTTCCTACGGCAGGATCGGCACGAATGTATCTTGTTACCACCCCTCCTCAAGGGCATGGAGAAAAAAGACTTCCCCTTCTCCATTAGCCTACGGGGTCCCTGCCGTTCCTTCTCCAGAGCTGGGCGTGGAGGAGGAAGGGGAGACAATGCAAATTACTTGGAAACAGATCCTGCGTTTATTGATGAGTTGGGATCCGTTAGTACATTATTCGACATGGTTACAACTATTGGAAATGGCTATGAAGGATGCCGCGACAGCTCGCAAAATGCTAGCCATGCGCCACCCGAGATAAACATATTGAAGGACCTGAGGAAAATGTTGCTTGCGGCGAACACGGACATCCCGAGCAGACACGTTGAAACATCTAAACAGCGTTAAAATACGTTGTGTAATCAATTAGGTACAATTACATTGTTAGGATGTCCTACCCCATGCTAGCAGTGCTTAACGTAGTAGACCTATTAAAATGCTGGCACATGACATAAGACGACGACGGTAATTCGACGGCTTTACGATCATCCTCCTCCCACACAAACGAACGCAGGGAGATGAAGAGGACACACGACATCGTACATTTAGACGGCGACCACTCCGTTGCCACTCCACCTCCTCCTCCAAAGTTCAGACGTCCTAATTCGGATAAATGTTTGCAATAGACTATTTAAGGTGTCGTATGTATGCATTTGTACATTAAAGGACAATTGATTTTTTTTATGATTTCCTTCTAGGAACATAGGGTGACTATCAAATCCTGCTAGGTGTGGGACACGCATTCCGTCCCCCTCATTCGACATATCTATACATGCGAGACCATGATAGTTCTATGTTGCTTTCAGTGTCTTAATAATGTCTGCCCGGCACGTGTTGTCGCTTTAGTACCTGCAGCACCGCGCCTCCCGCTCGACAGATGTGACTTGCTTTTATGGCAGGAATCATCACGCTCTTGCGCGTGTTCAATTACACTTAAAT
>Ga0131853_10024109_pt1 | contig 10982 bp, 6 predicted proteins | sample TergutLab28metaG_FD_92764 | JGI IMG/M metagenome (GOLD analysis project Ga0131853, IMG submission 92764) | Labiotermes labralis P1 segment gut microbial communities from Petit-Saut dam, French Guiana - Lab288 P1 (version 2) (version 2) | ecosystem: Host-associated > Arthropoda: Insects >...
CAACAGACAATCCCGCTACATAACACCAGCACGCCTCAAGTCAGCCTACACAACGCAACAAGTAGTCGCAAGCTCCTGAAGATGGACGTATTAACGTCTGAAACATGTTGAGCAGTAGATAATGAAACAAGTGTCATCTAGTTGGTCAACCTTTATTCATATACAAGGAGACTTCAACGCTAAAGCTGGAAAAGAGTCCTATTTATATCCAGCACGTGTAGGACACAGCCTTCAGAACGGCACAAATGATAAGAGAAAAGGAATAGCAAATTTAGCCCTTGGAAGAGGTTTATCTACGACAGGAACATGGCGTCAACATACACATCCACGAGGTTACCTGGAGATCATCTGACGACAAACTGTTTGACCGTACAGATCACATATTGGATGACAGAAAACACTGCACGAATGTGTGTGATGTGAGATGCATGTGAAGTGCTGAAATACAATCAGACAATTCTTTAGTGAGGGTCAAAATGAGATTGAAAATAAAGGGAAGTGAGAAGACTAAGAAAAGTGATATAAATGAATGGGATACCCGTAAATTAAATAAGAAAGAAGTAAAAGAAGAATTCATCAAGCAGATAACAGCAAATGTACAGAATACTTGCTTAGATGAAGTGGAAGATATGAATTAAATAAGAAACAGAATCAAGAAAGGGATAAATGAAGCAGCTGAAAAAATTACAGCAAAGAAGAAAGACACAAAGAAATAGTCGGTTTGATAAAGAACGTCAAATAGTATCGGAAGATAAAACAAGAGCTTACAACAAAATGGTTAACAGAAACCATTCAAAGCGAACAAGAATATAAGAAGAAGAGAAAAGAAGCACATAAAATATTTAAAAGAGAGAGAGAGAGAGTTTTGTTTAAATCAACCCCGGAGCAAATGGAAATTGCTTATAATAACAATGAAGCGAAGAAATGTTAACAAGAAATGAACAGTATAAGAAAATGATGCAGACCACACACAATACTGATAAGAGATAAGGGAGGTAACACAGTAAGTAACAAAGAGAAAGTCCTGCAGAGGTGATTGCATATTATGAACAGCACTGCGAACTGCAAATGGAACGGACAGTGACAATAGATAGGAGTGGACAATACGCGTACAAACTGCAGAAACGTACGTTGAAAAATGGAGAAGCAATTGAACATGATACTTTTCCGGCCGAATTGATTAAATGGGAGGAAAAGGGCCCAAGAAGGTCATTTATGAACCCATTTAAAAAATACGGGAGGAAGAGATCGTACCACATGAGTGGAAATTTGGCATGATACGTCCAATTAATAAGAAAAGGGACAATGATTATGTGCGATAATTATAGAGCGGGAACACTGCCATGTACAGCATATAAATTCTGGCAAATATTTAATATATAAAAGTAGTACCTTATGCTGAGGATATTATAGGAGAATACCAAGGAGACTTGCATTGGGGAAGATCAACTGTTGATCAAACTTTGCTATGTGACACATATTGGAAAAAATTTTGGAACAGAAGACAGATGTGCCTCATTTATTTATTGATTTTCAAGACTCGTATGACACTGTATAGAGAATGGAAATAGCGAGTGAAATACATATTCTAGGTTTCCTTAAAAAAAATTAGTTATACTGTTCAGAATTTTAAATAATAAATATAAGCTGAGGTTAAAATTGTTAAACATTTATCCTCCAAATTTCAAGTTAACAAATTTTTGAGACAGGGAGATGCAATTGCACCTTTCCTGTTAAAGTAGTATTAGAAATTACAATTAGAAGACCTAGAGAAGAAGTTTGGGGAACCATATATGACAAATGTTTTCAAATTATGGCAAATGCTGATATGATGGTTAAATGTGAAATAGATTACAATAAATTGGACAAGTATTTACATCACTGATCGGAAAACAAATAATATGCGATTAGATATAAATAAAAAAAAAACAAATTCATGAGAGGATCATGAAAGCCTAGCAGTGTAAATGAATATGTAAAACTTGGTATATACACTTTAATTTTCAAACAACAAATGCACTTACATAAAATTTCAAATAAAAACACTTAAAATCGCTCCGACGTGTTTCGATCCTTATATCATCTTCAGGGAGCTACGTTTTTCCTTGCTAAAGTCATTTTAAAAACATTCACAAATTAATTCCTTTATGTAAACAGGATGTTGTGGCAGCATGTCTGTGATATACATTATACTTATTAAGTATATTGTCAAATTAGTAGAATAGGATATAAGAACCAAATATATTAATTGAGGTTTTTTTATGTGTATAAAATATATATGATCTAAGAATCGAAGCATGTCTGAGCGATTTGAAGTGTTTTTATGTGAAATTTTATGTAAGTGCATTTATTGGTTGATAATTAAAATGATTCTACGAAATGCACGGTGCAACAATAAGGACTGATATACACAATTTTGAAATGGTGAAGAACTGTACATATCTTGGTAAAATTTTAAGAAATAAAAATTAATTGAAACCAGAGACCGAAAAAAGTATTACGAATGCAAATACATCATATTATGCACTTCTGCCTCTACTAAAGAACCAATCAGTACTTAGAGCAGAACAAAAATAAAAACTTACAACCCATTAATAAGTCCAGTGGCAGCAGACGGAGCAGTCTTGGACACTGGAAAAACATATTGCTAAACTCTTGGCTGCTTCGCGATTTCACGTCACAGCAAAAGTGTTTCAGATATTTGATTATGGATGATAACAGCTCAATGTATAGTCTACACTGAATGTTATGTGCTGAACACATGGTCCACACTGATGTCATCAGCTCAACATATGGTCCACACTAATGTTATGAGCTCAACACATGGTCCACACTGATGTTATCAGCTCAACACATGGTCCACACTGATGTTATGAGCTCAACACATGATCCACACTGATGTTATCAGCTCAACACATGGTCCACACTGATGTTATCAGCTCAACACATGGTCCACACTGATGTTATCAGCTCAACACATGGTCCACACTGATGTTATCAGCTCAACACATGGTCCACACTGATGTTACCATGACCAACAGTGCTGCTGCAACTCAAAATCTATGGATTCTCATTATTGCACTATCAAAAAGTTTATAAAGTTAAATTGCCCTTTTTTCCCATCTCCGCTTTTTATTTCGGAAGTTACGTGTTTCTACTACAGAGTGATACCGAATTGATTTATTCTCATATTGGGCAGTTATTGGGTATTGCTGTTTACTCGTCCCTTGGCGGTTCACTTTTCCCTCCCGTATTTGTGTTTATTCATTGTTTATTTCGCACAAAACCAATATGCGGAAAAATTTTTTTTATAAAATATTTCACGAAACTAAAGGGAACGTGCCCTGTTTCCTAGCAATACAACTGTCTGACAAGAATCTTATTAACTCTCAGTAGCATGATTCCATATGGGCTGAACCTAAGAAATTCATCTCAGATTGCAAGAAGAATTATGTGTTCTCGACTTCATTCAGATTGTGTGTGGGCCGCAAACTCCTACACCTTGCGTTTAGGACTCTGACATCGAAACCTACGATTTGTCGGACAGACTTTTAATCTGTACGTAGTGGGTTGTCGAGGGATGTACGCACAGTAATGGTTACCAGTGCAGTGCACTATGTAACACTATGCTAAAACTTAAGCATTTCGCAGCTCTTGTGCTTCAACTTAAGTGCTAACTTAAGTTTGTAGGACAGCAGCAATTGTGTGTGTGTGTGTGTGTGTGTGTGTGTGTGTGTGTGTGTGTGTGTGCGGATTAAAAACCGCCGGAACGCAAGAGTAAATGCTGTACTTCTTCTTCTTCTTCTTCTTCTTCTTCTTCTTCTTCTTCTTCTTCTGCACTACAGCTCTGGTAGAGTCTTGGCTATCTCAACAATATCCTTCCATTTAAGGCGATCCTGGACTTGTTCTGCCCATTTTATAAGCTTCATCTTTCTCAGGTCGTTCCTGACGCCGTCTTCCCATCGAAACTTAGACCTTCCCACTGTTCTACTTGTAAATGGTTTCCATTTGTATATTTCTCTTACAGTACTGGTTTCAGGCATTAGAGTAAATGCTGTATAAACGCTAATATTCACAGATGCGCGATTTAATTTATTACCGACGTTTCGGGACAACCTATCGGTCCCATCCTCAAGGTTCAGGAATCCAGGAACCTTTAGGATGGGACCTATAGGATATCCCGAAACGTCGGTAAGAAATTATCACTACTCGCTGCGTAACAACTCAGAAGAGCGCAGTTATCACGAATAATCATATAAATTTAAAGCCAACGTTTGGCGCAAGTAATCAGACTGCAAATGTTACACCCTGTGACGAAATACACAGATGTTCTTGACTTTCAAAAAGTCACGGTCGCACTTACCACGCCCTAAGTACATTTTCAGTTATGCCCAGAAGAAAACTGCGGCTTCCCTGCGCCGATGTACACAAAACTGACCTCTGCTTGACGTCATTAAATGTAGCCGTTTATACTGTATTTCTCCCAAACCGCACAATAAATGTAAGAAGTGCTTACTTACTCCACGGAGCAGAGTTCTTTCTAATAAGCTAACCGGTTTTCAGCTAGTCAAGAAATTCCCCGCATTTTTGGAACCCGAAGATTCATCACAGCTTTCACACATTCCCGCCACCTCTCCCTATCCAGAGCCAACTCGATCCAGTCCCTAAACCCACATCACTCTTCCTGAAGATCCATCTTAATATTATCCTCCCATCTACGCCTGGGTCTAAATGTGTGAAGTAAAAAAAAGTGAGTCAGTCCCGTTACAGGGCTGGAGTGGCCCAGAGGGTTCCAGGAAATTAAGGTTCCCAGATTGCGTGACAATGGTCCAGGATGGTGGTAAGGTTGTCAGCCTTACGCACCGACCACTTTTACCCCCAGGAAATACTCCTGGTATTCATTTCTGTTAGAGGCTGAGTCGACCCCAGGGCCATAGTGCGATCGGAAGGATTTTATGTCAATGAAAAATTCCAATGACACCAACTGGGATCGAAAATGTGGGAAGTACTGATATAAATTTATATTCGCCACTGAATAGAGTATTAGTGTTACCGTACCGATTTGAACTAAATTCACAGTCACCTAATCAATTGTTCGGACGTATCATATGTCAATTTTGTCCATCATCATCATCATCAGTAATCTGTCAAACGACAGGTCCAAAGCCTCTTCCAAAACGTTTCCTCCACACAGTGCGATCTATAGCTTCCTCCTTCAATTGACAGTATCCTCTACTGTCCTTAAGGTAATCCAGTAGCTTCCTACGTCTTCTTCCTCGTCTTCCTGTCACTTCTAACTGTCCCTTTATCTTTCCTTCAGTAACCTGTTTTAGAAGGCAGTTTCTACGCAAAATGTGACCAATCCAGTTAGCCTTCCGTTTTCTTATTTCATGTAGGATATTCCTCTGCTCATTGGCTCTAAGTAACACTTCTTCATTTCTCACATGATCGGTCCAACTTATCTTCTCCATCCTTCTCCAGCACCATATTTCAAAACTTTCCAGGTGTTTCTGATCTGTTGCCCGGAGCGTCCAAGTTTCAGCACCATACAGAGCTATGCTCCAAACATAGCATTTCATTAGTTTCTTCCTCAAATTTACGTCCAATTTGCTGGTAAAAATATTCTTCTTCTTGTTAAATCCAGCTTTGGCCATGGCAATTCTGGATTTAATTTCACACGTACACCTTGCATCTCGGACAAAAAATGTTTATCCGTTCCGACGAATTGGAAAGTGAAAATATTTGTCAAATGACCCAGTCAGGGGAACGCTGCTTAAAAACGTTGCTACCGTAACTGGCAATTGCTCTAACGTGGTGAAAAGAGGGAAGAAAAAATGTAAAGGTGGAAGACCGACAGTAATAATCAGAAGGAGGAAATAGTGAAAGCATAATGTACACAGAAGCACTAGTGCGAAATTTGACATATCTTCTTATAATAAAACCAACTAGATGCACTGATTTCTCAGATTTATTTGTGAAATAAAACTCTACATATTTTGGACAGTTCCTCTTTATCATCAGGTGTCTAGCACTGTACACGCAGCAATAGGTATATGTCATACAGGTTATACTGACTGCTTGTTTGGAAACAGTCAGCATTCACCTCCCTCCAACGTGGCCAAGCTAGCTTGGCCACGTTGGAGGGAGGTGGCTGCACAAAAAATATGACCAGTACCGGAGGCTGTAGTTAAAGTTTTGTGCACTCCTGATGATGGGTGTGGTTGACACCCCATACATGTAGAGTGAACTTGCAGAATAATAAATAGACTGCTTTGTGTTGCATCTCGTTGGACAGTTATTAATATACTTAATGCTTTAAGGTAATGTTGAATTATAAAAGCAGTAAGCAAACACAGATCTCAAGCTGGTAAAAACTACGTCATATGTATCATGTTCAGCAGGGGTGAACTTAGTAGCAAAGCACAGCAGATATCCCTTTACAGTCCTGGAGAGGCTCAGAGAGCTCCAGGACGCTGAGTCTCCCAAATATCCAGACAATCTGCACGTGGATGTGGTAAGTTTGTTAGCCTACACATCGGTCACCTTTACTCCCAGGAAATATTCTTGGTACTAATTTCTATAAGCGGCTGATTCGATACCAAGGCTATAGTGACATCACCAGGAATCGAACCCCCCACCTTCCGGCTGGGAGCGTGTTGCCTCAAACAACTGCGCCACCCCGTGCCCTAACAGTGAGTTTAGTAACTGGCCCTATTTAACATTAGCCGCACAAGTCATCTACCAATACGGTTTTCCACCATGCTGGAATTCACATGAAGGTTTATTCCACATATTTTCTGTAACTGTTCCTTCATACTTCCAATGAGGAGTACGAGATATTTTAAATAATCATTATTATTTTTTCTCTTGTCACAGTCCTTTTCTTCCTGGTACTGTACTTGTCTTCAACAAACGATGATCTCCACCGCTCCGGCTTCAAGCTTCGCGCTGCAGTACTTACCGTATAGTGTGTTGCGTTACAAGTACAGCTGTCTTGTGTAGTGAATCTGCTGTTGTTCCACGCTCCTTTTATCGCTGTACGAGTACACACACACTTGTACTTCAGTTTGTTTTTGCTTGTTTTTGCGACATTTCCATTCGCTTGTATATTATTATTATTATTAGTAGTTGTTGTAGTAGTAGTAATAGTGCTAGTAGTAGTAGTAGTGGTGCTAGCAGTATTAAGTGCTAGTAGTAGTAGTAGTGCTAGCAGTAGTAATAGTGTTAGTAGTAGTATTAATAGTGCTAGTAGTAGTAGTAGTAGTAGTAGTAGTGCTAGCAGTAGTAATAGTGCTAGTAGTAGTGTTAATAGTGCTAGTAGTAGTAGTAGTAGTAGTAGTGCTAGCAGTAGTAATAGTGTTAGTAGTAGTATTAATAGTGCTAGTAGTAGTAGTAGTGCTAGTAGTAGTGTTAATAGTGCTAGTAGTAGTAGTAGTAGTGCTAGCAGTAGTAATAGTGCTAGTAGTAGTAGTAGTGCTAGCAGTAGTAATAGTGTTAGTAGTAGTATTAATAGTGCTAGTAGTAGCTGTAGTAGTAGTGCTAGTAGTAGTAATAGTGCTAGTAGTACTAATAATAGTACTAGTAGTGGTGCTAGTAGTAGTAATAATAGTGCTAGTAGTAGTAGTAGTAATAGTAGAAGTAGTATTAGTATGCCATAACAAGTCTCGTTACCAGGCTAATTAAACTCTTGTTTGGTCAGCTCAGATTCGAGTATTTAAGTATCAGAACGGAAGTAGGACATAAAAATGTAATCATAATTAGCTTAAGGCTAAACGACAGAGGAATTATGTTTCGATTTCCAGAAAGGGCAAGAGTCTGTCTCTTTTTTTAAAGCGTCCAGAATGACCCTGAGGCCCACAGAGCTTCATATGTAACGGGTACAAGAGTTTCTTGCCTCTGGTGTTATGAGGTCAGGCCTGAGGCTGATTACTCACCTCGTACTTACTCGTATATCGAAGTTAAGAATCAACGGAGCTGCACGTTCGCTTGCTCTCCTGTCTGCATAGATTATTCAGGGACAGCCTATCTTTACCTTTAACCTTACACTCTATCAGCTAACTGCAGCTGCTATATCAATACACGCAGAATACTTCTGTATCGAGAGCTTGTACCTAAATGGTGTTTATTCCTTCACATTTATCTGCAGCCAGATTTATTTTCTACAGATCTTTAATTACTGTTTTCTACTTTGCGTCCTGTGAACACTGATGTGGTTGTCAGGGAATTGATGGCCATATTTTTTAAACCTGCTGCTTTATAACATTTCAGTTCACTGTGAAATGTACCTTATTCATTTTGAATTTGTGTGATGAAAATAAAATCATCGTGTTAAATAACATAGGTACCGTGACGTGCTCTGCGGCAGTTTTTATGATCCCGCATACTAACTTTACTGGGAAGCTGTCAGGTATTGTTGCAATGTAAAATAACAATACATGAGAGAGTGTCGTGTGATCGTGCTCTGAAAGATACGTTTAGAACTGCTGCAAAATACTTTATACTGCGGGCAATGGTCTGTTATCAAGGGCATAGGACTTCAATGGCAAGCACATAAAAACAATGAACACCATAGTACCATGGTTTGCGTATAAACATAATCAGTATCAAAAGAGATTAATATTGTTCTTTTGAAAATAATCAAGATCATGGGAATTCAGTTATGTGCCGGGTAGCATAGTCGGTACAGCGGTTGGCTACAGGCTGGACGGTCCGGGGATCGAATCCCGTTGGGGGGCGAGAAATCCGCACCTATCCAGACCGGCCCTGGGGCCCACCCAGCCTCCTGTACAATGGGTACTGGGTCTTTCCCGGGGGTAAAAAGCGGCCGGGGCGTGACGCTGAACCCTCACCCCTTCTAGTCCCGTGGTCAAGAAAGAGTAGAGCTATACCTCTGCTCCCCTTATGGGCCGTACGGTCTGTACAGAGCCTCAGTGCCTGTACAACGGTGCACTTTACCTTTCCCTAAAGGAATTTAGTGACGTGCACATCAATATAATCAATACAATAGACAATTAATGGCTTACGTATAGATATAATCAATACCACAGGAGTTTAATGGCGTGCGTAGTAAATAATCAATCCTGCAGTAAAGCAGTGCCGTTACAGGCCTGGAGTGGACCAGAAGATTCTAGGAAGTTAAGGTTACCAGATTTCATGACAACGGCACAGGATGGTGGTAAGGTTGTCAGCAGTACTCACCGGCCCCCTTTACCCCAAGAAAATGCTCCTGGTACTCATTTCTGTTAGAGGCTGAGTCGATCCCAGGTCCATAGTGCGATCGGAAGGATTTATGTCAATGAAAAATTCCAAACACCATCGGGAATCGAACTCTCGACCTTCCGGCTTGTAGCACAGCACGCAGTAAGTGAATAGTGTGCATGAAAGATAATCCATGGTATAAATATTTATGGCGTGCATGTGAAATTAATGGATTGTATAGGGCTGTAATGATATGCGTATAGAAATAGTCAATGCTGTAAGAATTTTTGGCTGTGCGCATGAAAAGAGTTGTGTTATGTTGAGACTCCTGATGATGGACAGTAGATCTGTCCGAAACATGTAGAGTACTTTACCAAAATAAACTTGAGAAACAGTGCATGTCGTTGGCTTTTACTATAGGAATATATCAGGATGCATGGTCCTGCGAATGTCAAATATGTGCCAAAGCTTTCTCAGTGTTCATATCCTATTCATAAAACATGCGAACTCCTCCTCAGAATTCCTCTTTATTACTTCAATGCAAATTCCGTCATTGATATTAAAATTAAAAGTACAAAACGCACTTTTTTGTATGGATATTCAATATTTTTCGTATTTTATCTCTCATTCTGAACTCTTTCATGCGGGATTTGAGATGTTGTCTGTGACATTTTAATTAAAATGTTTTTGAAATTGATGGATGGATCAGAGGAACATCAAAATGATGAAGCATATTACAGATAAATACCATCCCTGCTGAGCGCAAACGTGTCTTTGGTTGTGGTTAATGTGGACTAGATTTCAAATCATTTGTTTGTGAACAGACATATTACCTACCCTGTCGCCAGATGTCACCACTTTATATGTATTTTACAGTTAATCCGATCAATGTGCCGAACGCGACTTTATAAGGGATAGCTGGAAACCCGCCGTGATAAAAATGATCATCGCATAATACATTTGAATGTAAAACCTTCTCTATTCATCCTTCGATTCTCAATTATTTCTTACTTCGGAAGTATTCCGTTAGTAACAAGTTTTCTTCATTCTCATTGATAACATTTGAAACAGATTTGTAATAATTAATGAAGTACCTGGCCCTGGGTAACTGTGAAGAAAGTCTGAAAAGCGAGCTGCATTAGGTTTAACAATAAGACTTGAAATGGTCTGAGCCCTTCAAGATCGGGTTGTGAGAAGATTTGCCCTTCAGACTTCAATCGTAGTTATTAACGGTACGGACGGATAAATATTCCGTGGCTCCAAGGGGACCATAAAGAATTCGATGTCAAAAAGGGGGATAGCCACAGACATATGAATTGACTTCAAAAAAATTAATTAAACCCGAGTTCAATATCCGTGATCAGTGGATTCTTTATTACGACGGCATGGCAAGGCTTCCGGAAACGAGTAGAAGTGAACGGCGTAAAATTTATGGTCGCAAATACTCATTTTCTCAAAAACAAAATCATGTCTCTTTTACTGTGTGTGTGTGTGTGTGTGTGTGTGTGGGAAAAAAATCAGTTTGTCGTATTGTCTATGCATATAGAGCATTACGACTAAGAGAGGCTTACAGTAAATTTCAGTGGCATCTAATGCATTAACACTGAACCAACAAATGCAGAAAGTTATTCATTAGATATTATATTATATTATATTATATTACACTATATTATATTATATTATATTATATTATATTATATTATATTATATTATATTATATTATATTATATTATATTATATTATATTATATTATATTATATTATATTATATTATATTATATTATA
>Ga0131853_10024110_pt1 | contig 10982 bp, 3 predicted proteins | sample TergutLab28metaG_FD_92764 | JGI IMG/M metagenome (GOLD analysis project Ga0131853, IMG submission 92764) | Labiotermes labralis P1 segment gut microbial communities from Petit-Saut dam, French Guiana - Lab288 P1 (version 2) (version 2) | ecosystem: Host-associated > Arthropoda: Insects >...
ACAGTCAACTGAAAAACACAACACGTACCAATTGCTGTATATGTACAGTATACCTCCTGATGATGGGCCACAAATATGCCCGAAACATGAAGAAGTCGAGTGACGAAATAAACTGAGGACAAACAACGCAAAAAGTTGGTTTTCATAACATGGATCGCTCCAGGTATGGACCATCCTGGCCGCTGCTTGCAACGAACTCGTGCAGTCACGCATTCACATTGCAGACGGTAGCAGCCACAAGGGTCGAATTTTTCCTTTCATGTCCTGTTCCTTTGAGATTCAATTTAAAATTAACCTCATTAACCCAGATATTTAGTTCTGAGCTCAAATCCGCGTTTCCAGAAGCAGGGAAAGAGTACTGCAGAAAGTGACTCGCATTTGTTATTCCCTAACACTAACCGAAGTGGAATTCCTCTTTTCATTTTTCGGACCAAAATTTTGTATACATTTAAAATCTCGTCCATTTCATGCCCCTTGTTTTTTATTACTCCCATGATGATTAGAAAAGAGAACAAACATGAAGCTCAACATAAAACAGTTTATTCCAGCTTCCTGTTAATCCCTCCCTTGTAGCACCCAGGACTTCCTCAGTACCCTGTTGTTGATCACTCCGAATCTACGGGTTTCCTCTAAGTTGAGAAGCTACTTTTCAAAGCAACGCAAATCACTTCCTCTACGAATGAACCATAATTTATAAAATACAGTGCTGACATTTATCACAACACACTCTTTAATAGAAGGACGTTTTCACTGTATCATAATACGTATAATCCATCACATTCAGTACTACCTCAATTACGGTATGTAGCAACGTCCCTTCTCGCTGTAGGCCATTCTCTTTTCAACAATGGTATCAACAATCGGAACTTATGTAACCATTCCTACCTCACACAATGTATTGTTTTAGCGATTACTAGATAGCGCCTTACAATCTCGTTTCATACATTAGTTCACAATAAAAATAAAGTTATTCTAAACGTAGTACAGCCTTTCGTTCATGATATTTTGTAACATGTGGAACTTCTCGTCGTGATAATTTACACAGCAGTCCCACCTGTATTATGGCGAATGACGGAGAACAGAAATGTAAAGACACAGAGTAAAAGGGTTTCAGTGTTTGAACTGATACTGATGTATCCGCCAAACTCTATTTATAATGACCAAATTAATTCTTATAATAGAAGCCAAAGAGATGCATTATTTCTCAAATTTATTTTGGTAAAAAAACTGTACATGTTTCGGACAGATCCACTGTCCATCATCAGGAGTCTCAACACTGTATACACAAAAATAGGTATTTTTCATGCTAGCATGATAAACACCTATTGTTGTGTATACAGTGTTGAGACTCCTAATGATAGACAGTGGATTTGTCCGAAACATGCAGAGATTTTTACCAAAATAAATTTAAGAAATAAATAGTGCATCTCGTTGGTTTCTGTTATAAGATTACATCACGATGCACCAAATTAATTTACTGATAAACGGATTCCATGGACGCTAAGAGAAGCTCAGCGAGCCAAGAAATTTTATTCCTTCTGCGGAACTCGAATGTCCATCATCGTGATCACAAGAGACAGCAACTGGTCTCTGCCTTAAGTCAGTTCCTCGCAGTCAACACTAGAGATATTAGTCTAGAGTTAAATACAAATTCAAGCCGATCCTGGTGACCATGTGGCCCAAGGCGCAAGTATGCGGTCGCTTGAGAGCTCGGGTTGCGGGTTCAAATCCTGCTGAGGGCATGGACGATCGTCTCTTGTGTTTATTGTGCGTTGTGTAAGTATCAGCCTCTGTGAAAAGCTGATCATTTGTTCAGAGCAGTACTGCTGGTTTTGAGTGTGTCTAACTGTGTGTGATCTAGAAACCTCAGCAGCGAGACGTCCTAGGCCCAACTTGCGCTGATATGCCACAAAGAGTGAGAAATATAATATTCAAATACATGTGGCAACAAAAACATCTACAATGAGTAACAAGTGTTCTTCTAGAACTAGATGCATGTTTCGGGTCGTGAAGCCTGTTCTGTCCAAACTCATACGTGTATTAGTCCTACCGGGATTAATTTTTATTTCCTAGCCAGTTCATAGTATAACATTAACTGTAATAATTCATTTACCTGCGTCCTTTACATATGTATTTCCAGTAAATTTCGTGTCTTACTGCGTTTTCATCTTGCAGTTATTCCCTTTATACCTGTATCCTTTAAGTGGCCTACTTCTGTAAAACCCAGCATTCTCAAAGAAATTTCATCTGCAGTTTTCTTGTTCAATACCCGTGCCTGAGTGTCGCCTTTAGTGTTATATTACGCACTGGTACCATTAGTTTAATCTGGATCTGCATTTCTGAGCCGAAATATTTTTCTTACATTTTTCGTCTCATTATGAAGTTTGTAGTCAATGTACTTTAGGTCATTTTGAGTCGCGTTCGCATGTCGCGAAAAAAGAGAGTCTGTTACTTTCTTCACGCCCGTCCGTTTGTCCATCTGTTCGTCCATCCGCGCGCATGAACTCCACGTTCACTAGACGGATTTTCGTGAAGTTTCATATTGGAGACTTTCATGAAACTCTACATAGAAAATCCAAATTTTATTACAATTGGACAAATACATTATCATCATCGGCTCTACAGCCCTGGGTGGGCCTTGGCCTACTCGAACATACACATCGGGCGCTTTAAATGGCGCCTCAAGTTAGTTTTATTGTTGCCGGTGACAAAAATTCGCCACAAAATCGCTACATTCTGGTGCCTTGGTATTAAAACTGTTGGGATAGGTTAGGGTGTAAAAATATTATGTGAAGCTTTTAGATCCACAACAATACCAAAAAATACACTGTTGCGTTAAAAGGGCAACGTGTTAATAATTTACATAGTTGATATACGCAGGTAGATGAAACAAATGGAACATATTGTTGAGTTTAATTGCAAAAAATAGTTAGCTCAAAATCCTACTGGGATCGCATTGTTGCAGACGAAATAAATTTACCATAAAATCGCTCTCTGCGAACGAAGTAGTGTTCAGACTACTAAGACAGCTGAATAGGTAAAAATTACGCAAACGCGTCTCATTGCTAAGTTATACGGTACTTCCACTACTTCTGTTCTTGAAGATTACTTTTTAAGTTTGTTTAAGTCTATCTCTCTTGTTCTGATTTGGTCATCCACATTAGTTTAACATTATATGTAATAAATCTTTTGCGATTGTTACAGGACTTAAGTGCTGGAAAAAAACAGAAATTGTATTAGATGTAATAATTTATGGAAATTGTTACTAGAGGCAAGGAACTTACTTCTGTGTTCTGCTCGGACAGTAGGAGGTTAATAAGGTAAATATACGACTACACCAACAACTTCGTACATGAAAATTCGCCCCAGCTGTAATACACATCTAACATATTTCATCCTTTTTATGTTTTGTTGACCGTGCATCTCATTACAATCTTTGTGCATAGCCAACTTGACGCACAATTCTTTTTCTTGTATTTGTTTATTCCAATTCTCTACATGTTTCGAGCAACCAAGTGCTCATCATCAGGAGAGTCAACTGTATCAATACGACCTCTGGTATATGTCACTCTATGTAAGTGACCGTATGGTATGCAGGTTTGGATGGAGTTCCATCTAAACCTGCATACCACACCTCTGGTATATGTCACTGTCCATCTAAACCTGCATACCACACTTCTGGTATATGTCACTCTATGTAAGTGACCGTATGGTATGCAGGTTTGGATGGAGTTCCATCTAAACCTGCATACCACACCTCTGGTATATGTCACTGTCCATCTAAACCTGCATACCACACCTCTGGTATATGTCACTCTATGTAGGTGACCGTGTGGTATGCAAGTTTAGATGGAGTTCCATCTAAACCTGCATACCACACGGTCATCTACATAGATTGACATATACCAGAGGTCGTATTGATACAATTGACTCTCCTGATGATGAGCACTTGGTTGCTCGAAACATGTAGAGAATTGGAATAAACAAATATAAAAGAATTGCGCGTCAAGTTGGTTATTTACAAAGATATTTCATTCTTGTCATCCTCGAAAAGTGTCAAACTCTTCTGATGTGTAAATCTTCTAAAATACGTTTCAAACGAACATCATCCTGCAATTATGTTGTACCTTGGTGGACAGTCGGCACACCTCAGTTAATTAGCTCACGTGACTAGATACATTAATAATACGGTCAAGGATAAACACAATTCTTACATCGAAAACAGAAACAAGAAGTCGGATAACAAGAGACCTTGCGATCGATCTTTCTCTGCTCCAGTCTGACGTAGTTTTTTCCAGTTATGTCTAATTTCGTTCCAAACGGTTTCTTGTGTGGTGCAAACAAGAGTGCAGGGAATAAGAGAAACCAGAGTCTACGAATTCTATTTCCTGTCCAAGCAGACTAGGGTACATGTAAATTTCACCTTGTCACTAGTCATAGAGGCCCAGAGGGTGAATAGCGGTATAGGTCTACTTATCCTTTAACCCCGGTGCTGGATGGGAGAGAGCGGTCAACGTCATGCCCCGTTCACTTTACTCCCGGGAATAACACGGTACCCATTGTACAGGAGGCTGAGTGGGCCCCTAGGCCGGTCTAGATAGGTGCAGAAATATGTCTCCACCGGGATTCAATCCCCGGACCATACAACGCATAATGAGTCCGGACACACAAGCATAACGGAGTACTTCTTATGAAGATGATATAAAGATGATATAAAGCAGATCGCCAAGAACTACCCCGCACTTTGCCAAACACGAAGGTATATGAACTTTTTTTTTTCTGAAATACGAGTATCACGAATTCACAAAAGATTGATCACGGTTGAAGCGCTTGGGTCACTCGGTGTCCGCCCTTTTCTATACAGCTGTCACGAATAACAGATTCAGCTGTCAGTGGTGTCTATCTTAAACCAATTAGATCCAGTCTCAAACTTCACAACCTATTATCTTAAGACCCAATTTAATATTATTCTATCACTTAAGTCTACAACTCCTAAACGACCTCTATTCTTTCGGTTTAACGACTACAATTTTATATGCATTTCTCGTCTTCCCATGCTTGCCAAATATTCCACGAGTGTCTTGCTTTTGCATATGATAAATTTACTAATGCTTGCTGAACAGTGAAAATTACGAACTGCAGCATTACCTTATTAAATTATTTGTAAGAATAGTAGAGAAGCGTCTGTAACATTTTTATCATATATCTTAGGTCTGGTTAGTAACCGGCTTCTCACCACGGACTTCCAGATTCTTTCCCAGGGCGGTTCGCATGGGATTTACGACGGAACAAGTGACATTCAGACAAATCTATACCAGAGTGGTTATATTTTTTCCAGGGAGCATCACTCTACCAATGTTCCATATCCATACTTGTTTATTTACCTTCGACATCCACATACTGTGTAAATATTGACATCTCTCAACAATCCAAAAATCCTTCTGCTTTTGTAGCACAGAATGATTAAATGATGGTCATTAATGAACTGAACAGGATGTGTGCAGGAAGAGGGTGTAGCTTAATTTGAGATACTAATTATCCTGGAATTTCGCTGTAAGGAATGAGCGGAAATACGACGGACTTGAACGGTATATTCAACATTGTGGCCGACAGCTTAACAGGGCACTACCTAATTACTGTGTAAAAGTGAACTTTGCACAACGAATTGTCTCTCTGCGTTCAACTATGGACTGTTGTACACTAGGAATAATAAACACGTGAAATATTTTTTAAAATAAATAAATAAATAAATATATATATATATATATATATATACTACAGCAAGTTCAAAATACGAATTTCATTTCGTCAAACGTACAAACACATTGGCGTTTTGGTGCGCCTTACGGTTGTGATGCTGAACAGAATGGAAAGAATATAAGAAACGTTAATTCCTTTTGAGGACACATTTTAGAACCTGATAGCGTAGAGAAAGTTTGGCAGTTTTCAACACTTTCAATGCCCGCAGCTGGCTATCTGAAACACACCAGAAATGGTCGCAAGGACGTTCGTTGGCAGACTAGGAAGCAGCAGAGGAAGCTGCAAGCAGGCCGTTGCAGAGCATGCCACTGCCGAGACGCGTCCTAAAATAAAGAAACAATAGCTTGAAGATTCAAATCTTGTGGGTGGTTACGCCGTGTCAACTAGTATACTGTTAATGACATTTTGAAGAAAGGCGGTGTCTTTATCTTTGGGGTCCAGCTACCCCGCTTGGCCCTGAAGATTACGGGAATACAATCCTTGCCAACGTCGGTAACTACTTATCGGTCAACTGGGCATAACAACCAACAAATTTCAAATATTCAGCAACAGTAGCAACATTCAGTAGCTTCCTCAAAAACAGTTTATTTTCCATTACTGAGAACAGCTGGACTGGAACTTCCACGGAAATTCGATTCGGAACTTAGCCAGGAAATATGAGTTAATGAGAAATTAATATGAACGAAGTAAAATGAAACGTTGTCTCATGTCCTTCAAAGCAGAATTAGAATTAAAATACATAAAACTCATGAGAACAATTGGCTGTACGTTACAGCGCTAGTTACTGGTAAAGAAACTTGACTGTATGTCCTACACACACCAGTGTTGTACTCGGTTAAATCTATATTATCGATCGGTTAATACACAGATTAAACAGCATGTTAATGCACAAGTATGTGCCATCTGCAATGATTTTCTAAACAGAATTTGTGTCAAGGACTGCATATCAAGTTTTAAGTAAATATTATTGCACTACTCAACTTCTTAGCTTATATTAATATACTTTTTATGTTTGTTTTCTTGTTTTGTATGTTGTGTTCTATTCCGTGTATTCTGTGTTTTTGTATTTTTTTGTGTATTGTTCCTCCTTCTGTATATAGCTGTCTCTTTCCTATTTGTGTACAAGTTTAACGACCACTGCCATCGTTTGGAAACTCAGTTGCAGTAAATGAATATCATATCATGTCATTAATTGACCACAGAGTAATGGGCAGTCGTAAATGAATTCAGCGAATTAATCGAATACATTTGACATCAACTATCAATCCACTGCGAGAGAGAAAAAGACGATTTAAGACTTGTGTTTCGCCAAAAGCGCTGTTGCGTGGAAGTGCTTCAAACAGAATGGGGTAGTAGAACTATGGATACAGAGTTTGATGTTTGTGTGACCGTGCATCTCTGATACAATAGTATAAATAACCAACTAGATGCTACAATAACAATTTATTAGTAATTTTAATCAGCTCAACATGTTTTTGACAATAATTTCGCCCATCCTCAGGAGCACTAGACTGTGCTTACAGCTTGTGGTATAATGCACCGAAGAAGATGTCTGCTTCTTCAGTGCATCATACCACAAGCTGTAAACACAGTCTAGTGCTCTTGAGGATGGGCGAAATTATCGCCCGAAACATGTTGAGCTGATTTAAATTACTAATAAATTGTTATTGTTGCATCTAGTTGGTTGTTTATACTATTGTATGAACACAGAGATTCATTTCAGAGAAAATCTGTCTATAATTTCATGTTCTATATAAGACTATCAGAAAAGCTGTACTATTATAATATTTCACTTATTACTATATAAGAGTAAAGCTGCCGTAAAGCTTGAAATAGATTCTTTTAAATTACAGTTCTTGTGTGTACGGATTGTGAAACAATTACATTAATCATGCTAATCTTAATTTTATGTCGTTACTTACAACTAGCTGTACTTAACGTGCAGCTCTTTCTTACTTTACTAATATTATCGTATTTTGCATTTTGACTTAGTTGATAGATTAGTACGACTTTTCGGTCTTACAAAATTAAGATTCAACACAAATTTTGACCGCGACATTTGGACAAATACAAGACCGGCATATGACAGATAACTTTTGTTCACGCCTACCTATCTAATTAATGTAAATTATACCAACATAGTCCAACCTTCGCTGTAACTAAACCATTTGCATGAAGTTTTGAGACATGGGCCTCTGGACAGCATCACTCTCTCTGTATATTACTGGAATACGAAGGCCGCCTGTCAAAGAGCATCCTCCACCTCTGGACAGTTATCTTGCTGCAACTTTCACAAGCCGGTACTTTCAAATCTTTACAAGGGCGAAGACGAACTGTTTTTCTATCAAGAAAACGTCTTACCAGGCAAGTGGGTCACCGTCGTGATGGGGTGACCTCGAGAAGTAAATTAATTTCCAATACTTTGTAGGATACAGGATGTGTCACAAGTTACTCTCTTGACCAAAGTGTCTAATAGATAGTGGACTTAATCTTCCGGACGGTACTGGCATTACGAAGGAAATTCCGTTCATGACAGCCATACGTAATAGGCCTAAGTAATGTTGGACTTACATGCTTCCTTCCCTCTTCACATTCCGGAAAATGTTATTTGTCATTCGCAAAATAATGAAGAATAGAAGATTAATAAACTCCTGGATTACAGTTATACATCAGAAGCCTGTAAAACATGAGTGCATAAATCCCGGGTGCCAGGATGCCGTATCGACTAAATTTCGTACGATGGTGCCTAATATATGTGGGTACTCAGTGCGGAACATGTTTCATATCACCCCTATGGTGCCCCAAATTTTGAGGTGGCTTCTACATATCCGAAAAAAGTGTGCAACCCTGCTATAAAACGGCTCAACTAGCCAAAAAATTCCCCCGCCATGTACGGAATCTGAACCTTCACCGCCGTGTATAACTGATGGACCCTATTCTGAGACAAGTGCATCCAGTCCACATCCATAGTTGTTGAATAACAACCTTACCGCAGGGAATATGATTGAAACATTTCAGCAGAAAGGTCAACAGAATGAGTCACCAGATGTAAAATTCTGGAAGCCAAATAAAGCATATTTACAAGTAAGGTTATAGTGATGATCATTAGAATTAAAACAAAGAAACTTAAAATTATGGCTCTTCGAGAGTTGAAGCATGTCGATGTGATATTGTGTGCCAATACAGTGGTGTTTTAATAACATAAGTTTGCATTCGTCGGCATTTATTTGGTAGAGTAAAATTAATGCGCGGATATGAACAAGATGAAGTTGAAAATCCGTAATTTCTGGGTTAATATAAAGTAATAGGTTTGATTTAGACCCGTATCTCCCATTCCAGTATTCTAAGTGGTGTCCTAACCGACGCTGGTAACCGATATAGTCTACTACAGACAGATTATATTCGTATGTGTAACACACGGCCTACTGAAACTAGTCACAGACCAGGATGTCTAATAAAGGCTGTTCTACAGCTTGGGAGTTATCTTTGGGCCAAACAATCCTCCACTTTGAAGACTAGTATGTTACAAATTTTCGTAAAATATCTCGAATGGCTAAGACTTTCTGCCACGACCAGAATCCGGTTTCAGTTGTCGCAGTATAGTATCCAATAGCGGGCTTTTGAGCAAGGTGTCGATTTTTATGCTTCTTTAAAGCAGAAAATTTCTTGGCCAGGTGACAATATTCAGCTGCCCAAGAAACCATTAACGTACTGTTTAATATTCCGAGGTTAAGAAGTAGGCATGGCGGTATTACTGTACCGTACAATGCAGCTGTAGAATGACAGGCGACAGTAGGAAGGAATTTATTTTTTATACCGCTGTTTAACCACGTATTTTGAATTGCACAATTTATATCGAATGGCGCAATGACTGTCCAGACAAGATGGGAGAAGCGGCGTTATTTTTGTCTTGTATTCTTTAGGTGATGGGTTCGAATTTCGGTCGGGACACTGGCTAACCTGATTGAGGTTTTTGTAGTTTCTTGCAGTTCTTTCAGGAAAATGATAGAATAGTAGGCTTACTTCACACAGACAATAACTTTCCTTTCATTTCCCTTATCCATAATCTATTATCAATTACTATTTATTAACTCGGCAATAAATCGCCTTGCAACAAAACAAATAAGTATATAGATAAATATTTAATGATTATGAATTATTGATCGGAAGAAATCTGGGAAGAAGAGTTTGAGGTCTATTAAGGTACTATTCCAACATTTTCCTGGAAAAGTTGAGGAAAACCACGAAGACCGTCTTTCATGTTATTTGATCTGCGAACCGAGATTCGAAACCGGCAACTCTCAAATAGAGGCAAGTAAGTTATTTTCTAGTTCGTTTTATTTAGCGACGACGACAGTTGCTAAGAATATGTGGCGTCGGTGGTAGAGGGATGCGCGCGGAGTATTGTTGGAGTGATACTGACAGGAGACACCCGAAGGTGTGAGGGAAAAACCTGTCCAGTTTTTACTTTGTCCTCCAAAAATCTGACATAGAGTGGTACGGGATGAAGCCTGGCCCTCCGCGTTGAGAGACTAGCCACTGCCATGGCTTGGTCTGACGCAAGAGACGTAACCAGTAAACCGCCACCTGCGATGTGTATAGACAGAAGTGCCTAAAATTATTAGTATTTTTTCTTGATAAATGTGATTTAGGTAACGTCTGGCGTAGCTGTTCTTTGTCTGCAGTGAGCAGCTGTCTCATGTGCAGGTGCCCAGTGTAGCGTGGTGCGGAGTATCTGCTTACTACAACGCCATTCTTTGCGCCGACCATGCATTCAACCGTACTGAACAAAAAGAAACGCCTAATGCTGACAACTGTTGTATAGTTTTGAGGTGCATCTCCGTTGTGTTGTTTCAATAACAAGGAATTTTTGTGTTTTACACATACACTCGAAAACAACTATTTTCACCTAGTAGTACAGTAGGTATACAACTACATGTTTCGACCCTATATGTTGGCCATCTTCAGATTGTGATTTAACTTACAGAGCAGCTATACAAGACGTGTGGGTTGTTCTTTTTGGGTATTGGCATAAGAATAGTAACATAATTTGACATATGTACATAAACAACTAATGATAATTCACTCGTAACAGCCTAGGTCATGGTACCCACTATTGAAACAACGAGATCTCGTTCCCCCCACCCAACCCCCAATACCCTAAAAGAACACCCCACACATCTTGTATAGCTGCTCTGTAAGTTAAATCACAACCTGAAGAT
>Ga0131853_10024111_pt1 | contig 10981 bp, 6 predicted proteins | sample TergutLab28metaG_FD_92764 | JGI IMG/M metagenome (GOLD analysis project Ga0131853, IMG submission 92764) | Labiotermes labralis P1 segment gut microbial communities from Petit-Saut dam, French Guiana - Lab288 P1 (version 2) (version 2) | ecosystem: Host-associated > Arthropoda: Insects >...
GTATGGGGGAGGATAGGGGGGCGTATAGGGTCTTGGTGGGGAAACCGGAGGGAAAGAGACCACTGGGGAAACCTAGGCGTAGATGGGTGGATAATATTAGGATGGATCTCCAGGAGGTGGGATGTGGGTGTATGGACTGGATTGGGCTGGCCCAGGATAGAGACAGGTGGCGGACGCTTGTGAGTGCGATAATGAACCTTCGGGTTCCATAAAATACGGGGAATTTCTTGACTAGCTGCAAACCAGTTAGCTTCTCAAGAAGGACTCTGCACCATGGAGTAAGTAAGTAAGACGATGAAGCAAGTGCACAACAAGTGTGCAGTAATCCTTAATACATATTGTGCGTGAAATATTTTCAGAGTACGTACAATTTTTCATGTGCATTCATTACAGTCACAGTCGGAAAAGGGGGGCGAATACAGTGTAGTCTTTTTAATTTCGAAGTATTTAATTAAACATATTTTGAGACGTGTACTTGCGTAATTTTAGGGAATATCACAGGAATTCCTGTTTTATAATTTTCTCTCAGACGAATTGTTTTATGTACTGTTACGTGGCTTCTGCTTCTTGACTTCAGTTTGCAAGTAACTGTTATTCGGCATATGCATAATGACGTGTTTGTTGAATAAAATGAGGTACAGACATTACAACGCGTCTTTGTGGAGGTACCCAGGATAATAAGACTGTAGATATTTCTGCGTCACGTAAAATGGCATGTTACGTCTCAGAGATCTTCTCCGAGGTGTATACATGCACAATAATAAAAATAGATAGAACTGTGACTGGTGGTCCGGGGATCGAATCCCGGTGATTTCGAGATTTTCCGCACCCGTCCAGACCGTCCCTGAGGCCCATCCAGCCTCCTATAAACTGGGTACTGGCTCTTTCTCGGGAGTAAAGAGGCCGGGGCGTGGCGTTGACCACCCATCCCAATCTAGCGCCGAGGTTAAAGAGAGAGTAGCGCTATACCTCTACTCCTCCTCTGGGCCTTCATGGCCTGTTCTAGGGTGAACTTTACCTTACCTCACTGTGGCTGGTTTCATTTTTCTTTTCACTATAATCGCGTTTGCCATTTATCAGTCCTAAAACTCACAACGTTCCACTGATCAGTCCCTACTACTTATGGTGTCCCGTGTATCAGTTACTATAACATACCACAGGTCTATTGATCAGTCACTAGAGCTTTGGACGAGTCCATTTATCAGTTACTGTACGCTTGTGCTAATTTGGTTGGTATCGACTGCAGAACGCGTAAGCAGTGCTGCACGCAAAGCCACTTCATATTTCACAAAAGCCAGAGTTACAGCTCAGTGTTTGGGTTTATTTTTATACCAACTCCATGGAACAGAATCCATAAATGTTGGTTGCCGTCAAGTGGTTAAAAATTCCCTGTCCTTTTTGAAGCAGAATGATGATGCTACTGTTCACAAGAGACCTCCATGTTTACCCTGTATATGTTTGTATGTGTATATATATATATATATATATATATATATATGTGTGTGTGTGTGTGTGTGTGTGTACACACAAAGGTTAAGGTCAACCTGTAACTACCCATGAAGACCCAGACGGTGAGTAGAAGTATAGTTCTATTATTTCTATAACCTTGGGTGCTAAATGGGGACGGGTCGTCAACGCCATGCCCCAGTCACTTTGCCCCCGGAAAGGAGACCCGGTGTCCAATGTAGAGGAGGACGGGTTGACCCCAGATCTGGTCTGGATGGTTTCAGAAAATGTAGCCTTCACCGGAATTGTATCCCGGGACCGCCCAGCCTGTAGGGAGTCGCTATGCCTACTACGCTACCACACACGCACACAGATGGACAGAGGGTGTGTCTGCCTCCGTGCTGTACTAAGTGTACCTCTACGTAGAGGAGGGTGGAGTACAGGGAGTTGAGGAAAATATTTGAACCTACAGGGTAGGAAGTAACAGAATGGACAAAACTGAGTAAGGAAGAGCTTCATAATTCTTATTATTTCGTATCCAGCAATAGGAATCGGAACGATGAGTTAGGATGGTATTTAGATCGCTTGGAAGAAATGAGAAGGCCATACACAGTTTTAATCGGAAGATCAAAAGAGGAAGAAACCGCTTGTTGGAAATAGGCGTAGAGGCATCCAGAGCCATGCAGCCATTGCATTGATGAGGCCCACACTTGTAAAAGACAGCCGATGAAGTGTATCTAGTGCTGCACGCTTCATAATTTCCGTCGTTAGCCTTTTGTCCGTTTACTGTTTCATTCCTCTAAGTAGCAGAGTCAGTATCGTTTCATACGTTTTGTGGCGGCATGTATACACATCAAACAACCGGTTTTTTTTTATACTCGCTTGTCGAGGATGAAAGGCGCTGTGGTTATTTCAAATAACAGTTCAGCCCTTTGAAGACTGAGATTAATCTGAATTTTATTTAAGGATCGAGTTCGTACCGCGCAGTAAGCACACTCCGCCCCCCTTATTTACGTTTTGCTGACCGTGCATCTCATTATATTTATCTCAGTAATTAACCAAATTGATGCACAACATTTTTGTTTTACAATAAGTTTATTTCATGCCTTTGCATGTTTCGAGCACATGTGCTCATCATCAGGAGGTCAAAATTGCATTACACAGCCTCTGGTATCATCACACCTATACCAGAGGCTGTGTAATGCAATTTTGACCTCCTGTTGATGAGCACATAGTGCTCGAAACATGTAGAGGCATGAAATAAACTTATTGTAAAACAAAAATTTTGTGCATCAAGTTGGTTAATTACTGAGATAAAAAAACACTCCGACTTGGTTATAAAAACCGATCAGTTATTGCTTTATAGGGAAGTTATCGCTGCTTGTTCTGAAATTTATACAAATCACATCAATACACTATGCGTACGGAACAGAAGATGTTTGACGCCAAACCTGCTGGTACATAAAGCATCCACTAAGCTCTGAGGCTTAATACAGCTACACGTAGCTTAATGTCGTTCATGCTGTCTGCCCTGTATACTACGGGCTAGCTTACTTGATTAACATAACTTTTTCAATGCATAAAAAGTTGTGAGAATTTCGAAGGATGAAATTTGTTTGGAATAAATAGCGGCAGGAAGGCCTTTGGATTTGATGTTTGTTGTACAGTGTAGGTAATGGGCACGTATTTCAGTTCCAAGTAGTAAAATAGGCTTCCATTACAGAGGTTATTGTACGTTTAAACCTTTGGTGTCATTGATCTGTTTTATACAAGGCAACGTGTATGTACTGAGTTGGTATACCGACTGAAAGCAAGATATGAAATTTGTATAATAAAAGCAACAAGTGCACTAATGTTAAAATTATATTTTTATACACTATCTACGAGAACTCCGACGTGTTTCGATCTACGTTGATCATCTTCAGGGATTTGCTTACTGAATATGATCAAGATAGATCGAAACATGTCTAGGAGTTATGATCGACTGTGTGTGTGTATATGCATGTGTGTGTGTGTGGGTGTGTAAGAATATAATTTTAACTATTGCATTTATTGGTTTTATTGTGTGAATTTATTATTAATGCATTGGCATGAATAACGTTAAGATATGAAACGTAAGTGTGACGTAACATTGTGGCGCGTTCGCGCAATTTTAATACCTCCTCGGCTGTCCTAGTAGCCTGATAACATTTCACTCGAAGGGAGGCCTGTTATGGCGATGTAATGTCGCCGGCAAAAATAAAATGTTCTTAGAGTCGTCCTGTAAAGTGCCCGATATTTTCAGTCGATTGTAACCAAATTTAAAGTTTATTGACAAACCTTAGTAGAAGTCCCCATTATCAAATGTCACGGAAATCCGTCGAGTGGGAGCCGCTCTGGTACATGCGGCCAGGCGGACAGACATGACGAAGGTAAGAGGCGCTTTTGCGTGACTGTGCGAACTCGCCTAAAATGTGATTTATTCTTACACCACTCACTCTGAAGAAGGTTTGTTTTCTAAATAAATACGTGGGTAGTACATATAAATAATTGGTATAAATATTTAATTTCATTTGTAAAACATTTGTGTACGAGTATTTCTCTTGGTTATAATTTCGACGCCTGTAAGTATTCATTACCAATGTAATATATGTATTCATTTTCCGTAAACTTTACATGGTAGAGCTATTTACAGGGACTTCGAACGATCCAAGTTGTCATAAGAAAAGGGCTGAACACTTTTAACAAGGTTACATGTTTCTTGGATGAACGACATTAATTATTGTTTAGTTGAGCGATAATTCCACTAAACCATGACAAGTCACCCTGTAGTTTGTGTCATGCATATGATTGCTCCGTTGAATGGAAAACGAGACAATCCGGCACCCTCACCAATCAAGAGGTCATTCCTGATGACCCTTTTATGGCCTTTGACAAATTTTCACTGCTCGAAATATGAAGCATTCTGTACAGAGTGGAAGGAGGTGGTACTGCAGTGTAAAGATCGCGGAATTACGAGTTCGATGTACGCCATTGGACCGTCGTTTCCCGTTATTCTGCAATTACACGTTGGTTTTCTCTTCGCATAATGATGCAGTGGACTTCGCCAGAGGGCTGATAGCACTGAGCAGTTTAGGTGATGTAGCTGTTTATTTTGTGAGCTCTATGGTAGATTTTATGATGACGTGTAACTCTTTTCGCCTTGAGGGTTAAAAAACCCAAACAGTTGCTTAGCCGAATGTTCTGCGCCTTTACTTCGAACTGTATTGTCTTATATGAGTATTTTTTATTTGTTTGAATTAAGTTTCTATATTTGTCTTGTTAATAGCGTTTGTGGGTAACTGGAACACTGATGTCCAGGGTGCGAATCCTATTTGTGGTAGTTTTGCTGTTGTTGTTTCTTAATGACAGTGGGTATCTGCTAGGCACATGTTTCTTGAATTGCTAAGGATCTAAAGTAAGTAGAGGGAATTAAAGGTTTGAGCGCAAGAAGAAGAAGAAGAAGAAGAATGAAGAAGCGAAAGAGGGCGGGGTGGTGGTATTAGTGGTGGCAGTAGTAGTAGTAGTAATGTTAGTAGTACTAGTAGTAGTAGTAGTAGTAGTAAGGTAAGCAATCCCATTACAGGCCTGGACAGACCCTGAGGGTTCTAGGAGGATGAGGCTCCCAGATTTCAAGACAGTCGGCACATGAAGGTTGTAAGGTTGTCAGCCCTACGCACCGACTATCTTTACCTCCAGGAAATATTCCTGGTACTCATTTCTGTTAGAGGCTTAGTCAACCCCAGGGCCATAGTGCGGCCGGAGGGATTATGTCAATGAAAAATTCAAATGACACCATCGGGAATCGAACCCGCGACCTTCCGGCTTGTAGCGCAGTGCCTTAACCAATTGCGCCACCTGTTTCTTAACCGATATGGAATCCGCAGTGTTCCGCGTCATTTGGTCACTGTCTGGAACAGTACAGGTTCTTTATTTTTATCTGACAATTATCGTTTGTCACTTCACGCCTGTTGTTACGCTGATCATGTTGGCGGTCGGATGTGTTGGTTTGCGTGAATGCTATAAGCGATCCTGCAAGAAGTACCAAGCAGTATTTGTTACGTAAAATAAGGACCCTGTATGATCGATATGATTTCCTTTAAGAGTTTATAGTTTGGTTAGCTGTTCAACAAAATTTCCTGCTTTAGTGGAAGCTAGATGTTAATTGCCATGTTCATAAACGTTCGCCATTTTAAACTTCCCGCAGTCCGATGAGTAAGGTGTGCACCCTCTCATCCTGTTGTTCCAAGACTCCACCGTAAGACATCGGGAAATATTTGGTAGTCGGGAATTAATTGTTTGCGCCTGTTCCGTAGTTGGATTACTGGACATTTGTACTGTCTCCAAATCTCATTCGTTAATCCCAGTCCTAAATTTCAAATATGCACGCTGTGAAACTTAAATTGCTTATGTATGTGTGTACTTAGGCTAAGGAAGAAAGTCCCATGCATCGATGTGTCCTACATTTCCCAGGAGCTGCTACGGTCCTTCCAGTGTACTTGTCTCTATTTCCATCTAGACGCCAGGCTATTCTGTTTCCACCAGTGTACAGCAGTAGACGAGTGTGGGAAGCAAAGATCTCTGTCATCATCTCCATCCGTGGGACCAATTTCCGTGACCACAGTGTGCGTAGACCGGCCACTGACACAGTACTGTATTTCCAACCCTCAAGGACGAACTACCCTACTACTTGGATAGGTTATATTGGTCCCCAAACAACAAAGAGACATTGGTGGCAGGAAGATCAATACTAGAGAATCTAAAATAAATCACAAGGGTTTCATACACTCAGCGAGCAGAACGAAGCTTGCTAGGCCGAGAAGCGACTGTGACGTCTTTTGAGTGAAGTGATATAGTGCACACAGAAAGGATCGACTCGGGTGTGCGAAATTTGTGTTCCTGACATCTGACTGTTGTTTGTGTTATATGCTGAGTGACTGTCACACTAAATACAGGAGACGTAGTAGCGGGGGTTGGAATTGCTGCCATTACCGCCTGGCACTGCGTCTGTAAATAGTGGCTACTGATCTGCTCTGATGATATCGGTTTCTGACGCAAGAGAGCAATTGTTTGTTAAACTGGTATGCTTTCATTTGATTCATAATTGAATGCAAGCGGTTTTTTTTACAATAAACACTGCTGTATGTCTGTCTACACCCACACAAAGAAGCTTTGGCAAAATGACAGTTGAGGAAAGGACATAAATACAAATATCTGAAAATGAGGATTTAGTAAAAATATTTGGGCGAGAGACGTATTAAGTGGACGCAGAGGAAATGTAAGCTATTGGGTTGTATACTGTACGGGTGGAAGTTTTGTGTTCGTGGGTCGTGTAGCAGGATCTGTTGTTGTGGAGGTGCAAATTATTAAGTTGTCCAAACTGTGGCCCGAATTGGGGGGGGGGGATATATGTGTAGGATTGTGGAGGAAAGCTGTTGTGAAACGTGTGCTGAAAGATTGTGAATTTGAGAATGAGGTTAATGGATGGACCTTGGAAGGGCAACTGTACGGTAGATACAACTACCGTAGTTGCATGGCGGACTTTGTTGTTCAGAGATACTGAACTTCGGAATCTGCTATCAGCGATTTTTGTTCCCAGTCTGCGTACCATATCACATCGCACGGTCGAATCGTGAATCGCCGTAAGAATTTACGTCAGAGCGAAACCAAAATATCTTCCTGCTGCAGAACTTCGTCAGTTCCATCACAATTTCTTTGTAGTGGCGTTTATGACACCTCGTGCGTAAGGTTCCATGAATTGAATTCCGAAACGGTTACTTTGTGCTTGTTGCCTTCCAGTTACTCTTTCTGAGTGCCTCTGGAATAACTTGTAGCAGCCCTGTAATGTTTATTGCACTCCATACGTAACAGACTTGGTCATTCCGTGATAGGTAAGTGGAATCACGTAGGTCTAATCTTTATCAAGTCGATCCCCGTGGCCTTGTATTCTGCGGCCGCTTTAATACTGGGATTACGGGTTCGAATCCCGAATATTCGTCTCCAGTGTATGTTGTGTGTTTAGATGTCGGCCTCTGCGACGGGCTGGTCACTCGTTCAGAGGAGTTCTACTGCTTTTGTGTGTGTGTGTGTCTAATTGTGTGTGAGATCTAGAAACCTTAAATACGAGGCGGTCCAGGCCCGATTTGGGCTGTTACGCCACAAAAAAAAAAGTATTTATTTATATTGGGCTGTTTAACTTTTGTATGAGTCTCCATCACTTCCCAGAGATTAACTGTGGGATATAAATCACGAATATAGGTAAAGTTACAGTCACACACCACTTGTTTTGTTTATATTGCTAAGGAGTTTTTTTACATTGTTTGTCTCAACAACTTGTTTCTGCCTTTTCATAGGCCATCATCAAGTTGATCACTTACCCGTTATAAAGTAACCATACAATATACAATGTTATGCCTTTCTAGTTAACGAGATCTCGTGCACGTCTATAAAATTCTGATTTAAAATGATCACAATAATAATAGAATTAAAAGTTATTACAATATAAAAAAAGTGTAAAAATTAGGTGTAGGGATCTCGGGAGGGGGAGTGGGGCGTCGAAATTAGGAAATATTCCTGTTTAACTATGCTGGTCTCTCCTTGGTTTTCCGTAGTGGCGTAATAAATTGGATGTTGCGTAGTGCAGTAATAATCTGTTCGTGGAAGATATAAATATAAATACTGCATATAAATATTGCAAGTTGTGTTTGACAGTAACTTTACCTATATTCGTGATCCTATACAACACAACGGGGATGGCTCACCTGAAAGTGTGGGGCATAAAGGTGCAAATCATATGACGTAAAACTGGAAGATATGTAACAAGTGTTAACAAAACGCGTTTCAGAATCTCTTGATGTCTGCTCAGTAGCAATACGAGACGACAACAAAGACTTCACCCTTTGCGTCATGAGTCAGTTGATCCGAATGCGACACAGGAGGCGAATTGTACGTAACTGGAACTCGTATAGGTAATCTGTGACGGATACGCGTGTATGTGTTCTGCCCCTCTTGGCCAATTCGACTGGCAGCACGACACGGACCCACTCCATAGTAGTGTTCCGACGGCAAATGGTATTCATTTGGCCTAAAAATTGCACGACTGTACAGAGCAAGTCGGCTGAAGCGATAACACTTTTTGTCACTTGCATTCGACGCTTATGTTTCGAATCTCGACTGGCACATCTACGAAACTGAGGGGGTTTGCTTTTGTTGTTTTTCTCAATTCCTCCAAGACACTTCCGGATTCTTAAATTGGCTATAAACATAAACTTGAAGGGACCCGAATAGAGTTCTCAGGTTTTCCTGGCAGTGGTTGATCAGATGGCAGTCTTTTGGGGTTCTGGACCATTTAGTGATTAGATGTTTCGAAGGAATGCACTGGCACTGCTTCTATCTTAAGGGCGACTGAGTTGGTTTTGGTGGATGCTGAAATGATACGGAGGAAAGTTTCTGACGGTTTTTTAGTGCTATATAACCGATATAAACTTTACTGAAGATGGACTTTGTACGCTTCTCCGAAACGCCCGAACATTAAACTACTACAGAGCGCAGAAACCAAATAGCAGACCATCATCTGAACCTGAATGCTAATTATCGTGTTTGCTAACAACCATCGCGAGACTATTCTTTTGTCCATTTCAATCCATTTCACATCTTCTCAGGCAGCGTTTGTAAAATCATTTTAACATAATTTTTCTATCTTAGCCTAAATCTCTGTAGTTTATTTTTTCAGAGTTTGGTAACAGAGGTGTCACATAGACATGATTTCTCAGTTGTCTTAGACTTCCTAATTTACTTACCCGTAACAGTGCATAGATTTCCGAATGTAACAGTTCAGCCACATGCACACAGAGACGTCGAGTTTTAATTTCATTCGCTGTATATACTCATATATATATATATATATATATAGTGTCAACATTTTTGGATGTTCTATTGGAATATGTTCTTGAGAGGCTGTGCTGATCACCGCCCAGGGTCACCTGTCAAAAACAACTGTTCCAAAATTAATGTAGGCCAAAGAACGTAGTCAAAGATGTCTGACGACTTCAAACTGTGGAGCTCCTCGCTATGCAGTTTTAGCATTACGTGGATACAACCTGTTTTATGAAACAAAATATGCATGGGCCTAATTGTTTTAGAAGTATGTTGCCAATTGTTTGAAGTGTATTTGCTTTCACGATCTGTCGGGGGTTCGCTGTGCGAAATGCCTCTGACTGTTGGTATGCTGACAGATCTCGATTTGTTCTTTATTTTTAAGATTGGTGGCGGCGGTAAAGATCTAAATCGGTTTGTTCTGAACACGAGGCTAGTCCGCAATAAGTCCGAAAATAAACTGTCTGTGCTGTGACCATCAGGAGCCGATATGCTGACTGTGCTACGAGCTGGATGCCTAAGGAGTCTTGGCTCCATTTCCGGCAGGGGCAAGACATGTGTCTCATTCTCAGATGCGTCCAGACTTTCACTGGGGCCCACCCACCCTCTTATTGAATGTCTACCGGAGTCTCTGTCCCAGAGGGCAAAACAGCCAGGACGTGCCTGCCGTTGACCACTCAGCTCCATCTTGTGCTGAGGTTAAGAATGATTGGAGCTGTATCTCCGTTCCGCCCATACGCCTCCATGACGCGCCTACAGACAGCTTTTACCTTGTCCTGTTCCTACAAGCTGAGGACGGAGGTGCAGGCAACTCACGAAACGTCGTATAAGTCGGATAGCTCACACTGGACCGTGTCAAACAGTACTGGTGGCCCGCGGTGAAAGAACCGTTGTCACAGAGCTTGTGTAAAGGACCGCCATCTTGTCAGCTTGTCACATTCGATCACTCGCAGTTGCAAGTGCCACAGCACTGCAAAGTGCGAAAGTGTAAATGTTTGCTTCTCTTAGACGTAGTTTACAGTGATCCTCGAAGGTCTGACTGTTTTGTCCTACGCTGAATATCTCTTACCGTTCGTGACTCGAATAGGAATGTACATTTCGACGTGTGACGTGTGAAATAAATATTAAAAATGTTATGAAACGTAGTCTTCTTGGCCCATTATGAATTAAGCAGACACCTTTTTTTTTTTTTCAAGTACACCCTGATACACTTGCAGTGTTTGTAATGTCATTATCTTTCACTGGTGCACCCAAGGGGGCCGACTGCCGAACTACAGCCCCCAGCCCCCAAACTCCGCAAACCCGATTTTAAAAAATCGTAGATGCGATTGTATCAAACGTTTTACGTGATTTACCCTTCAGCCGAAATGAGGCACTGAAATCGGCTGATGACTAGTACCTTAGAATTTTGAAAAATAAATTAATGAAACTTACAAAAAAACAAGATGTTACGACGCTGTCATTGAGGCACGGAACATGCAGTTAAATCTGCATGCATATAAATGCAGTCGCAAACAGTGTTATATTAGTTATATTAGTTATATTAGTTATATTAGTTATATTAGTTATATTAGTTATATTAGTTATATTAGTTATATTAGTTATATTAGTTATATTAGTTATATTAGTTATATTAGTTATA
>Ga0131853_10024112_pt1 | contig 10981 bp, 6 predicted proteins | sample TergutLab28metaG_FD_92764 | JGI IMG/M metagenome (GOLD analysis project Ga0131853, IMG submission 92764) | Labiotermes labralis P1 segment gut microbial communities from Petit-Saut dam, French Guiana - Lab288 P1 (version 2) (version 2) | ecosystem: Host-associated > Arthropoda: Insects >...
CCCGAACTCGCTGCGGAATTCATTACGCGCTCGGAAACCGGCCGCATTGCCCCGCAATCGAGGGCCGCGACCTTGTCCGACCAGGACCGTTCGCTGCTGAGCCGTGCCGATACGCTGTTCATCGCTTCCGCGCACGAAGCGCCGGAAGCGGGAGCCGCGCGCGGCGTCGACGTATCGCACCGTGGCGGCTTGCCGGGCTTCGTTCGCGTAGAAGACGAGCGGACCTTTGCGATACCGGATTACGCCGGCAACCGCTTTCTCAACACGATCGGAAACCTCGCGGAATCGCCGCGCGCAGGCCTGCTTTTTATCGACTTCGAAAGCGGCGACGTGCTCTATGTGGCGGCGACCGCCGAGATCATCTGGGGCGGCCCGGCCCTGCGCGAGTTCGAAGGCGCGCAACGCGTGTTGCGCTTTCATGTCCACGAGACGCGACGCAGTACGGGCGTGCTGCCTTATCACTGGACCCCGGCGCAATTCGCACCGGAATTCCAGGCCGGCAAGATGGAGCCCGTGGCGCCGGTCAGCGGATGGATGCCCTTGCGGGTGGCCGATGTCGTTGACGAGTCGAAGGGCATTCGCTCGTTCTTGCTGGAGTCGGCGAGCGGTGCGGTGTTGCCCGGTTACGCGCCGGGGCGATATTTGCCGGTGCGCGTCGTCGTGCCCGGCGCCGAGGCGCCTTTCGTGCGCAGCTATACGCTGTCCGATGTGCACGATGGGCGGTTTTATCGCATCAGCGTAAAGCGTGACGGCGTTGTATCGAACTGGCTTCACGAGCACGCTACGCGCGGTGCGCTAATCGAGGCGATGCCGCCGCGCGGCACGTTCGGCTTCGATTCGTCGAGCCCGAGGCCCGCGGTGTTTCTATCGGCCGGAATCGGCATTACGCCGATGATTTCCATGTTGAAACACGCCTTGACGCAAGGTGGCGATCCCGCGCGTCGCCTGTATTTCGTCCACGGCGCGCGCACGGATGACGATCACCCGTTTCGCGCCGCCCTTGAGGCGCTCGCTGCCGACTATCCGCGACTTTCCCTGCATCTGCTTAATTCCGCGCACGCCGATACGGGAGGCGGCCGCATTGATGTGGCGTGGCTCAAACGGATTTTGCCGTTCGACGACTACGACTTCTATCTGTGCGGCCCGACCGCGTTCATGCGAGACCTTTACAACGGCCTGCGTGCCCTCAATGTCGCCGACGAGCGTATCCGCTTCGAAGCGTTTGGCCCGGCGTCGATCACGCGGACGAATGCAAAGGTCTCGGTGCCCGACGCTGCAGACACGACGCGCGTTCCCGTGAGTTTCCGGCGCTCCGAGACCACGGTGGAGTGGCAGTCGTCCAGCGGAAGCTTGCTGGACCTCGCGGAGATGAACGGCGTTCCGGCGTCGTCGTCATGCCGCTCGGGGACCTGCGGAACGTGCGAGACGCGTGTGCTGGCAGGCGGCGTCGCTTATCTGCAGGAGCCGGCTGCGCCCGTTGCCCAGGGCTGTGCGCTGATCTGCATCGCAAGGCCTGAGACGAGCGGCTGTGGCGCAGCGAACGCGCTCGTGCTCGATCTCTGAGGGCTATCCCGTGACTGTACCGGGGCTTCTTTTGCGCGCCGGGGCCGGGCGATCGGTGGGGGCAGCCGATATCTGGCGGGCATGCGCAGTCAGAAAATCGACAAACGCCCGCACGCGCGACGGCAACAGCCGGCCATGCGGATAGATCAGACTCACGGGACGCGAACGCCCGGAGAAGGCATGCAGGACTTCGACGAGGCGCCCTTCGGCCAGATCCTTTTCCACGATGAACCGGTAGGTCTGGAATAGTCCTGCGCCGGCCTTCGCGAGCGTGACGCCAGCCAGCACGTCCTCCGCGCAGCTATAGTTTCCGGTCGGAAAAATCTCCTTGTCCTGACCGTCTTCCTTGAATAGCCACGCGATCGACCGGCCGCTACTCGGCAGATCGAATTGAATGCAATCGTGCGTTTCCAGATCCGCGAGACTGCGAGGCAACCCGGCACGCTGGAGATAGTCGGCGCTCGCGACCACCACCATGGCCGCGTCCTCCAGATGTCGCGACACCATCATCGAATCGGGCTGGTTGCGAAAGCGGATCGCCACGTCGAAGTTCTCTTCGAGAAAGTCGATATTGCGGTTGCTGACGTGCAGATTGACCTTGACGAGCGGATAGGCCTCGCGAAATGCGGGGAGCAGGGGCAGTAACCGGTAATGCCCATAGGTCGTGGGCACGCTGATGCGGATCGTGCCCGCAGGCTGCTCCTGGTCGCCCGCCACTTTGCGTTCGGCATCGACGAGCCGGCTCAGTGCGGCGCGGCATTCTTCGAAATAGATTCGACCGCCTTCGCTCAAACGCACATTGCGTGTGGAGCGTACGAACAGCCGCACACCGAGACGCTTTTCCAGCCGCGATATCGACCGGCTGACCGCGGCGGGCGTGACGCCGGCGACATTGGCGGCCGTGGTGAAGCTGCCCGCCTCGGCAGCCAGACAGAAAAGCTCGATGCTGCCGAGCAGGAGATTATCGAATTGCCGGTGCATGTTGACACCCCGCGTATCGTTTTTTGCGCGCACGCTTGTGCGTCCACCGCGCCAGTTTGGCTTTTCGGCGGATTTCCGGCAAGCGGATAACCGTATTACTCCGGCCGGATCTCGGCAATGACCGCGAGGATGAGGGTGACGTTGGCCGGCAATTGGGTCTGCGAAAACGCCGTGCGCGCGTGGCCTGCTTTGTCGCCGAGCACGGCAGCGAACAGGTCGGAGGCGCCGTCGAGGACCGCGGGCTGATCATAAAAACCCTCGGCGGAGGCGACATGCCCTTCGAGCCGAACGATGTGATGCAGACGGTCGAATCCGCCGAGATACTTCGAGATTTGTGCCAGCACGTTGAGCGCGACCAGTTGCGCGGCGCGTTGGCCTTCTTCGATTGTCAATTCGGCGCCAACACGTCCCGTGTAGACGAGCTTTCCGTCCGCAAGCGGCACCTGGCCCGAAATGAACAACAGATTGCCGGTCTGGCTGACGGCCGTATAGCTGCCTAGCGGCTTCGGTGCGTTGGGGAGGGCGAGGCCGAGCGCGGCGAGTTTCTGTTCGACGGACATGATTTTTCCAAGGTTGAGGTGATGGAAAGATGTTAGTCGCGGTCGATCCGGCGATAAATGCCGGCAGAGAAATTGATTTGAGCCGTCACGTAATGAATCGCACCCGTGATCTGGCGAATCCGCAAAAACCGTATCGATCAGGATAGCGAATCTATTTGACGATTGACGCTCGCCTTTGCGCCGGCACTCTGTACACAATGTAAAGAGTGATGTGCACGGTGGGCAACAATCGTCGTCTCACTTCGGAGCTATATTACGCAGGTCTCTAGTGCATCTCTTTCTCAGTCCGCCGTTTGATCAAGGCGGCCTTTTTTTCACCCAATTATCAGACAAGTCAGATAATGACCCAGTGGCGACGAGAGGACGTAACATGAACCCATCGATCAACGCAAACGGACCGGCGCCGCTAACGGGCGCCAGGTTCATGATCGGCACCTTCGCCGTGGCGCTCGCCACCTTCATGAACGTGCTGGATTCGTCGATCGCCAACGTTGCGATTCCGACGCTCTCCGGCAACCTCGGCGTGTCGATCGACGAGGGAACGTGGGTCATTACGCTGTTTGCCGCGGCCAACGCGGTATCCATTCCGTTGACCGGGTGGCTCACGCAACGCATCGGCCAGGTACGGCTCTTCGTCTGGGCGATCCTGCTGTTCGTGCTGGCCTCGGCAGCCTGCGGCCTGGCCCCGAACCTGCTGACGCTGCTCGTGGCGCGCGTCGTTCAGGGCGCGGTGGCGGGCCCGCTGGTGCCGTTGTCGCAGGCCTTGCTGCTCTCGTCGTTTCCGAAAGAAAAGAGTTCGAGCGCGCTGGCGCTCTGGGCGATGACCGCCACGGTCGGACCGATCGCGGGCCCCGCGCTGGGCGGCTGGATCACCGACAGCTATAGCTGGTCCTGGATCTTCTACATCAACGTTCCGGTCGGCCTCTTTGCGGCCGGGGCGATATGGGCGATCTACCGCGACCGCGAGTCGCCAACACGCAAACTGCCGATCGACAAAGTCGGGCTGATCTCGCTGATCGCGTGGGTGGCGCCCTTGCAGATCATGCTCGACAAAGGCAAGGATCTCGACTGGTTCGCCTCGCCGGTGACCTGGCTGCTCGGTATCGTTGCCCTGGTCAGCTTCGTGTTCTTCCTCATCTGGGAATTGACTGAGGAAAGGCCGATCGTCAACCTGCGGCTCTTTGCCAAACGCAATTTCCTCGGCGGCACGATTGCGATTTCGGTCGCGTACGCGATCTTCTTCGCGAACCTCGTGATCCTGCCGCAATGGATTCAGGGCTATCTCGGCTATCGGGCCGTGGACGCGGGGCTCGTGACCGCGCCGCTCGGCGTTTTCGCTGTGATTCTCGCACCCGCGATGGGCAAAATCATGCCGCGCTCCGACTTGCGCGTGCTCGCCACGCTCGCGTTCATCGGCTTCGCCGGGGTGTTTTTCATGCGCTCGAATTACACGACCGAAGTCGACGCGTGGACGCTGATATTGCCGACATTGCTGCAAGGCATTCCGACCGTCCTGTTCTTTACGCCGCTCACCGGCATCATCCTCTCGGGCCTGAAGCCCGAGGAAATTCCGGCGGCGGCGGGCCTGTCGAATTTCGTGCGCATTTTCGCGGGCGCTGTAGGGACATCGCTGCTGAGCAACGCCTGGTATGACCGCACGACGCTCCACCACGCGCGGCTCATCGAGCAAACGAGCGTGGACAATCCCGGCTTCACCGGCGCCATTTCGCATCTTGCGGCGACGCTGGGCGGCGGCGTTCCCAAGGCCACGGCCTTCTACGAGAACGCGCTCAGCGCTCAGGCCACCATGCTGGGTCTGAACGATATCTTCTGGATATCGGCGGTGATCTTTCTTCTTATCATTCCGCTGATCTGGGTGACCCACCCGGTCAAGGGTGCGGGCGCGGGTGCAGCAGGGGCCGGCGGCCACTGAGCGCCGGCAGGAACGAAACCGGTCCGGGAACGGCACAAATTTTTTCTGTATTGGCCTTGATAGTATCTGACTTTGCAGATATAGTTCAGGTCAACACAACAGAGGCCGCCATGGACCATTACACGACGAAGAATTTTATGCTTATCGATAGTATCGGCTTCAGGATTGTCCGGGCGCGCAATCTGGTTGTCGCGGAAATGGACACGGCGCTCAAGGACCTCGACATTACCGGCCAGCAAATGGGCATCATCCTCTCGATGAAGCAGGGCATTGCAAACACGCCGTTCGAACTGTCGAAGCTGTTGGGCATCGACACGGGTTTGATGACGCGGATGCTGGACAAGCTGGAAACGCGGGGCCTGCTGGAACGCTCGCGCGACCCGGACGATCGTCGCGTGGTCAACCTGACGTTGACTGCCGAGGGGCGCAAAATCGCGGCGCAGATTCCGGAAATCGCACCGCATGTGCTGAACGCCCGCTTGCGTAAATTCACCAAGGCGGAATTCACTGAGCTGAACCGTCTGCTTCGCAAGTTCACCGACGACTGAACCTTGCAGATCAGTGCGGCCCAGACGCCGCGCTTTTTTTCGACCATTAATCTGACAAATCAGAGAATGACGATGCAAATTTCTAAATCCGGCGCAGTTGCCCGCCCGCTGAAGGTCGCCGTTTCGGCGACACTTCTGGCCGTGCTGTCGGCGTGCGCGAACTATGCGGGCATCCACGGCAACGCGCAGATGGCGCAGCCGCAACACTTCGAGACGGCCCACAGCCTGCCGCAGGAGCAGGGCCACTGGCCGTCCGCCGATTGGGTCGATCAGTTCGGCGACGCGCAACTGAAGGCATTGATCGTCGAAGCGCTGCAAGGCAGCCCGACGATTGCGCAGGCGCGTGCACGCGTCGCCCAGGCGCAGGCCTATAGCGAAACGGCGCGGGCAGACACGCTGCCGAACGTCGACGCCAGTTACTCGCTCACGCGCCAGCAGTACAGCAAGACGGCGCTGATTCCGCCGCCGTATGCCGGCACGTGGCAGACGGAAAACAAAGGTCTGCTAACCGCTTCCTACGATCTCGACCTGTGGGGCAAGAACCGCGAGGCGCTGCGCTCGGCCGTTTCGCAGACGGCCGCGAGCGAGGCCGATGAGGAAGTGGTCAAGCTCACGCTGGATACCACCATCGCGCGCACCTACAACGAGCTGGCGCGGCTCTACGTGCTGCGCGACATCGCACAGGACGAAGTGGCGCGCCGCGAGCAGATCGACCGCATCACGGCGGCCCGCATCGCAACCGGCCTCGATACCGAAGTGGAACGCCAGCTCGCGCAGGCTAGTCTTGCGACCAGCCGCTCGCGCGTGAGCGCGCTCGACGGCAGCATTCTGACCACGCGTTATCAACTGGCCGCGTTAATGGGCGAGGGGCCCGACCGTGGGCTGGCGATCAAGCGGCCGACGCTCGGCGTGGGCGACGAGGTGCGTTTGCCCGATAACCTGCCCGCCGATCTCGTGAGCCGTCGCCCGGATATCGTCGCAGCCCGCTGGCGCGTGGATGCGATTACGCATGAAGTGAAAGAGGCGAAGGCCGAGTTCTATCCGGACATCAACTTGAGCGCGGCGATCGGTCTCGACGCGTTTGGCTTCGGGCGCTTCCTCACGGCCGCGAGCCGCACCGCTTCGGCGGGGCCGGCGATTCATCTGCCGATTTTCGATGCGGGCGCGCTGCGCGCGCAACTGAAGGGCCGTTACGCCGAGTTCGACTACGCGGTCGCCGCCTACAACCAGACGCTGATCGGCGCGCTGAGCGACGTGGCCACGCAGCTTGCGCAGATCCGCTCGAGCGACGCGCAACTGGTCGATGCGCAAGCGGCGCAGCAGGCCGCGCGCGGCGCCGACCAGCTCGCGATCGCCCAGTACAGAGGCGGCCTCACGAACCAGCTCACCGCGCTCAACGCCGACGTCACGGCCCTGAACGCCGATGAAGCCGTCGCCAATCTGAAGATGAACCGCCGCGACCAGCAGATTGCGCTGGCGTCGGCGCTCGGTGGCGGATATGTCGACGACACGAACGTCGCCACGGCATCGACCCATTAACCCCATCCCGTCATTGCTGGCGTATCCGTCAGGAGAACTGAAATGAGTGAAACGATTACGACTGACCGCGAAGCCTCGCAGGTCGGCGAAAACAAGGGCGGTGCGCAAGGGACCGTCACTGGCGACGACCATAAAGCCGCACCGGCGGGCCGCCGCAAGCGCCTCATCGCGTTGCTTGCAGCAGCCGTCGTGGCGGGCGGCGCGGCCTATGGCGCGTATTACTTCACCGTGGGCCGCTATGACGTATCGACCGACGACGCCTACGTGAACGGCAATCTGCTGCAACTGACGCCGCAGATCGCCGGCACGGTGGTGGCCGTCAACGCCGACGACACGCAGATCGTGAAGGAGGGCGACCCCGTCGTCATGCTCGATCCGGCCGACTCCAGGATCGCGCTGGCCAACGCGGAAGCGGCGCTCGGGCAGACCGTGCGGCGCGTGAGCGGCCTGTACATCAACAACGATTTTTACGCGGCGAACGTGGCGCAACGCGAATCCGATCTGGCGCGGGCCAATGACGATCTGCAGCGTCGCGAGGCCGTTGCCGGAATGGGTGCCGTTTCCGCCGAAGATATCGCTCACGCTCGCGACGCCGTGAACGCGGCACGCGACGCGCTCGATGCCGCACGCCAGCAAGCCGAAGCCAATCATGCGCTGACCGACCGCACGACCATCGAACAGCATCCCGACGTGGCGGCCGCAGCTTCGAAAGTGCGCGCCGCGTGGCTCGCGTATGCACGCGATACGTTGCCGGCACCGGTCACGGGCTACGTGGCCCAGCGTCAGGTCCAGGTTGGCCAGCGCGTCTCGCCCGGCACGCCGCTCATGGCGATCGTGCCTTTGAACGGCGTATGGGTCGATGCGAACTTCAAGGAGGTGCAACTCCAGCGCATGCGCATCGGCCAGCCGGTTACGCTGACCTCAGATGTCTACGGTTCCCATATCAAGTATCACGGGCGTATCGAAGGTTTTTCGGCGGGCACGGGAAGCGCTTTTGCGACGCTGCCCGCGCAGAACGCAACGGGTAACTGGATCAAGATCGTGCAGCGTTTGCCGGTGCGCATTCAGCTCGATCCGAAGGAACTCGCGGCGCGTCCGCTGCGTATCGGCCTTTCTATGGTGGTCGATGTCGATACGCATGACGAATCCGGCACGCAGCTCGGTGCGGCGCAGGACACGCGCTATAGCACGGATGTGTTCGCGAAGTACGATGCGCAGGCTGATGGCGAGATCGAGAAGATCATCAGAGAAAACGAAACGACGGCGCAGGCGAGTGCTGCACAACCCGCAGCACAACGCATCGCGGCGCGCGATCACAAGGGTAACGCGGGTTGAAGACGTTCCGATGCGCCTGATTCTGCAGAAGACAAAGGGGGAGCAAGCCAGCGGCTTGCTCCCCCTTCGGTTTTTCGTCCGCGCTTATTGCTCGAGCGCCAGTTCAGTGACTGCAAAAGCCTGTTCCACCACTGCCGCCTGCCGCGCCGCAAACGCCGAATGGTAGCCCGGCGCGGTTGACGCGGAGGCATCGGGGCCGACGTACACCAGCTTCGCACCGGCAGGCAGGATGTCACGCAGCAGAGGCTCGACAAAACTCCATGCGCCCTGGTTGCGTGCCTCCTCCTGACACCAGACCACGGTTTTCAGGTTGGGATAGCGCGCGAGTTCGGCCGCCAGTTGTTTCGCGGGAAACGGATAAAGCTGTTCGACACGGATGATCGGTGTATCGATCGCACCTTCGCGGCGACGCGCGAGCAATTCGAAGTACACCTTACCACTGGCCACGATGGCGCGCTCGATGTTAATCGTCGGCTCGATCTGCGTGTCCGGCAGCACTTCGCGGAATTGCCCTTTGCTCAGCTCGTCGAGCGTGCTGACTGCCTCCGCGTGCCGCAGCAGGGACTTTGGCGTCATCACGACAAGCGGGCGGCGATCGAAAGCTAGCGCTTGCATCCGCAGCAAGTGGAAAATTTGCGCGGGCGTCGTCGGCTGCACGACGCGCATGTTGTCCTGAGCGCCCAATTGCAGGTAGCGTTCGAGCCGCGCCGACGAGTGCTCGGGCCCGGCGCCTTCTTGCCCGTGAGGAAGGAGCAATGTCAGCCCGCGGCGTTGCCCCCACTTTGCGGCACCGGCGGCGATGAACTGATCGGTCACCACCTGCGCGCCGTTTGCGAAGTCGCCGTATTGGGCTTCCCAGATCACCAGCGCATCGCGATTCACGGTCGAATAACCGTATTCGAATCCGAGCACGGCGGCCTCGGAGAGGATGGAATTCGTCACCGTGAAACGACCCAACTTCTGGCCAGCTATTTCGTCGACCTGATCGAGCGGAATATAAACGCCATCCGGGCGATGCAGGCGCGTCTGATTGTGCAGGACGGCGTGACGATGACTGAACGTGCCGCGCGCGCTGTCCTGCCCGCTCAGGCGAACGTCGACGCCGGCGCGCAGCAGCGAAGCGTAAGCGAGATGTTCGCCCATGCCCCAGTCGAGCGGCCGTTTTCCGGCGGCCATTTCCTGGCGGCCGGTCATGATCTTCTTGACGAGCGGATGAAGCGTCAGGTCCTCGGGAACTGCCGAGATCCGCTGCGCGAGGTCGCGCAGCGTTTGCGCCGAAGGCGTCGCGTAGGGCGCAGGCCTCGGCGTATCGGGCCGATCGGCACGCCGGACGAATTCACTGTGTGAAGCGCAACCGGAACCGTCGGTTTCATGTGCGCATTTGAGCAAATCGCGGCGCTCACTGACATAGCGCTCAGCGTCTTCGGCCGTCAACAGGCCTTCCTGCACGAGCTTTTTCGCATAGAGCGCGCGCACGCCCGGATGGCTTGCGATCGAGCGATACATCAGCGGCTGCGTGATGCCAGGCGTGTCCTGCTCCTGATGTCCATACTTGCGGAAGCAGACGAGATCGATGACGACACTGTGCTGAAATGTCGTGCGGAAGTCCACGGCGAGACGCGCCGCCATCGCGACGGCTTCGGGGTCGTCGCCGTTCACGTGAAGGACCGGCGCTTCGATCATCTTGGCGACGTCCGTCGCATAGAACGACGAACGCGTGTCGCGCGGATCGGAAGTCGTGAACCCGATCTGATTGTTGACGACGACGTGTACCGTGCCGCCCGTGCCGTGTCCGCGCGTACTGGACAGACTCATCGTTTCCATCACGACACCCTGGCCGCTCATCGCCGCGTCGCCGTGAATTTCGACCGGCAGCACTTCGGCGCCATCGGTGCTGCCCAGGGCTTCGGCGCTCGCGCGCGCCATCCCTTGCACAACCGGATTCACGATTTCCAGATGCGACGGGTTGAACGCGAGCATCACTTCAACCGGTCCGTCGGCGGTAGTCACAGAAGTCGAAAAACCTTTGTGGTACTTCACGTCGCCTTCGGGAAGGCTTTCCGGGTCCTTGCCGTCGAATTCGTCGAACAGCGCGCGCAGCGGTTTGCCCGCGATATTCACCAGAACATTCAGGCGTCCGCGGTGAGCCATGCCCATCACGACCGTGCGGATCTTCCTCGACGCGCCATGGTGGACGACTTCATCGAGCAGCGGGATCAGCGATTCCGCGCCTTCCAGAGAAAAGCGCTTTTGTCCGACATAACGCGTGTGAAGGTATTTTTCCAGACCCTCCGCCGCGCTCAGGCGCTCGAGCAGTCGAAGTTTTTCGGCGGCCTGCGGCGCGGGTTTGGCTCGCGTCGATTCGAGCCGCAGCTGCCACCAGCGACGCTGATCCGCATCGGTCAGGTGCATGAGCTCGGCGCCTAGCGTACCCGTGTACGTCTGCTTGAGGGCCGTCACGAGTTCGCCGAGCGTGGCGTCGTCGTCGAAGAAGAACGTATCGGCGGTGCTGAATTTCGTCG
>Ga0131853_10024115_pt1 | contig 10980 bp, 7 predicted proteins | sample TergutLab28metaG_FD_92764 | JGI IMG/M metagenome (GOLD analysis project Ga0131853, IMG submission 92764) | Labiotermes labralis P1 segment gut microbial communities from Petit-Saut dam, French Guiana - Lab288 P1 (version 2) (version 2) | ecosystem: Host-associated > Arthropoda: Insects >...
CATAGTTCGGCAGTTAAAGTTTCGACTGTAGACAACCGAATCAGCCTTGAGCTTTTTGTTATTCTTAAATATGGCATAAACCTGTCTGCAACATGCGAGACAATGAAGGAAAGCATCAAGTTTAAAGTTGAAAAATTTACAGGAATGATTGTAGACACCGTAAACATAAATGTTATGGGTGTTAGAGTTTAATATATACAAACGAGGGATAAAGAGGGAACATGAGTAGCGCAGTTATTAACAAAGATACAGTAATCAAAACAGGCAACAAAACTCCAGCAAAGAAGCCAGAGGTGAAGAAGGAAGCACCAAAAGCTGAAAAGGCTAAGGTGACAAAAGTTTTAAATGGTGCAACGTTTAGAAAGATGCTTCTTGGCGGTGCTTCTTTACTTGAACAACAAAGAAAATATGTGGACAGCTTAAACGTTTTCCCAGTTCCAGATGGAGACACAGGTATCAACATGTGTCTAACTTTTAAATCTTCAATCAAAGAAATTGAAGCAGTTCCAAACAACAACATTGATGCAATTGCAGAAGCTCTGAACAAAGGTGCTCTAAAAGGCGCAAGAGGAAACTCTGGGGTTATTCTAAGTCAAATTCTAAAAGGGTTTAGCACAGTTGTTGCAGCAAGCCCAGATAAACTGGACACAAAACAATTTGCAAAGGCACTTGTGGAAGCACAAATGGTTGCATATAAAGCCGTAACAAAGCCAAAAGAAGGCACAATGCTTACAGTTATTCGTGTTATGGCAGAAGAGGCAACAAAACTTGCAAGAAAATATTCAGACTTTGAAACATTTATGAAAGAATTGATTGTTGCGGGTGAAGACATTCTGCAACAAACTCCAGATATGCTTGAGGTTTTAAAGAAGGCAGGAGTTGTGGACGCTGGTGGACGCGGAATTATTGTAATCTTTGAAGGTATGAACAAGGCACTTCTTGGTGAAGAAATTAAGGCAGTTGCAGAAGAACTTGTTGAAACAAACGAATCTCCTGATGTTCATATTGACTTCGATGCACTTGAAGATATCGAATTTGCATATTGCACAGAGTTTATGGTTGTGAATTTAAACAAAAAAACAACAATGTCTGACATTGATAAACTTAGGGATAACCTTATGACTCTTGGTGACAGTGTGCTTTGTATTGGTGACCTTACAATGGTTAAGGTTCACGTGCATACAAATACACCACACATGGCAATGGGTTATGCTTTGGAACTTGGTGAACTTGATAATATTAAAATCGAAAACATGCTTGCACAAAGCAGAGCGATGAGAGAGCAGATGGAAAAGAACAGAGAACAAAAGCCATATGCGATTGTTGCTGTTTGTGCGGGTGAAGGACTTAGTGCAATTTTTAAAGACATTACAGTAGACAGAATCATTTCTGGTGGCCAAACAATGAACCCAAGTGCAAGTGATATTGCAAAAGCGTGCGAAAGAGTGCCATCAAACAACGTGTATGTTCTTCCAAACAACAAAAACATCATTTTGGCAGCAGAACAAGCAAAAGCTCTAACGACTAAAAACCTGTTTGTTATTCCAACGGTAAACATTCCACAAGGAATTACGTCAGTTCTAACCCTAAATCCAGACGACACAATCGATACAAACGTAAAAAACATGAAAGAAGCAATCAAAGGTGTGAAATCTGGTTCGATTACTCATGCGGTTAGGGATACAAGCATCAATGGTCTAGAGATTAAAGAAGGCGATATCATTGGGCTTGATGACAGCAACATTCTGACAAACACAAAAACCGTAAACGAAGCTGTTGCAAGTCTTGTTGGGAAACTTACAAATGGAACGACTGTTAGTGTAACGCTGTTCTATGGTGAAGATGTGAAGGAAGAAGAGGCAGAAAAACTTCAAAAAGAACTTTCTAAAAAATATGGCGATTATGATATAAACATTCTTTATGGTGGGCAGCCGGTGTATTATTACTTAATATCGGTTGAGTAGATTAAATGAATTTAAAAAGAGCGCGAAAGCGTTTTTTTTGTTGCCTAAACCCCTAAAAACCCATCAAAAAGTCGTGAAAACGACCCAAAAAATAGGCTTAAATATACGAAATAGTGTATATATATGCATAAAAATCTTATTCAGAGCACTCTGGAGCCAGTTTTTGCCTAAAAAACTGTATTTTTATGCATTTAAACCATTTGACGAGAATGTTTTTTTATGGTAAAATACAGCACAAAACTAAGGAGAGCGTGTTTATGGCAAAATCCTATGAAGCAAAAGACCTGATTGTTCTTGAAGGTTTAGACGCGGTTAGAATGAGACCGGGAATGTATATCGGCAGCACCGGCAGCAGGGGTCTTCACCACTTGTTATGGGAGATTGTTGATAACAGTATAGATGAACTTGCAAACGGTCATGGAACGCAGATTGATGTTGTTTTATATCAAGACGGCAGTGCTTCAGTTAGAGACGACGGAAGAGGAATTCCTACAAGCATTCACTCACAATATAAAGTTTCGGGTGTGGAGTTGGTTTTCACAAAACTTCACGCAGGTGGAAAGTTTTCGACAGATAACTACACGCACTCAGGTGGGCTTCACGGGGTTGGTGCTTCGGTTGCAAACGCTTTAAGCAAATGGCTTGTTGTGGAAGTTGCAAAGGGTGGACAAGTTGTTCAAATGCAATTTCATTCACCTGAAGTTGATAAGAAAATTAAATCTGGGCTTAAAAAGACAGAACTGGTTCAAATAGCAGAATCGGAATTTAACCCTAATATGAAAAACTTCAAAAAAGGAACATTTGTTAGGTTCCTTCCAGATGAAAGAGTTTTTAAAACTGCAACATTCAGCACAGACACAATTGGGGAAAGACTTAAAACTTTGGCGTTTTTAAACAAAGGAATAAAAATCACTCTTCAAGATTTGAGAGCAGAAGAAATTAAGGAGCCAGAAGTTTTTCACTTTGAAGGCGGGCTTTCAGATTTCTGTGAATATTTAAACATTGGAAAAATTCCTTTATTTAAAGACCCAATATATATTGAAACAAAATCAGACTTGTGCGAACTTGTTCTTGCAATGCAGTGGACAGACAGTTTTACAGAAAGTATTTTCAGTTATGTGAACAGCATTCCAACAACAGAAGGTGGAACGCATGAAACGGGTTTAAAAACCGTGATTACAAAAAGTTTTAATGACCTTGCAAGAAAATATAACTATCTTAAAGATAAAGATGAAAACTTTGTTGGAGACGACTTCAGAGAAGGTTTGACTGCAGTGCTTCTTGTTAGAATGAATAACACTCAGTTTGAAGGGCAAACAAAAACAAAACTAGGCAACCCAGAAATTAAGCCAGAGGTTGAATCTTTGGTTGGTGCTGCTTTTGAAGAGTTTTTTGCAACAAAACCAGGCCAAGCAGTGTTTGACACGATTATCAAAAAATCTAAAAACGCAAGAGAAGCAAGAGAAGCAGCAATGAAGTCTAAGGAACTTGCAAGGCAAAAGCGAAGCATTTCTGCAGACAGTTTGGTTGGAAAACTTTCAAGCTGCACGGGAAAAGACGCGACAGAAAACGAACTTTTTATTGTTGAGGGAGACAGTGCAGGTGGTTCGGCAAAACAAGGAAGAGATAGACGATTCCAGGCAATTTTGCCACTTAGAGGAAAACCACTTAACGCTGAAAAGAAACGTATTTCACAAGTTCTAGCAAATGAAGAAATTCGAAGCATAATCACGGCCCTCGGCGCAGGGATTGGAGAAGACTTTGATTTAGAAAGACTTAAATATCACAAGGTTATAATCTTGGCCGATGCCGACCAAGACGGTGCGCACATAAGAGCAATTCTTTTGACGTTCTTGTTTAGATATATGAAAATTTTGATTACGGAAGGGCACGTGTATATTGGCATGCCTCCGCTTTATAAGGTTTCAAAGAAAGACCAGATTGTTTATGCATATAACGAAGAAGAACTTAAAGAAGTGACAGAGCAGATTGGAAAGGGATATAACATTCAAAGATATAAGGGCTTAGGGGAAATGAACCCAGAGCAGCTTTGGGAAACAACAATGAACCCAGAAGCAAGAAAACTTGTGCAGGTTTCAATTGATGATGCTGCAGAAAGCGAAAAAATCATCACAACGCTTATGGGTGACGACATTGAAGTTAGAAAGGCATATATTTTCGAAAACGCAAATTTCAACAAAACGGACACATTTGACACATTTCAAAAGTAAAGGGGCATAACGATGGATGAGATTAAAGACAAAGATGATTTAGAAGAAAACATCGAACAGAACGAAGAAGAAACAACTGAGGAAGAAACTCTTGAAGAAGAGGTTTCTTTGGGTGAAGAAAAAGAAGAAGAAACTTCTGTAGAAGAGACAGAGGAAGTTGTTGACGAAGCCCTAGAAGAAGAGGAAGAAGAAGGCGAGAAAATTGCGGTTAATGCAAATCTTTTGGAAGAATATAAAAAGAGAAAACTTGCAGAATTAGAAGCCCAAGAAACAACAGAAGAAACTCTCGAAGAGGAGTCTGTTGAAGAGATTGAGGAAACTGGAGAGACTGAAGAAGTTGTTGCTGAAGAAGAACAAGAGACAGAAGAAGAAACAGTCGCTGAAGAGGAAACTGAAGAAGAGGAAGAAGAAGGCGAAAAGATTGCGGTTAATGCAAATCTTTTGGAAGAATATAAGAGAAAGAAACTAGCCGAACTTCAAGCAGAAGAAGCACAAGAAGAGCCAACAGGAGAGGTTGATGAAGAAGTTGCTGCAGAAGAAGAAATAGTTGAAGAGGAAGCCGTTGAGGAGACTGAAGAAGTTGCTGTTGAGGAAACAACCCCTGAAGAAATAGAAGAACAAGAGGAAGTTGCTGCAACTGTTGAAGAAACAGAACAAGTTGAAGAAGAAACAACAGAAGAAGTTGCTCAGGAAGAGGTTTTAGAAACTGAAGAAGAGAAAGAGTTTAGAGAAGCAAACCTCACAAGAGAAGAGTTAGAAAAGAAAGACAGAGAATATAGAGAAAAACAATTTAAGTCAGATTATATCTACAAAACTCAACCTACGTTTGAAAAGGTTGATATTGGAATTAAGCCAAAAGCAGAACCACCAAAAGTTGCCGAGCAGATTGACATTTTCACTGCACCTGCGGCTCCAGTTGAAGAAGAACAGGTTGAAGTTGAAGAAACAGTTGAAACTTTGATGGCAGCAGAAGCAAAAGCAGAAGAAGTAAAGAAAGCGGCAAAAGAAAAGACTTTATTTGAAGAAGTTCAAGAACAAGTCTCAGAAGACGAAGAAGGAAACATTCAAATCGTTAGAGACTACGACGAGAGTGAAGAAATTCCAAAAGCGAAAACTGCTGCTAGTGACGACGAAGATGGCGAAGGTGAAGAAGGCGTTATTGTTAAGACGATTGAAGAAATTATGCACGACAGCATGATGCCATATACAGAACACGTTATTCTAGACCGTGCACTTCCAAGAGTTGAAGACGGACTTAAGCCGGTTCAAAGAAGAATTCTATACACAATGCACGAGCTTGGGCTTTCAAGTGATAAGCCATTTAAAAAATCAGCAAGAATTGTTGGAGACTGCTTGGGTAAATATCACCCACACGGCGATAGCAGTGTGTATTCTGCAATGGTTAGAATGGCACAAAACTTCAACATGAAAGAGATTCTTGTTTCGGGGCATGGAAACTTTGGAAGCGTGGATGGAGACTCTGCGGCTGCAATGAGATATACAGAAGCAAGGCTTGCACCACTGGCTGAAGAACTGCTTAGAGATATTGAAAAAGAAACGGTTAAATTTTCATTTAACTTTGATGACACACTTAAAGAACCAGAAACACTACCTGGCTATTTTCCAAACCTTCTTGTAAACGGCGCTTCGGGGATTGCTGTTGGTCTTGCAACAAATATTCCACCTCATAACCTTGCTGAAGCAATTGATGCTTGTATTGCGTATATCAACCAAAAATCAATCACTGTTAAAGAGTTGATGAAAATCATTCGTGGGCCAGAGTTTCCAACAGGTGGTTATATTATTGACAACGGTGAGATTGAACGAGCATATGAAACAGGGAAGGGCAAAATTTTGATGAGAGCAAGGCTTCACATTGAAGCAACAACTCCAGAAAAACAAAGCATTGTTATAACAGAACTTCCATATCAAGTGAACAAAGCAAAACTTCTTGTGGACATTGCAGATTTAAGCGAAGAAGCAAAAGGAACTCCACTTGGGTTTATTGCCGATATTGTGGACGAGAGTGACAGACGTGGAACGCGTGCAGTTATTAGATTGAAAAAAGACGCGCAACCGCAAAAGATTGTGGCTGAACTGTTTAAAAAGACAGACCTTCAAAAGAGCTTTGGAATCAATATGGTTGCAATTGCTGATGGAAGACCTCAACAGATGGGACTGCTTGACATATTGGCATACTATACAGACTATCAACGCGAAGTTGTTCTTGCAAGAAGTAAGTTTGAATATAACGAACTTAAGGAAAGAGAGCATATTCTTGAAGGGTTGATTGTTGCGATTAAGAACATAGACGAGGTTATTCGCATAATCAAGCGTTCTGCAAACACAACAGAAGCAAGACAAAAACTTAGAGAGCGTTTCAAGCTTTCAGAAAAACAAGCACAAGCGATTTTGGACATGCGTCTAGCAAGGCTTACAAGTTTGGAAGTTTATAAACTTGAAAAAGAACTTGAAGAAATCAAAAAGAGACTTCAGGAACTTACTGAAATCATAAACTCTAAACGCAGACAATATGATGTTGTTAAGGCTGAAATGCTTGCAATCAAAAAACAATATAAAACAGACAGAAAAACTGTGATTTTGGCAACTGAAGAAAAATATAAAATTCCAAGCGACCTTGATGAGAAGCCTATTGTTGATGTTGTTATTGCATCAAGCGCGAGTGGAATGATTAAGAAAATTCTTTTAAAGAATTTCAACATGACAACAAAAGAATTTGGAGCATCTGGCTCACTTAACGAAGTTCACACGACAATGCTTAAAACCGACACAACAAAAACGGTGTATGCATTCACAAACCTTGGAATGTGTTATAAACTTCAAGTTGCAAACATTCCAGAAGTTAAGTTTAAAGATAAGGGCGTTGCGCTTAAAAAGATGGTTGCAGACGCAAGTGAGAACGAATATGTTGTTAAGTTTGTTGTCGATAACGACATCACAGGAAAAGACGCGACAAACGAACTTTGGTTCTTCACAAAAGAGGGAATGGTTAAACGTACATATGCATCTGAATATGGTTTGTTGAAAGTTGCCTTTGAAGCAATGAAACTTAGAGAAGGCGACGAGATTATCAACATAGAGAATGTTATTCCAGGCGAAGAGACGTCTATGTTCTTTGTCACAAAAGATGGAATGAGTTTATATGCAGAGGTGACAGATGTTCCATTGCAAGGCAGAATTTCAATTGGGGTTAAGGGAATTGGCTTAAACGATGGAGATTTGTGTGCCTATACAGGAATGCATGTTGGCTATGTTCAAAAAGAAATGGAAATTTTGCTTGTGACTAACAAGGGTAATGCAAAGCGTGTGAAACTGAATGAATGGGAACTTTCTGCAAGACACAGAAAAGGTGTGAAGATTCTAAGCCCAGAGCCAAAAGAGAGAATCATATTTGCTGGCTTATATGATGCAAAAGCAACAACAACATTTGTTGCACAAAAGGTTATGCTGGAGTTAGCTTCATTTGCTTATAAGAAAGTGAGTGTGGAGTCTAGAGTGAGTAAGGGCAAACCGTCGGTTAAGGTTAAGGCTGCAGAATTCTTGGAAGCGGTTTACGAATATAAGACAGAATTATAGTTAAGGAGAAAATATGGAAGAAGCAAAAGAAGCGACACCAATAAAAAGTTTTTCGCTTGAAGGAAAGTTTGGAACTTGGGCAAACATAATCATTGGTATTATTCTTGTTGGTGGTCTTGTTGCTATGTTTTTCATATTTCCGTTTCCTGTTGAAGCTATATTAAATGGTGATATTTCGGAGTTCTTGATTTATATGCTATTTGCATTGTTAGGGATTGGTATTGCTGTAGTGACTATTTTTGGCGGTCTTCTTACAAAATATCTAACTCTTAAAAAATTCGGTGGTGGCAAGTGTAAAATCCATTTTGGAAAATTTATAGAAGTTAAGGCTGAGTTTCCAGTTTCAAAGTGTGCTTACATAATGGGGGAAATTGTTTATCTAATCATTCCAGTGATTCTTGCCATTTTGTCGTTCTTCTTTTGGGGAGTTGCTCTATACTTGTCGCTTTTGTTCTTAGTTCCAAATTTGGTGACATATGCTATCACTTCGGTGTTTATTTTAAAACAACCAAAAGGTAGTCGCTTCTTGCTTAAAGATGGCAAGATTGGGTCTTATAAATAATTATACATAAAAATGAATAATAATAGATAATGCAAGAATATGCAGAATGTTGCATAAATATTGTCGAGGGAAATCGAGAAATGTTGAACCTTGTAGAGCTTTGTCGAAAGGTTTTTTTGCGTGCCAAAAATGTGGCATAATTTGCCGATTTGACACTTATTATAGTTCCTTTTTAAAAATATTTGCGGTATATGTAGAAACGAGTTGGAAAGACTCTTAAAGGGGGAAGTGGAAATGTTGACAAAAAGAAATGTTGATTCTTATTTATTCTATATGCTAAAGATTATTGGAACCAAACACAAGATTCAGGAACTTCATAAAATACGCAAAAGAAGCAGGCTCTTTTGGGGAACGTTTTTTGGCAAGGTTCTGAAATTGGAGAGGAGACTGATTAGGTTGACAAACATTGTGCGGGAAATTAAATATTAAAAAAAAGAAAGCGATTATGCTTTCTTTTTTGTTGCTGTGCTTTTGTTTGCAGCTTTTGCAAGACGGCTTTGAGTTCTTGCAGCTTTGTTTTTGTGAATCACGCCTTTTGTTGCAGCTTTATCAAGTCTTGATTGTGTTGCTTCTAGGCTTGCTGTAACAGTTTCTGGTTTCTTTGCAGTTGCTGTCACGTCTTTTGTTTTCTTAACGCTAGTTTTAAGGTTAGACTTTGTTTTTTTGTTCACCGCTGTTTTCTTTGCAATAACTCTGACTTTTTTCTGTGCAGATGTTGTGTTTGCCATGAGTGCTCCTTTGTTTTATTCTAAAAAATACTATCGTACAGTCTATCATGAAAACTTCTACTTAGCAAGCATTTTTTTATTTTAAACATAAGTTATAGTAAGGAGAACTTATGCTTAGGAAAAAGAAGGTTGTTTGTTTTGTTGATAGTGGAGTTGGTGGGTTGACTATTGTCAAAAAGGCAAGGGCGAAATTTGATGACTCTAGAATCTTTTATTATAGAGATATCAAAAACATGCCATATGGAAACAAAACAAAAGAAGAACTTTTCAAAAAAACTTTGGCTGTTGTTGAAAACTGTGTAAGAAAGGGGGCAACAACCATTGTGATTGCATGTTCTACACAAAGCGTAAACTTTGTTGAGATGTATCGGCAAAGGTATAGAGACATCGAGTTTGTTCCAACAGAACTTCCAATCATGACAGCAGTGAAGGAAAAGAAGAAAAACATTCTGGTTGTTTCAACAAAGCTGTCTAAGCCTGCAATAGAGAAGAAGTTTGAACATCTAGGCAACATCAAATATCTAGCCCTTCCAAACCTGGCAAGCATTGTTGAGGATTATTATTCTAGAGTTTTGAAACTAGGGGGTGGTTTTTTGAAAGCAAGTGAACTTTCAAACGCATTGTCTTATGAAGCGGAGAAAACATTTGGTTATTATTCTTTTTTGAATGTTGCAAAGGGTGACATTTTGGAAGAAGTTAGAAAAGAGTTTGGCTACTATCATAGTGCACAGAATTTCGACGCTGTGGTTCTTGCCTGCACGCACTATGAGTTTGTTCTTGATACATTTAAGGAAATCTTTAAAAGTGCAAAAATATATCTTCCAGACATAAACATATGCTAAAATATAAACATGATTTGCACACAATGTTTTGTTAAAGAAGCATTTAAGAAGATTGAGATTATTGAGGACGGAGAGCCTAAATTTATCACGTTGTGTGTGGACTGCTTAAACATACGAAACAAGAAAGAAGCTTTCAGAGAACTGACAAACAGACCAGCAAGAAACAAAACAGAGCCAGCCAAACAAGAAGAGAAAAAAGAGGAAGAAGACCATATTTGTTCTTTTTGTGGGTTTAGTGAAAAAGACTTTAAAGAGTCTGGGTTTTTAGGTTGTGAGGAGTGCTATAAGCAGTTCATTAGTCTAAACGAAATTATTGACGTTTATCAGGGAAAGGGCGTCATACACAAGGGGAAAAGAATATAAAAAGAGTAAGACCGGAAAACTTAATAATATCAAGCAGGGTGCGTCTTGCTAGAAACTTTAGGGGTAAAGGTTTTTTCACTAATCTAAAAGACAAAGAGGCAGAAGACAATATTAGGGATGTTTATTATTCAATTAATGAAAGCAAAACCTTTGCACTTTACAAACTTGATGAACTTAAAGATTTAGATAAAAGTTTGATGGTGGAAAAACACTTGATTTCGAAGGCTCTTTTGGACTCTAAATGCGCAGCAGCAATCATCAACGACGATGAGACGATTTCGGTTATGGTGAACGAAGAAGACCACTTAAGGCTTCAGTGCATAACTCCGGGGCTAAGCCTTGGAATGGCTTATAGAAAAATCAATATTATAGACGACAAAATTTTGGAAGACTTCGAAATTGCATACGACGCGGCATATGGGTTTTTGACAACATGCATCACAAACGTTGGAACGGGAATGAGGGCAAGTGTTATGATGTTTCTTCCATCTCTCACAAGGCTGGACAGAATGGGGGAGATTTCAGAGATTGCAAAAAAATCGGGGCTAACAATCAGAGGTGAAAAAGGCGAAGGTTCTAAACCAGAAGGAAGCATATATCAATTTTCTAACGACACAACTCTGGGTGTCTCTGAAACGGAAATCATCAGAACAATTGAAAAGGCTTGCGTTGACGTTGCAGCACTGGAGTTTA
>Ga0131853_10024116_pt1 | contig 10980 bp, 5 predicted proteins | sample TergutLab28metaG_FD_92764 | JGI IMG/M metagenome (GOLD analysis project Ga0131853, IMG submission 92764) | Labiotermes labralis P1 segment gut microbial communities from Petit-Saut dam, French Guiana - Lab288 P1 (version 2) (version 2) | ecosystem: Host-associated > Arthropoda: Insects >...
ATTATGTTATTGAGATAATGACTTGAAAATTTATATACTCATACCGGGAACGATGCAAAACAGGACCTGCTCATAATCGATGCTGAAACTGGTCTCCTTTCACATCCAAACACACTTGAATGCCTTTCTCTAAATTCTGGAATACTTTTCCCAAAAATGTCGACGTTGACGGTTTGAATCTCTTGGCGTATAGCGTCTTTGAGTTGTTCGATTGTGCTGGGTGTATTTTTGTACACTTTGCCCTTCAATAGGCCCCCAAAGAAAGAAGTCGGCATGCGTTAGATCGGCTTCCCCCTGTGTCTAACTTTTTAACCAATTTCTGGATGCAACACTTCGATGGTGCACGTCTTTCACCAAATTCCGTTCGAAAATGCCGTCTGGCATGCTTTAAATGAACCTGTTTGCCAGTATTTATGAAAGAGAAATCCCGCGCTGTTCGACTGTATACATAGACAACAATTTTAGGCCTCTAGCGAGAGACACACCCTGTAGTAGTAACGCAGAATAACACATTTTTTAATCAAAACATCAGATTATTTTATCACTGTATTAATAATACCATTTTATCATCATCATCATCAAGCGTCACGATTTAGGCCTTTATAAACCTGTTCCGGCCATTTTATTTTTGATGTATATATAACCAAAACCTGCACTATTGACATGAATGTTTATTGTAAAACTATTTACTGCTGTACATTTTAGCGACATTTTGGAGGAAACTCTCTGACAACAGGCGATTACACACAAATATGTAGGAGCTAAGTAATAAAAAAAAATACGTAGATTGTAGAATAGCGCACTTGATGGCGATGCAAGGGTTTCGGTATATCATAGTGCACGGAATGAACAGTGTGATAGTGAGGGTGATTGACCTTCTTGTTCCATACAATGGAGGGAAGGTTCTGAGCTGCTCTGCTCCAAGGACCGCGGTAGCACAGTGTTTAAGGTGCTGTTATACAAATCGGAAGGTCGCTGGTTCGATTCCAGATAATGTCATTGGAATTTTCATTGACATTATCCTTCCGATAGCACTATGGCGCTAGGGTCGACTTAGCCTCTAAAAGAAATGAGTACCAGGAGCATTTCCTGGGAGTAAAGGCGGCCTGTGCGTAAGGCTGACAACCTTACCACCATCCTGTGCCGTTGTCAAGAAATCTGGGAACATTAACTTCCTGGAACGCTCTGGGCAACTCCAGGCCTGTAACGGGACTCCTTTACCTTTACCTGCTCCAAGGAAAACTCCTTAAGGAAGAAGTAAGGATGTCTTGGTGCTTCATTACGGTCCATGATATAAACAGGGTTGTGGTTCAACAGCCATCTTCGGGCTTAGGTCGCCTGATTGTCTAGATTTCGAGATCACACACAGACACACCACACTCGGTAGGACCACTCTGGATGAGGGATCGGCCCGTCGCAGAGACCTCTACCTGATCACACGCAACACTCACAACAGACATCCATAGCACCGGCGGGATTCGAAACCGCAATCCCTGCAACCGAGCGACAGAAGGCCTACGCCTTAGACCGCGAGGCCACTGGGACCGGCGAGTGGAGGTACAGCTCCACGATTTCTTGTCCTCCGTGGTAGATGAAAGAGTTTCAGTTCGTGGGCTTTTTGGGCCCCTGCGGAGAAGCTCCCAGTATCCACTAAATAGCAGGCGTAGACGCTTTGCAGAAGAGACAAATATCTTGGTTCTGAAAGGAATCCACCATCGTTTCCTTCGTCGACAAACTTGGTATTGTGACTGAACTAAGTTGGTCGGAAAAATAACTAAGTTACGTACATACAAAGATAGGAAGCTGAAAGCAGCGACTTTTTGGCTAGCATTCTGGCGGTACTGCTCCGTATGCAGGATGTCTCGGCTTCAAGCTTCGGCCAGTACACCCGCTGTAATAAAGACTTTAATATTTTACTTAGCAAACCCCGTCAGATTATAGGATAAGACTTCATATTACACCACATATTTCCTTATTCCTAGTCGTCTCCAAGAAATGGGTCTGCAGCCGCTCGCTTGATGGGATTGCGGTTTGAATCCCGCCGGGAATACGAAATGCCTATATCATGTGATTTTTTAGTGTTGTCAGAGAACTCTGCGATGGGCCGATCCCTCGTCCAGAGGAGCCTTACTTAGTGTGGTGTGACAAGTGATTGTGATCGTGAAGCCACGATAATGAGAAAGCGCTAGTATTAGGGGCTGTTGCACCATAGAAATAATATCCTGTCCAACTACATATTCAAGAATGATGCAACGAGTCCAAGTTATATAATTCCAAGTACTGTTACATGAACCATAAATAACCCCTACAGCAATTTAGCCAAAAAGATGGAGGCGAAATAAGGAGAAAAATTTATTTTAAATTTCTAAATCTTTAAGATCCGAAATAGCATAAATTCCTATAAGACTTGGATATTCATAAACACCATAAACAGCACCTCGAATCTCGTGAGTTATTTGATATCAAATTGAGGTTAATATGGCGAAAGACCTCCCGCTTTAAGCTTTTGCAAATCTACTTAAATGTGTTTGTTATAACACAACTCCCCCCCCCCCCCAAACGGGAGATCGGCTCGTTTCAAAGTGCACCCATTTACGTCAGCTTCAACACAAAATGAACCAAGACATATATAAATTTCATAATCATAATTCGAAATTACCATAACCACATGCGGACAGTAGCAGACATTGGGCGTCTTACACCGAAAACACACTGAACTACGTTACAAATACATAAATAAATAATTAATAAAGATCTTTTACAACTAAACTTTAAAAAAAGAACGAATACGAACAGAACTTGTGACAGTACCTTCTCTTTAATACAGCAAGACCTCAGGACCTGGCAACTTGCCACAGAATGAAGAGAGAGATGACATGAAGTCAACGAACTCCAATCTCTAGCCGCCTGCCATTCGCGTAAGCGCCATTGCCCCTTGCCTTCCGCCATCTGCTGAATCTGTGTTAGTAATTCAATTGTGATAGCTATATTTATCTTGTTTAAAAGATATTATTTTTTTCTGACTCAAGAAATGTGATTAATGTTTTAACACCCAGTGGTTACTTTATGTACCACCAAGTTTAACATTAAAAACTTCTACACGCTACTCACACAGAATATTTATGTGTTTTGTGTGGTTCTCAGAACACAAGGCCGTTGTTTTACTACAAAACATTTATGTGTTTGGATTGTATAGCCGAGACGGAGCGTGTTTACAGCGCGGTACGGACTAAATCCTATATCGTCTTAATAAAGTAACTGTAATTAAACGCCAATTTTAAGAATCGTAGCCACGTGATATATCTTACAATGTATTAATGCTTACAATCTATCAATTTAGTGCGACAGCCACTTCTTTTACTGTGTCCATTTTCTCAGATTGTAATTTCAGAGTACATAATAAGAAAATCCTTGAAGATGACGTGAGAACATCGAAACATGTAGCAGTGCTTAAGAAACAGATAATTGTTAAAAAAAATATATTTCGAATTTGTTGGACAAATGTAATAAAAAAGATAATAAATTTATATATATTTCATTTTGACGTCATTCAAGCAGTGCAATGGAAATCAATCCATTTTAGAAAACAAAGTATTTGCATGTAACAAACGTACACAATAGTGGAAAATGGTCTGATATTCTATCAATATATACGTTCTGTATGCACAAGTAGATGTTTTTATAATATGCATTATATATATATATATAGTATGTATGTATATACACACACACACACACAGGTTCCGTGCAGTAAACCACTTCACCAAATGTACTCCAACAACTGCACAATTACCCAAGGCAATAAAATAAAGGTAAATTTCACCCTAGAACATGCCACGAAGGCCCAAAGGGGGAATAGCGGTATAGCTCTACTCTTTCTTTAACCTCGGCGCTAGATGTGGGTGGGTGGTCAAAGCCACGCCCCGGCCGCTTTAACCTCCGGAAAGGGAGCCGGTACCAATTTTATAGGAGGCTGGGTGGGCCCCACGTCCGGTCTGGACAGGTGCGGAAAGTTTCGTCCCCACCGGGATTCGATCCCTGGACCGTCCAGCCCGTAGCGAGTCACTATACCGACTGAGCTATCCGTGCCCCTTTAGTCAAGGCAATAGTTTTCAAATATCATGTAACGCTCCGAAATATTTCGGCCTACAGTGACCATCTCTCACGTAGGTGGTTAACAAAGAAAGAAAACTACTCTTCACTCCGTATATATTTCAGTTTTCGTGTCTTGAGCTTTTCACAGCAGTTGGTAAGGGATTCCGTTGTTTTGGAATAAGACGCTGCGTCGCTCAGTAATATTTTCCAAAAGTTTCGAAATAACCATAAAGATGAATGTAACAAGGTTCTTCGAAATGTACCAGCGCAAAAGAGCGGAGTTCATAAATAAGGTAAATTTTCTACTGCACAGTGTTAAGCTGCACAGTGTTAAGCTGCACAGTGTTAAGCGACGAACAGTGCTATACCGTATACAATGGAACCTTTGAAGCATAGTGCTAGCGGTGTGTGTCGAGAGCTTCAGAATTTCAAGGTCCTTCAGCTCTTCTAAAATAGACAATTATTTTTCCTCAACAGCAATAAACACCTGATCTTTCTAATTTAGAGAGTTTCCTCTGTGTGATAGCAATAGGAATGCTACATATACCTTCCTCTGCCCCGCGTTGTAAGCCAAATAAATCATTTATGTGGCATTTCTTTAAAAATCATTTTAATCTAATTATCCAATTATAAATATTATTTTCCATTGCTCTTCCACCTACAGGATTTACGGTAGACCTTTTGTTGATGGCATTACTCATTCATAGTCGCTAAATTCCATACCCATCTCATTTAGAATCACGAAATTCCATGTTTGTCTCATTCGCACACACTAAATTCCACGTCTGTCTCATTCATGGTCGCCAAATTCCATGCCTGTCTCATTCGTAGTCGCTAAATTCTACGCCTGTCTCAATCATAGTCGCTAAATTCCATGTCTGTCTCATTCGCAGACGCTAAATTCCACGTCTGTCTCATTCATGGTCGCTAAATTCCATGTCTGTCTAATTCGTAGTCGCTAAATTCCATGTATGTCTCATTCATGGTCGCCAAATTCCATGCATATCTCATTCGTAGTCGCTAAATTCTATGCCTGTCACATTCGTAGTGGCTAAATTCCAAGCCTGCCTCAGCCTCTTCTCTTTGATCAGCCTAACGATACTTGCTGAAGACAACAAATCGTGAAAGTAAACATTAAATAGTTTTCTAAACCCATCTCTTGCCTATTTCTCGTTACGCTCCGATATTCTTCCTACCACACATTTTTGTGGTCCCTCAAAAATTGTTTTGCGTTTAGTATGAAAGACCTATCTCACACAAACAGAAATATATATATATATATATATATATATACAGGGCTTTTCATAATGTTCTCCGTGATTACAAACATTTATAACAAGAAAACCAAAGGACCTATCTTAATGGAATTGTTCACAGCCACAGGAAGACTGAAAAACATTTTTTTTGACAACTAGAGATGTTCGATGTGTGCACCGTGGGTGTGACACGGCACACATCGATACGATATTCAAGTTCTTGCCATACACGCGTCAACATGGTTGCTTTCTGCTTGCACAGACACCCAGTTTCAGTAAACTGTTTATCCCACGCTCGAATGGTCTTGTCTGTAGGCGTGTCCTTTGCGTACTTTGCACGAAATGCACGTTGCACTGTAACCACAGACTTACTCGTGTGATATTCCAACACACAAAACGACTTATTCCCCGGAGCGCCCATTTTCTCACTACATACACTCGCATCGCCTAGCGGCAGAAATTTGAACTACGATGAAAAACAACTTACTGGGAAAAAAACAATTTTGAGTTACTCCTTCTGTCTCTACAGGTTTCGTAAATACGCGTCCTACGGTTTTCCTATAATAAATTTCTTTAATCACGGAGTACATTATGAAACGCCCTGTATATAAACTATCTTAACAAATTACTTAGTTTTCACAGCTGCCACCTGTTCACAGCATTCTGAACTCAAATTCTGCTAGTATAACGTAATTAAATATACTGTAAACACAACAGTCATGTGGCACCGCACACTGTGGTCATCTGTCTCAGCACTTTGTACATGTAACTTGGCAAAATAAAACATTTCATAAGACTATTAACATAACATGAGGCAATTAGATGTAGCCAACATGAAACGATACGTCAACACCATATATAGAAGCAATCTCTTCCAACACCATCACTAAACTTCGAATTGTATAGCACAAGAACCACAATGCAATAGGATTCGCAGCGTGCTGTGACGAACATCGGTTGAACAACGACAAACCAATTCTCTCTGTGGGGAGATGTATTTCAATCGGCAGTAGCTATATCGAAACTTTCCGACACGTAATGTAATACCGAAACTGTGAAAGTGTGCAGAGCGAAGCTGCAACGGTTTATACATGGAGACATGCAAACCCCTATTAACATTTTAGTGTTCTCCCTGAAGAAGACCGTGGAGACAGACATATAGGGCAGGATAACAAAACGCAGCTGTAACAAATGATACGTATTGCCATAGTTCAGACTCCGGCAGTGTATACAGTCAGGAAAGATGAAGTTCGTAAAACTTTTATATGTGCTAAACTAAACGGAAATTTTCTATTATAATTGAACACTCTATTATCCAACTAATGCACAATATATAATATGTAGATACAATTAAAATTATAAAATATTTAAAAGTGCTCCAACATGTTTCGAATCACAGAGGATCCACCGTGCATCAATGATAATTAACCTTTTGGCGCCTGAATTATTTGTTTTTAATTTTAGCACACCCTGTGTATTAAATGTGAATAATACAGGAACCAAATACGTCAGAATTATGAAAGAAACTGCATTTTGAAGAAAAAAACTGAGAGTATACACCATGTTTAAAATATTCGGTACCTATATTTGTTGAATAAATATATAAAATGCAACTTTGGAGGTTAGCGGTGCGGTACGTGAACTATAGTTGACGTTAGGCGTCTAAAGGTTAAACACTTTATTATCCAACTAATGCGCAATATATAATATGTAGATACAATTAAAATTATAAAATATTTAAAAGTGCTCCAACGTGTTTCGGATCACAGAGGATCCATCATCAGGGAGCCTTGTACAGTGTTTGGCTAAAAATTACAAGAATGATTCTATCGTGTCCGTTGACATGGACAAGGTCGGTGGTATGCCATGTCAGCGGACACGATAGAATCATTCTTGTAATTTTTAGCTAAGCACTGTACAAGGCTCCCTGATGATGGATCCTCTGTGATCCGAAACATGTTGGAGCACTTTTAAATATTTTATAATTTTAATTGTATCCACATATTATATATTGTGCATTGGTTGGATAATAAAGTGTTTAATTATCATTGACGCACGGTGCAAACATGAAGATTTCTATTATAATATTCATAGCGAAGTTGTCCGAGACATGAATTGCGGTCTACACCTCGTGTTAAGAATCTGCAGTAACGTTAAGAAAAATATGTCCTTTTCAAAATTTACAAGATCTTTCGTCGTTTTAAGCAGGTTCAGCTTGTCAGAAATAAAAGCGAATTTTACTTCATGTACATAATATAAAAATCACATGACCAAATTACTGGTTTTAACGTGTATATAAGGTAAAGTGATCCCGTTACAGGTCCGGTGTGGCCCAGAGGGTGGGTAGAGGTATAGCTCTATTCTTCCATGACCGCGGCACTAGAAGGGGGTGAGCGGTGAGCAGCACGCTCTGGCCGCACTTTACCCCACGGGAAAGACCCGGTACCCATTTTACAGGAGGTTGGATGGGCCCTAGGGCCGGTCTGGACGGGCGGAAAATCTCGTCCCCGCCGGGATTCGATCCCGGACCGTCCAGCCCGTAGTCACTCGCTATACTGACTGAACTACGCGGCCCACTTTAACGTATATTAAAACAGGTTCAATAAAACATAATATACTGGACCGTTTTACCATTTGAATTTTTCTCAAAACAACACACTTCTGTCTTTCCAGGTACAAAAACATAAATAAAGAAATTATGCTGCTAGTTCCGTTGGACAAGCGAATTTATGTTTTTGCTTTTTCTTGACGAAGGAAACACAACCACTACTTAAAACGTTGTGTTGTAGCAAATAACACTATGCAATATGTCTATATTTCATAAATATAATACACACGTGTAAGGAAAACTTAGACTTCCCATACAATAATTTTTTGCTCCGTGGAGCAGAACCTCTAGTGCGCCAGGACGTACTCATTATCGCGGTTTCAAGATCGCAGTTTGACTCTAGAGACTCGATAAGACACCTCTGGACGAGCGAAGGCCTCGTCGCAGAGACCTCTACCTGACGACACACAACACTCACAACAGACAGACATCCATGCCAACGGCGGAATTCGAACCTGCAATCCCAGCAAGCGAGAGACCGCAGTCACACGACTTAGACAGCCTGGCAAACGGGATCGTCTAAGCACATTAAATAATATCATCAAAACAGCTGATCATGAAAGTTCATATCTAAATGTAAAGTTAAGTAAGATAAATACGTGTCTCCCTCTCCAAGCAGTGGCACTCGGTGATGCAGTTGGTTGAGGCAATGCATTGTAGACTAGAGAGTAGCTGGCTCTATTTCCGATGGTGTCATAATATAAACCCTCCACCCGCACTATAGCCCTGGGTTCGACTCAACGACTCAACCTGTAACAAAACTGAGTACCAGGAATATTTCCTGGCGTTAAAGATGGCGGGTGTGATGGGATGAACAAACTTAACGACCTTCATGTACCGATTGTCTTGATATCTGGGAGACTCAACCTGCTAATCGTAAGAGACACTCGAACCTGTGTAGGGATTGCTTTACCTTTACTTTTACCCTCTCTAAGCAATTAATTTATACATGGTGGAAATGTAGTTCCACTCAATCTTAATCTGGCAATAAACTGAGATCATTTACCTACACCGACCAGTTTAGAGGTACGCGGTAACTACACCTGCTGCATAAACGTATTCCTGCATTAAACTTTGACAAACGTCTAATAAAAGACTAAAACTATTGACCAAAGGCCATAAACTGCAGAGTTTGTTACTACTGTCACAGTTCATTGTGTATGTGCTATATCTAAAAGGTTTCGTTCGAACGATAAAAAGAGAGAAAAAATGAAACAAGGGAAATGGAAAAATAATCCCTTGAATTGGGTAAAAAAAAAACAGAGCACTCCACAATAGATGGCGTAGTGTTCTGTTTTGGAATTCTGACTAATAACTGCTTTATACTAAAGGGTTCATAAACAGGTTATATGTGATTTTCCAAACCCCATTCATTTCATTCGCAGTTAATACAGACAACATCTGTTATTTACACGGCCGATCAATAATACTGTACACAGAAGTAGATGTTCTCACTGATTAAAATAAATATTTTAACGTCTTCATCGTGTTTGAGCGGGTATAAACGTAACGACACTTGCAGGAACGTAAAAGACCCATTCTTCAGGGTGGAAGAATTAGCACCATGTCGAAAGGTTGCACAAAATATATTTTAAAACGCTATGTGGCCTAACGAACATTGACGGTAAGCGTAACAGTACTGTAGGCTGCATTCCAAAATCGAGGATGCTACCGAGCAATATGATCAGAAGGTCGCTGGTTCGATTCCAGATGGTGTCATTGGAATTTTTCATTGACATAAAATCCTTCCGATCGCACTATGGCCCTGGGGTCGACTCAGCCTCTAACAGAAACGAGTACCAGGAGCATTTCCTGGGGGTTAAGGCAGCCGGTGTTTAAGGCTGACAACCTTACCACCATCCCGTGCCGTTATCAAAAAATCTGGGAACCTGAACTTCCTGGAACCCTCTGGGCCACTCCAGGCCTGTAACGGGACTGCTTGACCTTACTAAGCAATATATATATATCACAATTCACTGTGTTATAAGGACATTCCAATGTGTTCCATTAAGCAGGAACTATACACTCTAAGGGTAAAGATAAAGGTAAATTTCACCTTGTAACAGGCCACAAAGGCCCAGAGGTTGAGTACAGGTGTAACTCTACTCTTTCTTTGACTTCGGCGCTAGACAGTGTAGGTGGTCAACGCCACGCCCTGGCCGATTTACTCCCGGGAAAGACCCGGTACCCATTGTATAGGAGGCTGGGTGGACCCCAGGGTCGGTCTGGATAGTTGCGGAAAATCTCGTCCCTAACGGGATTCGATTCCCACACCGTCCAGCCCGTAGATAGTCGCTGCACCGCTGCGCTATCCTGGCTCACAAACCCTAAGGGCAGACTTTTAAAATACTAAATTTCATAACTTTATCTTAAAGTTTACACGTGTATTGAATGTGAAGGATGAGATGGGCGGGGCATACAGAATGAAGAGACACTAAAAAAATGCGTACACTTTTTTTCACATAACATTGTGGAAAGAGACCAATTAGAAGACACGAGGGTAGAAGGTGAGATAATATTGAAACCAGTGTTGAAGTAATAGGATTGGATTTAATGGAGTGAATTTATAGATCTCTGAATAGGGAATAATGTCAGGCTGCTAAGAATATTGTGGTTCCATAAACCCTTCGGAATTATTGCATAATGTGGGAAATATATTTGCGTGTTACACTATATATCTCTAAGCGTATATTCTGTACTCCGACGTTTGAGTATTAGCAGTTGGGCACCAGCTGTAGGTATGACTCCCAAACATAGGTGACAATACAGGCAATATATGTATAACGTAGTACTGAGGTGCTTTCGCGTAACCACTGTTCCTATAGAACAGCAGTAAGTATTACATATTCTTAGTGTGTGTCTGTAGCCTTAGTTATCGAGCATGCAATGCGCATGCCCCATTTTGTCATCCGTGGCCTCACCGCCTCTACCACATTTTGTCATCCGTGGCCTCACCGCCTCTACCACATTTTGTCATCCGTGGCCTCACCGCCTCTACCACATTTTGTCATCCGTGGCCTC
>Ga0131853_10024119_pt1 | contig 10980 bp, 10 predicted proteins | sample TergutLab28metaG_FD_92764 | JGI IMG/M metagenome (GOLD analysis project Ga0131853, IMG submission 92764) | Labiotermes labralis P1 segment gut microbial communities from Petit-Saut dam, French Guiana - Lab288 P1 (version 2) (version 2) | ecosystem: Host-associated > Arthropoda: Insects >...
CAATCCTCACACTGTGATTTTGTCCTGCATTCTGATCTCGAGACATGACCATGTACTTAGTTTTATCAGCACTTACTTCCAGTCCAATCTCCCTAGTAGCAGCTACTAAAACTTCTGCATTTTAACTTTAAAGTATGCATACCTCCTCCCAGTACATTAACATCATCGGCATAAGCCAGAAGCTGATGAGTACCATTTAGTTTGAAGCCATCCTTGTTTACCTGAACCCTCGTAATGGCGTACTCTAAAGCAAAGTTGAAAAGCAGTAGTGATAGAGCGTCTCCTTGTTTCAGACCGTTCCTAATAGGGAACCTGTCAGATACATTCTTGCCTACCCGGACTCTGCTATATGTTTCAGTCAGACGCATCTTTATTAACCTTACAAGTTTCTTAGGGATGCCAAACTCAATGAGAATCTTATATAAGACCTCCCTCCTAACTGAATCATAAGCTTTCTTGAAACCTATAAAAAGCTGATGAACTTCTTCATTGTACTCCCATTTTTTCTCAAGTATTTGGCGAATGCAGAATATATGATCAATCATCAACCTGTTGTGTCGAAAACCACACTGATGATCCCAGATAATTTCCTTCACATATGGAGTTAACCTTGAGAGCAAGATGTTATATAAAATTTTGTAAGTGGTTGGCAAAAAATGAAATGCCCCTATAATTATTATAATCGGTTTTATCCCCCTTCTTATGAATAGGTACTTTGATCGACTCCTTCCACTCTTCAGGCAATATCTCCTTCTTCCAAATAGAAGTGATAAGCTTATGAATCTCCCCGCAAGTTGTTCCACCCCCTGTTTTAATCAGTTCTGCCGGTATTTCATCAATACCCCGTGATTTGTGGCTTTTTAACTTGCCGATAGCCAACTCAACCTCAAAAGCACTTGGCTCAGGTACCAGTGGTTCTGCTGTGTGTACTTCTGCCTGCCCAACATCCTTAACCCCATGCACATTGAATAACTGGGAGAAATAATTCCTCCACCTAACCACAATACTGTGGGAGTCTGCAACCAGGTCACCTTTCTCATCCGTAACTATATTACATCTAGGCTGGTACCCCTTCTTAAAGTCATTGATGCCCCTATACAAATCCCTAATGTTGTGAATCTTGCTGTTAGCTTAAAGTTCCTCAATTTTAGCTCTCAAATATTCCTTCTTTTTATTCCTGAAATGTCTGCTAACTTCATGTCTTACACTATTCAAATTATCTACATTACTTTGGCATGGATCCTGTACCCCCTGCATTTTGCCCGCTTCCTTTGATCCAAAAAACCTAAACATTCTTCATCAAACCAGGGTTTATAACTGGCAAACTTAATTAACAGAAGAGAAACAGAAACAGGCATTAGAACAGCCAACAAACTTGAAACATACCTCTCCAAACACTGAGAAAGCCTTCTCAAGGAGCTCATTGCTCACCCAAGGGGTCAAATTCTTCACTTTCACAGCTGCACTGTGAGGAGCAAAACGAACCTTCAGTGCTCTGCCTTTTCTCATCTGACCATCCAACTCCCTCTTTGCCTTCTCTGCATTAGCCCGATAATCCTGGAAAGTAAGGGCATGTGTTTCAATCATCTCGTGCAGGAAGGTAAAAATTCAGATACACTGCCATTTCTGAAAATATGCTGTCAGTGGGTAGGAATATTTTGAACATTTCCTGTCCACCTTTAAACAAAACACTTTCTCACAAGTACCTGAATTTATCCCACAAAATAAAGCACTACACAAACAAATGCCATTGGTACTGGACTGGCATAGCAACCACATGTTTTTATACACATGGAAAATTACATGTAAAATTCACTGCTTAATTTTGAAAACAAGAAGCTCTGCCATATCAGCACATGGCTTAATCACTACCTTTGTACAGTAATTCACCTTTCTTCTTGATTACTTGTCAACATGCAGCATACTTATCACAGATATAAAAAAAGATTCCACTTCCAAAAAGCATGCGTCACAAACATGATATAACCCCTTACCAGTCTAATAAAAGCAAAGTTCTTTTCTTTATTCACAAAGAGCTCTGCAGTTTCACCATAAGGCTGGAACAACTGAGTAATCTCCTCTTCTGTTACATCATTCGTCAGGTTACCAATATACAAGCGACATCGGCCGGTGAACTTCTTCTCACGTGTATCTTGCGGTGGAAGATCATGTGTTGGTGCAGAAAGGCCTGCCAATCTCTCATTCAAACGATCCTGCCAGATGAAACACATACATATCATACAGAATAAAGCCATAAATATTCCATTCAGGACACATTTAATGGGCCTGAGAAAGAGGAAAAAAGGCAATCTCATACAGCAATGATTTGCAATCCATAAACAAATGAATGGAGAAATCCTGAAATGTTAACCCTTTAACACCGAACACCTTCTAAAGATGTTGCGCAGTGAGCACTTTAATTAGCCGAACTACTTCTAAAGACATCACAGCGTGTTAAATTTGAAGGAATTTTGTTCACTCCTGTTCGGTTAACTGATGTGGCTTGCTATGCTTCAAGAACCTTGAAGGTCAGGCTTTCATTCAGGAGCCAGAATGTAGACCCCTCCACCTCCTAACCCCTCCACAAACACCAATATATATATATATATGTAGTCACTCAGCAACTGTGCATTTTTCCCAGCTAACAAATATGGTTCTGACACTGCTTGCTTTGACTATCCCTTGCTCTGGAGTTCACTGTGGGTTGAAATATCAAAACTGGCCTATGAAGTGAACTCTAGTTGCTGCCCAGAAAGTTTGCTAAGTTGTGTACTGTACCCATATAATTCAGACAAAACTAATGCTCAAAAATCAGAGATATCCACAAAACTCGATGTTTACAGCTACAGGAGGGCCCACAGACAAGTCTCTTGTATTGTTGCGGTAATCTGTAGGGGTTGTGGGGTAGTAACATGCAACATATTGTCATCAATCTTGTAACGTCTTGGGCACCCTCAAAGAGCTGCAATTTTTATACAGCAGTCACATCGTAGCTTTAGATCTGTTTTGCTGTCATTGTAGAAGACATTCACATCTCACTGGTATTACATTTCTGAAATTGTGCCAAGTCATACATAGTAGTCTAAACATGGCAGATAATTGTGGGTCTCCAGCAATGGTGGGGGGAAAGGGGGGGGCTTGAGAGGAAGCCACCAGTGAAATTCTGGTTCCTGACACTGACTTGGAATCAGGTGCGACAGTTAGCGATGTTTGAAGACTATTTTAAGGAAGAGGAGGAGGAAGTGGACAAAGAAGAAGAGGAGGAATAGCAGCAGCAAGCCTCAGCAGAAGACTGGCCAGCAAAATCAACCCAACTCCTCTGCCGTCTGTGTTCTTCTCACAGCCAAAGGAAGGGCACAGTGTATCAGTGCGCCAGCTGTGACATGGGCCTGTGCGTGGTGCCTCGTTTTGCGGAATATCACACAAAGTAAATTTGTAATGTATCACTCTCTCTGTGAATACTGTGTGTCATGATAAAACAGTGATCCAAGGTGCCACAGAAATTATGCAGCAGCCAGAATCATGTGAGTAATAAACATTTACACCACATTTTATATAATACATGCAATTCACAGGCCAAAATTTATTATAAAAATAGGTGAACATTGTTCCCAGATTAAACAATTCAAAAGCACAGTGTAAAACTTTATTACATTAAATTTGAAGGAAAAGTCTATGAGACATGCTTTTTTCCCCTAAGAGTAAGTATTAAAATTTAAAATCCCCAGTAAAAAAATTCCAGCAGACAGCGTTGATAGGTGGGATTTAATTCGTGCATCAAAGGGTTCAACCTGTTATACAGTCTGAAATGATGAGTTAAAATTTCAATGCAAAATCAACAAACTTAAATTCTTTAAACTCTCAGATATTTACCGATACAAAACAGAACTTTTTAAAGACACATTCACTTTGTCTTTCGTGTCAGAATCAACAAGACGACTCAAAAATATGGACAATTGTTCACAAATACAAAATACATTGTGGAGATCACACACTCCCTACCAGTCTTGCTAAGGCATGTCCAACTAAGTGAAGGCTGTAGAACATGTGGGCTATTACCTCCAACAGCACCACCACCCTACAAAGTACAGATAATTTCTGACACTGGGCTTTCATGCAATACCATTTCTTCTATTGGGCGACAGAAAATTTTTTAAGTTCAAGGCACAAGTCTCTTCAGAAATGATGTTGACTGGTAGTGACTATTCATTTCAGAGTTTGTTGTTTTGTTCTATGACCCTTGGTCTTCAACATCGCTGCAAGAAAGTCAATCTCATTGACAAGTCAAATCTTACTTTCTTTAATAACAACAACAACAACAACGAATTCCTCTTTGCTATCATCAATAACCTGCTTGCTAAAGCAAACAGTGTCTGCCACTGTTGGGTTGGGTTCTCATGCAATCAGTCCAAAATGCTGCAACAGATTTTCAGCAGTTTATAGTTGCTTGCGTTACTGTGATACAAAATCTATGAATGTCTAATGTTGCATTTACAGAGCAGGCAACTGCGTGAATACGAAGATGTGTTTCCCAGAGGTGAATTTACTGTGAAGTTAAGAAGTTTCAGCCTCAGAGCCCCCCACTTGCATGGGCCCCATCCAAGGCCCTGCTTCGGATAAAAATTAACTGAATAGGAAACAAAAGTGACAAATGACAAGTGACGAAATCAAAAGAAATTATTCGGATATTGAGAACTGAATTGTAACCCCAAAATTTTAAGTTTATACCAGCAGCAGTAATTCATTAAAAAGAAGAGAGAAATTTGGAATATAAGTAACGAACTGGCTCTTGGTAGTTTGATAATCCAATTAACAAAGACGAATGAATCAAATGAACACAATGGAAAGAGACTTAATTTCTTGTTTACCTGACACGAAATACTAACACTGACAGAGATAACATAAAACTCATTTGCCACCACAATGAGGAAATTGATGACAAGGTGGTTAATAAGCTTCATTCAAGTAGTGTTTAAGATTAGTCAATGCACACAAAAACGTAAAAGAGGTTTTCCCAAATTTGACAATCCTAATAACTTACGTGACATTACCAATAACAAGATGCGAAGGTAAAAGACATGGCATTACCAATAATGAGATGCAAACGTTAAAGACACTTTCCTAAACTAGAAATAATAACAAACAAATTGAGACAGTTTCCTGCAGTGACAGTAACTCACTCTTCACATACAACCTGAATTTTAGTCTTCAAAAGGTCAGAGCATATTTATAAGGTATTTCAGGAAAAAGTGCATCATACACTCTAAATAAGCACACTTTGTATGTCAACAGTATGATAATGCACCCACACACAACACATTTAATGATCATCCATGTTGATTTCAAATTCTGAATCACAAGTTTCGATAAACCATTACATTTAAAAAATAAATCACACCCAACACATACTGGGACAAGAGAACAGCTTTCTTTCCACATAGGCCAAACCTCACTTACAAAAGCACGATGTACCTTCATTTTTCCACCTGTGATATGCCTTGTCCTGGACAACCCAAAACAGTGACAACCCCAGAGATTATTGAACAAATTCACTAGCCAATCTTGGAAGACCTCCAGATTTCAGCTAAATCAATAGCTGAGCAATTGGGCATTTCACGAGTTGGTTGGGGTCCATCATTCATGAAAATTTGGACATGTGGAAGCTCTCCGCAAAGTGTCCCGAAATGCCTGAATGTGGATCAAAAACGTCAAAGGTGACAGTCGTCTGAGCACCTTTTGGAATTTTTCGGCACGATCCAAATGATTTCCTGTCGCAATTGGTGACCATGGACGAAACCTGGTTAAATCACTAGTACAAAGCAACAATAAATGGAGTGGCAGCATAGCAGTTCACCCTGCCCGAAAAAAATTCTAAATGCAAAAATCCGCTGGAAAAGTTCTCCCCTCAATTTTTTGGGATCAAGATGGTATTCTCCTCATTCATTATCTTCCAAAGGGCCAAACTATCAAAGCCAAATATTACTCATCTCTCTCTCGGCACAAATGAATGACATTTTGAAGGAAAAAATGCTGTGGAAAGGTCACCAATGGGGGGCTTGTTCTTGCACAACAATGCCCTGGATCACGGAGGAATTGCAACCCAGAAGAAACTGGCGTACCTGGGCTTACAATGTCTTTATCTCCCACCCTATTCTCCGGATCTGGCCCCATTAGACTGAAAAATCAATTAAAAGGTTGCCATTTTTCGTCTGACGCAGAGGTCATTGCTACCACGGAGACCTGGTTGGACAGACAACTTTCTGAATTTTTTTCGAGTGGCTTGCAAAAGTTAGAGCAACAGGCTAAGAAGTGTATTGAGCTTCATGGGGAGAATGTTGAATAAATCCCGAGTTTGGTCGCTGTAGCTTGTTTCCTCCCTGGTCGGGCTAAGGACTTATCAGCACCCCCTCCTAAAGCTTTCACCACAATTCTTAACCTTTTGACGCCTAATGTCAACTATAGTGGTCGTACCGCACCGCTAACCTCTAAAGTTGCATTTTATTTATTTAGTCAACAAATATAGGTACCGAATATTTTAAACATGGTATATACTCTCCGTTTCTTTCTCTTCATAATGCAGTTTGTTTCATAATTCTAACTTATTTGGTTTCTGTATTATTCACATTTTATATACAGGTTGCGCTAAAATTTAAAAAAATAATTCCGGTGCCAAAAGGTTAATCTGAAATATCATATATTTTATAACAGATTTTAATGCAGAGTGCACTGTACTCTAAGGTCTGGTGTAACTGTGTTAAAGTAACTCCTTTACGGTGTACAAGTAACAGAATTGCACTAAATTTTATGAACAGTTCATGATACACATGAAAAAAGAAAATCTGTGGCTCACCGTCTGCACAGTGCATTATGTACAATATGGAACTAACTGCAGTATCCCATTTGTCAGCTGAAAGCTAATCCAAAACACATTGTGACTCAAGACAAGGACACTTGCCCTGTTAAGGATCCACATGACAAAAAAACAAAACTGCCTGTAAATTGCACTGGACCTCCAATGTCAGATTTCTAGAAAACCAGTGGTTCACATCACAGATGACGGAATACAAGACCTTCACACTTTTACTCTGTAGCAAAAAACTGATTGTAAAAGTTCTGAGAAAAATGTAATCAGCCGGAATGAAAATGAGTATTAAAAAAAAAAAGTATTACGAAGGCCCGAGTTTTCAAAATTCACACCGAAGACGCTTGGGGCCCTTTGGTATCAACAAAAAAGGGACAAGAATATCAGCATTACAAGCAAGAAAATGAAATACTCTATAGTGATTTTATTAAAGCTGGCACATGAGGGGAAATTTTACAAATTGCACATACACCAAACACCAACACAGCAATGACATGAACCTACACATTTCTATTACTTCTCCCAGCATGTGGCTTGGTTTACATCAAACCACGACAAACCCTTTGGTGCTGGATTGATACTACAATGCATTGCAAAGTAGGTTGAACTTCTTAATGATGCAGCATATGTATCAGCCCTGATTACATTTTTCCTTGGGCTTTTTACGTTCCTTTTGGTTGCTCTACATGTCAAACTTAAATCCTCTACCTTAAATTTTGTCACTTTGCAGTCTGCACCCTGAGTTCTGGCACCAAAAAGTTAATAGTACACTCTATTACTCTTAGGTTGGGGCTTCGAAATTAAGACATTCATGGAATTAATACAAACCCTAATATACACTATGTGTGCGATCACAGAGCACAGCACACAAAGAGTGTAAAGACAAGGCAGCTAAAAGCCTGGGGTGAGCATTCTGGGCAGTACTACCAGTTTTGGCACACACAGGAATATGGCCAAGGTTTCCATTAATACATGTCCGAAATGGAGAAGGATTTGTGTTCAATGTGGAAGTTATGATCCTGTGCATGAAGATCTTAACTGACATCAGTAAGGAAATAGACAGCAATCTTGAACGAAAGCATTTTGTTGAATAACTTCTTGCTAACCTCCCACCTGTAATTGTAACAACTGGACAACACACCCTACCACAGATATAAGGAAAATACGCCTAAAAAATCAGAGGCTTTACAGCCCATCATACTACCTTGGAAGATCTGCTGAATAAAGGCCTGATTGGGTTTGTAGATTGTGACCAAGGGAAATGAAATACCTAACACACAACAAAATAGCCGGGAGCAGAATTTTCCACGTAACTCCGTATCACTTTACACACGCAAAATATTGCACAAGTTCATTACTCAAGTACGTATTATTAAAATAATTAACCTGCACACACCTTTAGTCCGTCAAAATTGATCATCAAACATGGCCAAATGCAAAAAACACGTGATATGTGGCTTTACTAAACTAATGCGGGTTAGGTGGGACACTTGCAACACCAACATGTACCTTGATTTTGTTAGAGACAAGCAAAATTACACACATTTCAATCAATTTAGAGAGATGTGAATATACACAGCTAATTTAAAGTTGCACAACTGCCATGCAACTACTTTACATATATAAAATTCAACACCAACTTGCTGTACAACACTTTTGTTATTTAAAGCTCCAACACATGCAACAAGTTGGTGTTAAATTTTACATACATCAACAATTTTTAAACCAGAAAGGGACACAAAACACTATGAATTTAGCAATGTTAATGAATGGGTATTCCAAAATACTACCAATTTGAACTAGTCATGACACATCAGACTATCAAAACGGCCAAGGCTACAGACACACAAGACACACACAAAGTCTCTGGTGCTTACATCCTGGTTGCGAATGCCCCAGTCTTCACGTCCACCACGAAAGCGGTTCCCTCTGCCTCGGCCACTACCACCAGCCCCTCTGCCTAGACCACCCTGCCCATCTGCATCTTCACCCTCCACGTTATTTTCTGCTTTCACCTAAAATACAATAACTACTACTAGACAAAAGTAGTCTTAAATACAATTTTCACAATATGTAAGACAATCCTTGATCAGACATCATGAGGTCAGTGTCAAGTTTCAAATATGCGAACACAAAATTTAAATATGCATCGGAGTAATTCTCAAAAATTGTCAGCCACTCTATCCTTTTATCACTAATGCGCCTGATAAACCTTCCTGATAACCTATACACGAAAAACGCTTGTTATAAGCACAACAAAATTATTTCACAGCATGGGAACACCTATTATAGGACATGTTCAGAGAAGTAATGTGTACACAGAAATTAAGTTCACAACCATGCACCTTCAGGAACAGGAGTGAAACAAAATTCTAAAATTTCTATGCTTGCAATATACTGTCGTTCATTGGCCTCACCTCTCAAAATGCTGCGAATCTCCATGAAAATATTTGCATCTGGAGTATGGGTCTGTAAATGGTTTTCTGGGCATATAGATTCTTGTACCACTTTTAATTAAAGTAATAAGAAGAAATACAGGAACTTCTTGGAAGCTGGTATTAACAACCCATATAACCATTAATTAAATGACCACCTTACATAACAATCTCTGAGACTGAACAGTCAGTCACTCTGTGCGCCCTGCTGATTCACCCCATTTGATACCACGTGTCTATTATCTGCAGGGAAATTTGAAACACTATTTTTATTAAAAACAAACCGCACCTCACGGAAATTATGATGTGTGCAGAATCAAACTTCTAGAAAAGAACTCATGATTTTTAATAGTATGTACACCGTATATGAAGCCTGTGAGAAAAGATGGAGGTTATTTTCACAGCCTACTGTTTTATGTGGTTAACATGTATTATACAAATGTAACACAGTGTGTTGTTAATTGTGTTGTTGTGAACCAAATGTCCATGTTAGGACCAGCTATTTTACCTGGAATACACCAGTCTGCTTTTAGGTGGCATCCACACTTTACTGGCTTTACGAACTGGTACTTTTTGAAGATGCTATCCTGTTTTAACATGAAAGAGTACTTCTGAAGAAATCTGAGCTTTGTGTGTCCCAGCTCTCTGTTCTTCCAATATCCACATCACAGCAGTCTGTATGCTGTGAATCTGGCTGCTCAATGACAGGCAGTTCCAAAGAAGTCAAGACAAGCTAGCTATTCCCAGTGCCACTGTGGGTGTAGTTCACGCAGACCCCACTGCACCACCCAGGTAACATCTACCTTTACATGCAGACCCCACCACACCGCTCAGATAACATCCAGCTTTACATAACGGCACTGACAATAGCAGTCTATTCTAACTTACATGATGTCAAAACAGAAGTACCTGACACACGGTCATTCCTTCAATTACTGAAATCTGTCCTTTGCAAAAGTCCCAAGAATACCATCTTGTGTAATTAAAATTCTGATTTGAATATGCTGCCAGGAAATGAGATGGTGTATTTTGAGATTTAAAGTGTAATTTGACAAGCGTGGACCTTACAGTGACAGACACACCAAGTCCTAGGCAGAAAAGACTGAAAACTGATCCTGTACATGCCATGAAGACAAGAAGTGGAGATAATACATTCCCTCATTCTAAACTTTGGTACTACATGGATGCTAAGTAAGCTTCATGCCTCAGCTGATTTACCCCTAGGGTAAGAGCCCCTGGAACCCACTCAACAGGTAGCTGGGTACATCCTCACAGCCAAAATAGAGGCCTTGGAGAAGTAAAAATCTCTCACCATGACAGAAAAAAAACCAGGATGCCTCAGTTGTTCAGCCTGCAGACTAGTCACTATAATGACTATCCTGTCCCAAGTGGAAATCATAAACTGCACAGTGAATATGAGTGGGAAATAAATGCAGCAGGAAACCTTACTAAAGGTTATCACTGTGGACATCCAACTAAATGCACTGTTACTGACTTCATGCTAAAATGAAGGCTATGTGACAAGGTAGACAAATGAGCAGAACTGTCCCCCCCCCCCCCCACACCCCCGGGGGGGGCGGGGGCCAAAAATAAAACATTCAAATAAAAAAAATGGCCTCAATATGAAAAGGCAAAAACATTTACGAAACAAAAGGGGTGGATTTGGGGGGGGGGGGGGTGGAG
>Ga0131853_10024121_pt1 | contig 10979 bp, 8 predicted proteins | sample TergutLab28metaG_FD_92764 | JGI IMG/M metagenome (GOLD analysis project Ga0131853, IMG submission 92764) | Labiotermes labralis P1 segment gut microbial communities from Petit-Saut dam, French Guiana - Lab288 P1 (version 2) (version 2) | ecosystem: Host-associated > Arthropoda: Insects >...
AAAAAAAAAGATACCCCCCCCCCCCCCCCCCCCCCCCCCCCCACACACAAAAGCGTTCTTTCCCTCACAAACACCAAAAGGAGGGGGGGGGGGGGGGGGGGGGGGGGGAGTTGTATCTGCACCTACTGGATGGGTGCTGGGTGCGCCCAGGGCCAGGTCCACACAGTGAAGGGAAGAGAAGTATGTGGCGTGATTTAAACACTGATCGATCTCCAACCCCTAACACGTTGTTTACTACTACTACTACTACTACTACTACTACTACTACTACTACTACTACTACTACTACTACTACTACTACGATGATGATGATGTTACCGACTCTTCAAGTCAAACGAAAAAGCCAGCTATAGTAAGGCATCCAGAATTTAGACATCCTTAATACATGCAACGCGATGAGGACTGCCACGTTAGACTTCAGGTCATGCTTCATTTCTTGATACCATCTTCTGCTGTTACAAGTTAACAAATTGAACAGACAGTCGTAAGACTTTTTTTTTTGTTTGTTTAAAGGTTTTTCCAATAGTTCATATTACATGGCTTGTAATATTATGTCGATGACTAAATAATGAATGGAATATCACGTAGAAGTAAGCAGTCTGTTCCACTATGGACTATTCCGGTGCTGAATGAACGTACTTTGGGATACAGCAAAAATTAGAATGATCAGTAAATTTAAAACCCATCATCCTGTCACCTTCAAACAATATTAAAAACCGAAATGTAGACCCTCAGACTATAATAAAGAATGCCACTGCAAGAATGTATTGTAACTGAAAGAACAGCTTCGAGTCATTTTTAAAAAATTCATCAACAGTTCCAAGTTCTTGCGCTTGCTTATAAATATTCAATAATATTTCCTCTGAAAACACAACACACATCCCAATAAAATCATAGACTCGTAAAGTTCGTATTTTGGGGTGGGTGTGTTTTCAGGATACTTTCTGCAGCAACACGGTGTCATCCGTTTCTATCATGTTTCATGTGCTACAAAAAGCTGGCATGTCACTGACTGTTGTTGAACAAACCTATCGTACTATTACTTGACATTCTGTTACAATAAATGGCTGAATATGTACCCATACTCAGTTACGATGCACTACCGAAGTGGTTTCAAAATTACACGGTAAGCGCCATTGTGGTGTACATAAACGTTTTAGGAATGCTTACATTATATGTATTGTGCTGAAAAACGGAAAATAATTCACTGTTTATCGAGTTAAACAGCAGTAAATTATTTGAATAAAGGTATACCAACTTGATGGCACTTGCTTTATTATGTCAATTTACTACTCAACATGTTTCGGATGTTAATACATCCATCTTCAGGAGCTTGCGACTACTTGGTGCGTTATTGTGTAGGTTGTATTGTGCTGTAATGATAGAGGTTTATGCGTTAATTTATTTATCTAGTGGTAAGTGCTATACCTATATTATGTGTCGTGTGTGGTTCTGAGTGAGTGTGTTTCTGTAAGCGTGTGGTGTCCTGTGGTTGAGCAGCAAATTGACATAATAAAGCAAGTGTCAACAAGTTAGACTACCTTTATTCAAATATCAAGATGATGCACGGTCCAATACGCATAAGCAGTAAATTAGTAGCAATTATGTGGCGTCAGATGCCTAAATGGTGGGAAGCCCTTCTTTAAGAACTGTCGTCGAAATTTTGTAATGGAACTGATTCAAGCGCATTGACAAGAATGGTGCGGTGAATTATTTAAAGTTCAAAAACATTTAAAATTACAGTGGCCCTATTTTCTTTTTTTCGGAATAGCTTGGCACAATAAACAAAGCGAGAAAAAATGCCGCTTCCTAGTGTTAGAAACAATTTAATTTAAAGTGGTTAGACTGTGAGTGACCCCGCTGCTAGAAGTTCCGCCGACAAATTCCGTGGTTCATATGTGTAAGTAAAGAAGGATTACAAAACAATGTAGATGGGAAAGCTCGTGGATTATGTCCCGGCTTGTCTCCCTGAGAAGAAGGCACCCGAACTCGTTTGGGATATTCTGTTCGGTCTCAACGATAACAGCATATATGGTCACCATAATGCCAGAATAAAAAAATGGCACCGCTTTGTCTTTCACTGACATTTTTTGTAGCTGTCAGAGTTTGGTTTGCTACCACAGAAAAGAAAATAGTTCAGAAAGACACGGTCCATTTGTTCCAAATCAAAAATGACAGCCATCTCGGGGATAATTCTGACAGTGCGAGCCTTTTGTCTTGCACGTGCAAGATAGGTTGTCGTCACCGATAATGTACCTCCATCGCCCTAGCCTCTATCGATCAGCAAATGGGACGGCAGTTATGCTAACTAAAATTTATCTTTCGTTTAAGAAGTGGAACATGTCGCGCAACTGATTTACTAATAAGAAATGATTACCTTATTATAATTTTTGTCTGATGATACTAAATTGAGGCCATCGCTCTTCTAGGATGTTCCGTAAGGTAGGCGAGTAGTTAGTTACCGACGTTTCGGGACAGCCTACCTCTCCCAACTTGCTGTTTTAGTATAGAAGTGACGGGTCGGAGATCTTCATTGTGATAAATAACATTTAAGACCATATATATATATATATGTATGTATGTATGTATGTGTGTATATATATATATATATATATATATATATATATATATATTACTAAATTCCTGTACGACCATTTCGGAACTAAACCGGCAATTAATTTATCTTCAGTCACCTTTCCGTTACAAGTATCCAAGCACAAATTTGTGTACCTACATTTTTCTCTCTTCACGTTGCAAAGACATTGCAGTTATTTGAGCACCGAAGCGATGCAGTACACATGCAGTAGGCGTTGTACTTCATTCACCACCGTCACTATTGATTTCATACCCGTTTCCCCTGGGAAGACCTCATGACCCAACTGACCCTTTCCAGTACCTAGCCAAGTCATTTCGACCCTTTCATAATTTCTTTTATCCTAATGGTAGTGGCAGCCAACCCTGAACCCTAGTTGTGTTGGCGCTATAACGTCACCAGTGAAATTAATGACCAAACAGTATTGTTCTGTTATAATACTCGGTTCTACTTACCGAAATGTTGGCGATGAAGAACAGGCACATTGTAATATGTGATTAATTTCTCTCAAAACGACAGGTAAATGCAAGAAATTTTATCAGATACATACACAGAGAAATGCATCTGTTGCAAACCGGCTACTAGAATTCTTGAACGAAAAATACTATTAACGCGATAACAACTCGTCTTAACGACAATAGCGGTCAGTACCAAAACAAAAGTAATTCCAGCTTCACTGTGAAACTCGGACTTGATTTCTAAAAGAGAAAACCTTCTAGAATTACAGAGACACTGCTGTTACCGGTAGCCATCAGAACACTCGGAATGAATACTGGTTCACTCCGCAGCACAGCACGTACACCTCTGCTAATTAAACAGTGACGCGATGAATTAAGTCAGTATCATAAGACTTTGCGCAACTGCTAACCCACATTACAGGGAGTCCAAAATTTGCACTTCAAATCGACCAATCAACAGGTGTCGCAGACGTGTGCTGCCCGTCACACGCTTCTTTGAAGAAAACATTCATGAAGGTTTCAGGTTCTGTCAGTCTCTCCTACAGAGGACTACGGGAAGTGATAGGTCCGAGGCTGTAAACGCCGACATTGCCTCTGAATGTGTTAGTTGGTCAGAACGTGTCGGCATCTCTATGGATGGAGCAAGAGCTTTGACAGGATACAAGAAGGATTTCACACTGAATGCGATAAGTTGCTCCTCACGCAGCATCATTCATAGAGATGATCTCGCATCACGTGATCTTCAGCCACAATTACATACTGTGCTGTACGAGCCCGTTAAAAGTCGTCAACTTTCTGCAAGCTCGCTCTTTGAAAGCTCCAGACCATAAATCACTTTTACTGCATTAGAAGGTAGGATAGTTATCAAAGAGGTGAGTTCTTAAATGACTGGTTGAGTTGAAAAACAGCGGTAAGCCAATGCAGGTTCCAGAAGTTTCAATTTTATCAGCACTCAATGGTAAAGATGAAGAACGTTACTCTTTTATCATACTTAGCACATATGTCTACCGCGGTAGCACAGTGGTTAAGGTGCTGTGCTACAATTCGGAACGTCGCTGGTTCGAACCCAGCTGGTGTCAGTGGATTTTTCATTGACATAAAATCCTTCTGATCGCACTATGGCCCTGGGTTCAACTCAGCTTCTAAAAGAAATGAGTACCAGGAACATTTCCTGGGGGTAAAGGCGGCCGGTGTGTTTGGCTGACAACCTACCACCATCCTGTGCCGTTGTCACGAAATCTGGGAACTTTAACTTCCTGGAACACTCTGGACCTGTCCAGGCCTGTAATGGGACTGAAAGTGCGGATATATCTGATAAGTTCAATGAACTTCACATCTCTCTTAACGGCCCAAATAAAACCATTTTTTTTCAGACATGGCAAAGTTTCGGAATTCATGAAGAATGAGAAGTTTCGCAAAAACCTCTATAAAAGTAACGCACTGAAATTCTTATTACAAAAAAAAAATGGCCATGAATCAAATTAAACTTGATGTCCTGACACACTTCGCAGACATTGACAAAAATTTTAATCGCTTTCCAAACCTCATTATAAACGTATCTCAAATGCACTGGCAGTTACTTTTATAAACTAAATCCTGGGAACCCTTGAGAATACTGCAATACATCCTGTAAAATTCTATTCCAAAGTGTGACTCTTCTTAATTTTTGACTGTATGTCCAAGAGGAACTCTCACAGCTAATCAGCAATAGTATTAATTATTCGAAAAAGAAAGTTAGCCTAATCGATGTAGTGACTAAGCTATGTGTTGGATAGTGCGGGGATTGAATCCCGACAAGGTAAACAGATTTTTCTCTTCTCCAATACGTCCAGATCTGATATGGGGCCCAGCGGCCCAACCAGGCCCCTACTCAGTGATTACCGGCATTCTTTCCAGCAAATAAAGATGCCGGGGCGTGTGAAGTTCACCACTCACGTCCATCCAGTGCCGAAGTCAAGAATGAGTGGAGCTATACCTCTATTCCTCTATATGCCTTCATGGCGTGGAAATGGAAAACACTGCATATTTGGCACAATATACATGCGTAAAAAACTTTTCATCAATGAGACTATGTAACTTCTGTTTGTCCGTTTTTGTGTGCAAACAACCAACAGCAGGGAAAATTCCCTGATGTCGCATATGCACCCCCATTCGGCCCACTAAGTCACCAAATACTGTTGAGTTACATTCAATATAAAATATTACACGGTTCTAAATACGTTTGTGTTTCAATGATGGCGCCAGGAGAAGAGTTGTGGAATCGCTGCACTATAGAACATTCATATTACCAGTTCTTTCTCATGGTCCGCAATAGTGACGATCTTATTCTGACGGAACACACTAAATTACTTGTGTTTCATATTCAAAGCCAAGGGCTCAAAAAAAGTGTTTTGATTTAAGTAAGAAAGACGGAGCAAGTTGGCAACTTAGGACATTTAATGACGAAAAACTCGTGAGTAAAGGCGACCATGTAGTGATAAAATAGGACTAATAAAGTCTGGAAGATTGCTAACTGTGATAGGAGATAAATTATAGACAGTTTCCAGTGGGCAAAATCTTGGACAATCATATTGAAGCAGGCGAGGCAAATGTGGCGATAACAAAGACGTACCTAACAGAAATAGATTTTTAAAAATGAAACGATATGGACCGGGCTTAGATTCGAGCACACTGACGACTCTCCTTTTCTTGTGCCAGATAATAGACTGTTGTAACTCTGCTAACAATACAATGGGTTCACAAACGCCATCCTTATGAGTAATGCCTCATAAGCTAATGCTGATGCCAATGGTGATCAAAAGCCATGAAGATTTAATACATGTTCCACTGGCAATATTCAGTCACATTATTATTCACCAAATATCGATTACAACATCGGTCATTCCCCGGAGCTGTCTTTCACTTACTAAGTGACAAAACAGTTACCAACAGAACCCCGTATTTCGTGAAGGCGTTGACAAAGCTGTTGGAATGGGTTGTACCGTGTCTGAGATGTCAGTCTAGTACAATGAAATATACACCCACTACAAATGGAAACCACTCTCCGGCAAATCCCTTCGTCTCCTTCTACAATAACATTAAAGAACACGTCCGCCATTTGAATTATGCTGTAATGACGATTCGCTGCTCTTCTTGTGGCAAGAGATAACTCTTAAGCCGTCCGCAGCAGCCACGGTGCAGCTGCGGTGTGTCGTGTGGCAACCAAACAAAAACACAACAGCAGGCTCAGTACGAACATTGACCAAAGACTGCCGATGAAAGAGTGATGATAAATCAGAAGAATGGGATTTTAGAACTGCAATAAGTCCGGTCAAAATACAACTCTTGTTCTGCAGTTTTAAACAGCGTCATGTACACAAAAATACAAGAATATATATATATATATATATATATATATATATATATATATATATATAAACATACATATATATATATATACATACACACAGTTTCTATTAAATCAATGGAATCGGGGGAAATTTCCTTCCGAAAGAAAGTGTGTGTGTGTGTGTGTGTGTGTGTGTGTATTCTTTTAATCTTGTACTCAAACTGATGATGGTCTCTTAGGTCGAAAAAGTACTTGAAACTTATAGAATAAATTACTGTATTTTTTCTGGACTTATCTGACTTCTGTGTGCTGAAAAACACAAGCAGGATAAACTGTCTTTAAGAAAAGGATTTTTTCTTGATTACGCCAATTAAATCCCATTTTATTCAAATCGCAATAATTGAGTTCCCAGAATAAATTAATAGAATAAAGGTAAGAATGAAAAGCAGAAGAGCAGAAGTAGAGTCAAACGGACCCTGTCCACACCGTGAAGTCGTAGGGCAGTAAAAGTCCAGCTTCATTCATTCTTGACCTCGGCGCTAGATTGATGTGAGTTGGCATCACACCTCAGCGGTTTTACCTCCGGGGGAACCGCAGTATCTACCGAATATGAGCCTGGATGAGTCCCAGAGTAGGTGTAGGCATTTGGGAGAGGAGAAAGATCCAGCCCGTATACCACCTTCCCTAAACTTAATAATTATTATTATTACACCATCATAAAGAAGGTCAGAAGATAAGAATATTAAAAAACACTCACTTCAGAGAGTGCGATCTAAAATATTTCAAATTGCAGTAGCTCCTCATTACCTTAATGTCATATTCTCACTGCCTACATTTTCTTCCTCTTATAATGTTCCCTCCTATCTTTTCCCCGGTAACATTTTTTAGACGGCAATTCCAACGCAAGATGAGATCAATCCATTCAGCCTTCTTTCGTTTCATTATGTGTAGGATGTTCCTTTCTTCCTACCTTCACTCTATAGATTTTTTTTTTAAATAATCGGTCCAACTAATCTTCTCCATCCTTCTCCAACACCACATTTCAAAACTTTCAAGGTATATCTGATCTATTTTCTTACAGTTAACAGTGCCGATATGTTATCGGAATTCAAGTTCCTTGAAAACAATTAAAAGTGAGTAAACAGAGCACTAATACAGCGCTGCTGGTTACTGTCGTCCGGTGGTGCTATTGTCAATAACGGGAGTATTTCAGTGGAATCTAAACCCAAGTAACGGAAAATTATCCCGATAAACGAAGAGGGATGTGCTTACATTAATTTTATAATAATTCAAGAAAAATCGAAGATAATACAGAAATTTATTCCTGTATTGTCTTCCATCAGAATCATACGTGACTTCAGGCTTCCGTCGCAGAGTAGTCCCATATTCAAGGGTCGAGAACTTGACCCTTGAAAATTGGACTGATAGTTTGTTCTGAAACTTCGGTGAAGTATTACCACTACTCGCCGCGTAATAGCCTAGCAGATTGCAGTTGTCATTAGGATCATTGTTATTAAATATATGCACGTGTAGCATCCACTCATAAATAAAGAATGAGTCATGAGTGTCCAATAGTTCCTTTAATTTAAACTCAGAAACCCGAATTGTTTATAATTTTTTATCATTAAAGTTTCAAAATTTTACTATTTCTTTAACGCTATGTACATTATTGAGGGTATATAACAGTGAAACAGCAGGACCTTATCTTGCTATAAAGAGACGCTAACGACTTAATACGCATGGGTTTTCTAGAAAAAATGTACACCTTATGTTACTATGGCAAGTGTCATAAAACGTCTTGGTATTAACCAACACAAATGGACACGAAATTAAAATGTTTATTAAATCGTACTATTTATTCTCTTCGTCACGTCTGATTCTAGTTTCAAACTCCAAGTCTCCAGACTGTAACAAAAGATTTAAAACTAAACAATTAATCCTGATGCAACAATAAACGCCTAATGATTACTCTTCATTGCATGGTATTGGTTAATATTAAAATTAATTGATATTTTCAGCCTCCAAGCCCCAGTCAAGTTATAAATTATCAAATGTAAAGACTTATTTAACAATGGAAATAAGTGCATAGAAATACTAGCTGGATCCCTGCTGTTGCTGTCTTTGCTTTTGTTGTCCCACGATTAATGTACCGGACATGAAGCTCTGGCTTGATTCCTTTCCGTCAGATATAATACACAACACGATTTTTCGTCAAAAATTTTTAGACCGAAATCTATTTAAGAGATTTTAGGTTTGAAAAGGAGAGTTTCATATTCGAGGAAATGCGGTATATACTTTCGTTTTGTCCTTCTTTTCCTTTATTTAAACATTCAGACCATACTGCGTAAGAGTTTCCAACAAATCATCAATTCAATTTGCCGATTTAAATAACACATGCAAAACACAATATTCCACAGGTGGGCTTTAACATGTTTTCTTCTCATTACATACAAACTTTGACATTGATGACATCAGTTCCTATCAGTATGTATGTTGGTAACCCACAATAGTTGTGGTTCCATTACACCTTCCTCTTCTTCTTCTTTTTCTTCTTCTTCAATTGGCGCTACAACCCTTGGTGGGTTTTGGCCTGCTTTACGATTTCGTTCCACAATCTTCTATCTTTAAGCTTCTCTCTCCAATTTCTCACTTTCATCTTCTCTAAATCTTCTTCTACCTGTTCGCGCCATCTCAGTCTTGGTCTTCCTACTGGTCTTGATGAACATGGTTCCCATTCAGTTAGTTTTCTGACAGTTCTTATTGTTTCCATTCTGATTACATGTGCTGCCCAGCGTAATCTTTGTGATTTTATAAATCTTACGATAGTTTCTTTCGTAATTAGAATTTCTAACGTTCCATTACACCAGACGCGACAATACAGAGAGACACAAGTGAAGGTTCACGATTCAAATACGTACTGTACATTTTTCACGCTTACTTATTGCTTCTACCGCAAACATATAAATATTTACATGGGCTGGTGGATGAAAAGTGGTACATACGTATTAAAGGTATGTAACTGTATTGCTTATGTCACGTTATCTATCACGCAGACACCTAAATATACTTAATTTACGATCCCGTTAGAGCAGTAGACCTATTTTCCAAACTATCACTAAAGCAGAATAAGGGCTTCCCTATTATCCATTCTAATACGGGAAAATTCAAGGTGACATAAATAATTCTAGATGTTTATGAAACAATAAACATGCGTATGACAGTAGAGTTTATGCAATTTAGAACCCACCAAAATTTCACTCCATTCACGGTACCCCGGATGCTGCACGTATTAAGAAAATGGCTCTCCACAGGAACAAAATACTGTGCTATCCAATCTGTGAAGAAAAATTCGGTGAAAAGTTTACAAGTCGAGTTTCGAAGAAGTTACAGGTAAGACTTCTCATCACGTAGGGCCATTTACACCTTGTGCAAGCAGTTTGGAAATAAAGGTAATGCCTTCAAGGAGAATAGTCCAGGTCGCCTACGCGACGCTGATGAAACGGTACGTGTATGGAAAAGGTTTCTTCCCTGCCCACGTGGCTCACTCTCCGGAAGCGTTTACTTCTGAAGCTCACAATACAAATTGCACTTACTGCAGGCGTTAAAACCTTATGACAGATGCAAGCTATACAAGTTCTCCTACGAGTTTCAAGTAAGACATGAAGAGGCAAGCGTGGCAGCTAAGCTTAATTTTCAGTTAAGATGCCGCATTGCACTTGGGTGGCAAAACAAACCCACCACACATCTGCGGCTGGGATTCTCAAAATTTCTTCAAGCTATCCGGCATAAATGGGACTCCAAGGTGAGCATAATTTCCACCATTTCACATCACACGGCTGAAGACCGTTTCGTGGTGACTGAAGAATCGATAAATGGGAACAATTACTGACCATTTTCACTAACAGGATCATGCCTCAACATCAAATTCGAAAGATTCCCCTCAGTCATCTTCTAGAAAGACCACTTTCACCTGAAGGTGCATTAACATTTGAATCACACATTACGACAGCGACGGAGGGGCAGTGATACCGAAATAGACTGATTTTGAAGCTCATGCATCCCCCCACCTCTCCCCCAAACACCAGCATATCACCGAATATCTTTCTTCTGTGGGCTATGTCAAGAACACTGTGTTTCTGCAGAACTGCCAACAAAAATACCCATGTTCCTTAATAATAAGCACAAGATCACTGACGAAGCAAGACCAATTCTCTGAACATCTTGACTAAGGTCTGGAAATAATTGAAATAAGGGATGGACGCCTGCCGTATGAATGAAAAAATGACTTGCAGCTCAAATCGGTTGCCTGTAGGAATCAGGGTAAACTTTCGGAAATTGTACATCAGTCTGTGGACTTCGGATTAACAATAAATTCCAGTTTTAATTGTTACGAATTTCTACAAGAAATATTTTGCTAATATATATATAAGCAAATTATGTGCTAATATATACATATATATTAGCAAAATATGTGCATATATATATATATATACAGGGTGTCCCAGGAGGAAAGGATCTAACTTCGGGAGAGTGTTCCTTAGGTCAAACTATACCGATATAACCCAAAACACCTATATCCAAAGTTCAATGGTTACGGAGA
>Ga0131853_10024122_pt1 | contig 10979 bp, 8 predicted proteins | sample TergutLab28metaG_FD_92764 | JGI IMG/M metagenome (GOLD analysis project Ga0131853, IMG submission 92764) | Labiotermes labralis P1 segment gut microbial communities from Petit-Saut dam, French Guiana - Lab288 P1 (version 2) (version 2) | ecosystem: Host-associated > Arthropoda: Insects >...
GTTGAATGTCGTTGTCGACAATTGTTATAAGCCAATCAATATGCTTTTCCAGTAAATCAATTGCGGCGTTGTTTTGATTTCTTGCATCTTCTCTTTCGCCGGACAAACGATCTGCTAATCCGGCAAGTGCCTCTTCCGTTATGCGCCGCTGAAGGCTCTGTTTTTTATTTGCAGGAGATAAAAGGCTTGAAAGGTCAACACTTACATTGAACGCCCAATTACTTAGCTCGCTGTCGGTGAAATATTTTTTTTCCCAGGCTTGACCAAGGCTGCCCCTTTCCTGAACAGGCAGCAAGAACGACGAGCCAAATTCAATTTTTATTGACGGGGAAGTATTTTGCCGGAAGATGAGATCTTCATAGTGCAGCCCAGATCCTTGCAGCGCAATGTTTGTTTCTTCCAGCCGCATAAGACTTGCTTCGCCTAATTCAATAAAAACACCTGACAATAGAGCATGATCGATGTCAATTAAATCTTCGCCCATAACTTCGCCGATATGCAGCCCGGACATTTGAAACAAATCTTTTTTCAAGGAGAAAATATTTTGCTCTAACGCAAACAGCGCCTGTTCATCTTGCCACTTGTTGTTGCGAATGTCTTGCATTTGCCGCATTGAAACACTCCCGTCAAGGAGCATTGCCCTGTACGCTTCCAGCGTGTCGTTGTGAAGTCTCATTCGTTCAGCAAGCACGACGCTGTTTCTTTCTGATTTTCGCAATTCAATGTACGCAGTCAAAGATGAAAAGAACAGATTCCTCAATGAAATATTATATTCTGTTTTTGCAATTTCCGTTTGCACTCGCGCTCCGTTTGTGTACGGGTTTCTGGTTGTGTGCAGCCACCACGGGTTGAGCGATTGCCGTATGCCGATACTTCCCCTTACACTTTGAGAAAATCCCCACTGCTCTGTTTCCGTCATACTGCGGTCTAAGCTGTAACCCGCATTTGCCTCAATGCTTGTACCAGTCGGCAAGGGGAGAGACAAAAAGAGAGACGATGTGTTTGACGTTGCCACATCGTCAAAAGCGCTGTTTTTATAGGGATATACAAAATCATTGCTGGCAATAAGAGAAGGCTGCCACCATTGGAGGCGGCTGTACCGCTGCCCGACAAGTGCTGTGTCGAGTGTTCGTCTGGAGTTAATCATTCCTCTTTCCAGAGATAACGATTGCAGTATATCTTGTAGCACGCTACTTTGTTCAGCGGGAAGCAACGGTAAACTACAGAACAAATACAAAAAAAATATGAGCAAGAGCTTGTGTTTCATTTTTTGCTGCGTTCCAGCCTTTTCTGCTCATAGTTTTCGTTTATGAAATCGAGTTTTTTTAGAATCATTCTGAACACCGTGTCGCGGTCTATTACAATGCGCCCGGATGCGCCAATGCCAGCGCGAAGATATACCCTGCCGCCGTCCCGCGACACAAGCCACGGTTCGCTGACTGCCGCCTGTACAACAAACATCGGTGTAGAATCCTTCACAGCATTAAAATCCGCAGGGATAACACTTATCTCCGTTTCTATTTTGCCATACTTTGAAGGCGGAAGCCCGGGGAAACTCAAGACTGCTTTTTGCCCCGCGCTCACTCGTGCAATGCGGGAAGGGTCTATGTGCAACTCTGCGATAAGCCCGGTTTTACCTTCCGGGATAATATTCAAAATTTCTTCACCGGGAACAACGTTGTCGCCAACATTAAGTTTTCGCACAACATTTACCCTGCCGTAAATTGGAGAATATATCGTAGCATTTCGTATGTTCAGTTCCAAATCTGCTATTCGCCGTTGAAGATTTTCTTTGTGCTGCGTCAGATCGTGCAACGCCTGCGTTGTTTCGACAATCCTGCTGTTGCGCCACAACGCAAACTGCAAAGACGAACGTTCAAAGCTTTGCTCCAGCTCGACAAGACGCTCTCTAACCGCCAGCGTTGCAGGAAGGTTTCTTTCATTTTCAAGCCGTGTTTTTATTTCTTCGACTTGTATCGCGTAACGCCTATTCTCCAAAATAAACTGTTCAGAATGAATAAACGCTTCTTCGTGTTGCCGTGGAGCAGCATTTTTATCAAGCCGTATCGTTGTAAGAAGAGTCGAATGTACTGCAATATTGCTATTTATTCTTGACATTAGCTCGTTTGAATTATTTAATTCGATGATGTCTGCCGAAACATCAAATTGCAACAGAAGATCACCTTTTTGTATATTCTCGTTATCAACATAATTTTTAATTTGTATTTGCCCGCCTGAAAGCGGTCTAATTGTAGATATTGTTTCAGCAGGGCGTAAAAATGCACTGGCTTTAACAACATCATCCATCTGCGCTATATTTGCCCAGATAAATGCAGCAACCAGCACTCCGGCAACTATCAATATAAAATTTCTAATTGCCCTGGTAGGTTTTGTCATAAAGAACTGGTACAGCAAGTGGAACTCTTCCATTTTTGAAAACTGTATCATACAACGGTTTCCTCCCACAATTTTTTATACAGTCCATTTTTAGCTATGAGATCGTGGTGATTTCCATATTCAACTATATCGCCTTTATCCATTACAAAAATAACATCACAATTTTTTATTGTCGAAAGACGGTGAGCGATAAGTATTGCAGTTACACTTCCGCGCAGCTTTTCTATTGTTGTGTGAATAGCCCGTTCACTCACCGTGTCAAGACTGCTGGTAGCTTCGTCGAGAATGACAACTTCGCGTTTTTCCAACAACGCCCGCGCAAGAGCAAGCCGCTGTTTTTCGCCGCCTGAAAGCGTAGAGCCGTGCTCGCTCAATTTCGTTTCGTACCGTTCAGGCAGATTGCTGATAAACTCGTGCGCTCCGGCTTTTTGCGCCGCTTCTATAATTGCCTCCATTGGGGCATTTTGATTTCCAAGGGCAATATTTTCCGCCACCGTGCCAGCAAAAATATAAATATCCTGCGGCACATATCCAATGCGCGACCGCAGCGCTGCAGCGTCAACGTACTGTAAGTTATTTCCGGCAATGCTCACTGTTCCTTCTTCCGGCTCGTAAAACTTGAGCAGCAGCTTTACCAGTGTCGTTTTCCCGCACCCTGACGGACCAACAAACGCCGCCCATTGCCCTTTCTCTATGCGGAATGAAAGCCCTTTGTAAACAGGGGAACGCATTCCGTATTTAAAACCCACGTTGGAAAATTCAATGGTGCCATTCAAGGTTTCAGGCACTATCAGCTTTGCGCCTTCCTGCTGCTCTGCCTGTAATTCAAGAATCTCACTTACCCGTTGAGCAGCAACCGATGCTTCCTGTATTTGCGGCTGAACGTTTATCATACGAAAAAGCGGCCCTGTGAAATATGCCAAAAGCGCGTTAAAGCTTAACAGCGTTCCAAAACTAAACGTGTTATCTATTATCCCTCTGCTTCCAACCCAGAACACTACAACCGCAGTTAGAGAATTAATAAACCCTGCAAAGAAAGACTGCCATACAGAAAGCTGCGCCGTTTTCCAGCCAGTCCACACCGCATCCATCTGCTTTTTCTCATAGAGTTTGCTCACGTTTCTTTCAGCATTGAGCGATTTTATCGCGTACATACCAGTTATTGCTTCTACCAGTGTGGAATTAACTTCAGCTTCCTGCTTTCGGAGCTTTCCATAATAACGCTTGAAAAACTTCGAGAAAAAATAAATGATCACACTCATTAAAACAACATTGGCAATGGAAACACCAAACAGCATTCCGCTCATAGAAAAAAGAATAGGACCGATAATAATAATCAACGCACAGTCAAACAACAGCGCAAGCACCGTGCCGGAAAGCGTTTCTCTGATTTTAGAAATATCGTTGAGCCGTGTCATTATTTCACCAGTTCTCCGCGTGTCGAAAAAAGAGAGCGGCAACTTGAAAATATGGGCGATGTAAGAAAACGTGAGCTGCAACCCAGCCTTGAAAGAAAAATGATTGATGAGTACACTCCGTACCGCTTCCAAAATCGCCTGTGTTAACGTAATAAGAATTACACCTATTGAAAACGCTGTGAGCGTGAACGATGCCTTTGCCACAATCACTTCATCCATTACATACCTGTAGTAATTTGCTACGACAATACCGAATATAATGAGAATGGCTGATGAAAGGGTTATAACAAGCAAACTTTTTTTGTGCGGCATCACCAGTGGAAAAAATTTCAACAGGTTGTTTTTTTGATCTTTTTCAGGTTTGAAATTGGAACCAGGAGAAAGGAATAGCACATAACCAGTCCACAACTTCAAAAAATCTGAGCGGCTTATTTTGTGCTTTCCCCGCACTATGTCTGGATCCCAAATAGTTATCGATGTTTTTGAAATTTCTTTTACAACAACAAAGTGATCCAGCGGGTTGCCATCTTCATCGGTAGATTTTACATGCGCGATGAAGGGAAGTATAATGTTCCCGCTGAGCGTTTCATTTTGTATACCTCCCTTCATCGCGTTTGCTGAAAAGCCAAGTTTTTCAAGGGCGTTTACCATCCCGGCAAGATTCGTTCCGATAAAGTCTGTTTTAGACAATTCCCGAACCCTGCCAGGAGATATGAACAAGTTATAGTGAGAGGCGACCATAGCAATACAGCAGGGACCACAGTCTGTTTCATTTACTTGCTGCTGGTACTTCATTGTTGAGTTTCGCTCCTAGAACCTGATTGAAGAACCTATCTGTATGCTTACATTTGACGATAGGTATTCGTTGCTAGCAACCCAGCCATCTGTCTTGGCGGTAGCGTTGATGTATGGAAATATATTCTGCGTTACTTTGTAGCTGAGGTTCAAACCAAACAGCCCAAAAAACTCTACGCTGCTGGTTTTGAATTCCTGCCCCTTTGGTTGTACGCCGACCATGACGCGCGGGGACAGAAAGAACTCGTTTCTTCCAAAGCTGACCGGAAAGTCAATGAGTTCTGCTTCGAGTGCCGGAAAATAACTTTCGTAGTTTTGGTAATTGTGGAGCGTAAATACCATGTTCAGCGGCTTGTTCTGCAAAAAGACAGTGGCTGAAATATCAGAACCAAAGGAAGTAAGGAAATGGCGCAGGGCAAAGTTGCCTTCCCAGCCGCTTGCACCCAGCGAAATTGACCGTATTCCTATCGTCATGGGCGAGACAAAGTTAAGCATGCTTAAGTACGCTTGCTTTGACAGATAGTTTTTCTCATCATCGGTCAACTGGTCAATTGTTATATACCGTGCTACGCTGCCATCACCCGAAGGATGTTTTCCCCGTGCGTCATACGCCTCGTGCGGTCTGAAGAGTTCGTAAACCCAGCTTACTGTTTGATGGAAGGCAAGATCACGCTCCCTTTGATCGCTGCCTTCTTCATCCTTGTAGGTGGTTGCTATTGATTTGTTCATACTAGCAGCATCATCCAAAAAAAAAGTAATTGCTGGACCAATGCTATAAACTGATGCTAGAAGTGCGCTAATCCACGAGAGGCTGTCTGTGTTATGAAAAAAATACCCACGCTGGATTTTGTCACTCAACAAGAGGCTAGCTTCAATTCCGCCTACATGCGCTCGTATAAAGTCATAGGGCGCGGTTTCTTTGAGGTGGCTTAGTTCATTATCAGTAAACCCTGAGACAAAATTTGAACTAAAAATATTCATTTCCCCATTCTCACTGGGAACGCCGTGACGGCTTAGTATTGAGCGGGCGAATTCTCGGCTTAACCATGGGTGTCCCCCAAAAGGAAGATTATACGAAAAAGCAGTAAGACCGCCGACAGTAACAGCCACCAATGCTCCGTTTTCGTATTGCCCACCATTGAGTTTGCTCAGTTGCCTTGCTCCATAATGAATTGCAGAATATATGTTAGCGGTGAGAGCCAGCGACTGGTTCATGCTAAGACTTGTGTAGGTGTTAAAAAAGCCATATCCCATTGCATCCATCGTGTGTATTTGAAACGGAAAGTCGAGTAATGGAAAATCCATCCTGAGTTCATACCGTTCCGTCTGCTTTGTCGGCTCTGCATTTTCTTGAGAAAAGACAGTATTACGTATACAAAACACAAGAAAAAATACTAATAATAGCTTGTAGTGTTTCACAATTGTAACTCCTTACCTTGAAAACAAAAATATTTACCGCCCCAGATAGGGCAACTGTAAAAACGGGCAACGCCCGAATTCACATACACTAATTATCTTCTGGGAGTTTTGTATACCCGCGGCGTTTATACTCCAGGTATTCTTCCTGTGTAATTTCGTACAGGCAGACGTCGCTTATTTTTCCGGTGTAGCTTTTTTGTGCATGGTGCCGCATTCCCACACGACGACCGCAGTACGATTTCACAAAGCGGTCATACTGCTTCATTGCGTGCTCGTTCTGCAACGCCACTATCCAGTTGATCGCTTTGCATCCCCTGTTTGTAAACAAGTAATCGATATACTGAAGAATTGTTTCCACAAATACTTTGGAATGTTTTTTACTGAAGTTGATGCACCGAAATCCGCTGATTATATCAAGGGGGCGATCCCAATGCCCTTCAAAGTATGCAATTATTTCCTTATCACAAACCACAACAAAGTTTTCGTGCAACCACGTATTAACGCTCGTCTCGATGTTCATTGAAACATTGAACGCACCATCAAAAAAGAACCATTCGTTTTCAATGTCAAACGTTGCGGCTGTTACTTTACGGGAAAGCTCTTGCGCCACATACGCGGCTGGTACTAATGTAAATTCCATGTGTTCCTTACCTCTTGTTAAAATCGGAGCGAAAGCCCCATCTGTGCACTTACACTGGGCGTCGAGTAGTCGATCCCTGCAATATGACCGTTTGTTTTTGCGGTTATGTTGGTATATGGGAAGATGTTTTTGGTTACCATATAATCAACACGCAGACCAATCAACCCAAGAAATTCTGGGCTGCTTGTTTTAAACCCTTGCGCTTGTGGCTGTACACCGATGAGTACGCGTGGAGAGAGCAAGAACGTGCTGCTCCCGATGGTAACAGGGAAGTCGACGAGTTCGGCTTCGATTGCCGGGAACCAGTTCCGGTAATTCATGTAATTGTGAAGGGTAAATACCATGTTGAATGGGGCTTTTTGGAGAAAGACCCGTGCCGAAATATCATAGCCAAACGAAGTAAGCTGGTGGCGCATGGCAAAGTTCATGGCAGTGCCCGAAGTGCCAATCGGGATTCTTCTGATGCCGAACATCATGGGGGAAATATAGTTAAGATAATGCAGCTTACCCTGAAGTTCTAAGAATTCAAGTTCATTCGCATGCAAATGCTTCCTGGGAGATTTTCTTTCATGTTTTTCGTGAGTTGCTATATCTGCGGGGGGATTCTCCCAAAATTCAATCCATTCATCCGCGTTAAACAGTAGATATGACCAGGAAACAAAATCACCAGACTCACCTTTTGTAAGATATATGTGTAGATTGGATGTTGTTTGCCAATAATAGAATTCATGCAACAATTGCTGGTTATAAAAGAAGTTGTTCCGCTGCAGACTGTCTATCAGCATATACTCACCTTCCATTCCGACTGAAAATGAACGTATCAGGTCAGGTTTGTTTTTCTTTCCCATGCGGGCTGAGTCTCTATTGTCAACTTTAACAGGAATCTCTGACATGCCAATAGGAAACAGATAGGTTAAGTTTTCGGTGTTAATTTTATACGTTGCCAGAGAGGCACGGTGATATTCCTCGTGGAGCCATGTAGTGCCAAACGGCATCCACTGCATCAAAATATTGCCAAGCGCAACGCCGCCGTAATAAATAACGTTTGTTGCCCATTTGCTGAATGAGCTATTGTTGTGAAATTGCTTCATCCCAAAGTGAAACGAGGAATAGGCATTTTGTGATATAGCCAAAGACTGCTGCATACTCATAATTGAATAACTGGTGAGAAAATTTCCCCCGGTTGCATCCATCGCATCAAGTTGGTATGGGAAATCAAGCAGCGGAAAGTCAAGCTTTAACCGTGGCATGGCAACAGTGTCCGTGTCATTTGTCTCTGTTTGAGCGAATACGGTTGAATGTAATAGGAGAATTGTTAATAAGAAAATAATATTTGTCTTGTTCAACATACCTGTTTCCTTATGACATAGCAGTGCCGGAATTAACTCCGGCACTGCTACGCGGGGGATTTACCCCCGCTTTTTTGTTAGTGTTTTATCTTCCTAAGAACCCATTTGCCCTTTTCAGCAATCCAATCAATAAGATCACAACCCCCGCACCCGCCGTTGACTTTTTCCAATTCTTCCTGCCCGATGGCAGAAAATCCGACGGTGTTTTCATTTGAGGATGAGAACATAATAAACTCCTCTTTGCCCACACTGTTTCGCGCGTTAACGTGCTGGCAAATAAAAAATGATAACCATCTCGTACGAGACGGTATAAAAATACTTTATCCAAGCATATTAGAAATATCAACATAATTTTACGTCATCTATGATTAACACACGATTTTTGCACCAAAAATCAGGCAAAATCAGTGCTGTGTGTTAACACTTAACCTTCAATTCGCGCAGGAGTTATATAAAACTGGAAAAATAAGCTTCGTGAACAAGTTTGTTGAGAAGGTTTAAAGCCGAAACAGTATCTTCTTCATGTTCTGGGTGAAGTATGGAAACTGGATAATAACCAAATTCGTAGTAAACAAGAAACCCCGTTCTGCTGCCATAAAGAAAATCAATTTCTTTATTCACAAAGCGGACTGAATCAGTTACAAACTTATAATCATCGAAGAAAAAGCACCCCTCACTGTCAGTCATCACTTTGTGTCGGACAGAGAGCAGCAGGGGTATATTGCGGCAGCCAAGAGAAACAAAAGATGATTCAGGTATTCTCGGCTCAATTGTGAAACTATCATTAACAAAAGAGATAAATTTGTACAGTTCCCTGTTGCCGTGCTCTATGTTTGTAATGCCCACTTTTTTCAACCAGCGGGGAAGGTGTTTTTGAAGAATGCGCACAAACTCCTTTATGCGGCATTTGCTAGAGTGAGTGGAGGCTTTTTCTTTCACTACTTCAATTCCAATGTGCTTTTCGATAATTCTGTCTAATTGGGTTGCGCTATGGGGCTTACAATCAAATATGTTCGATCCTCCGTATGCTTCTACATATAATTCGCGGGGAATGCCATAATACGTTAGGGTCTGGTATAGTGTTTCCAGATGCCCGTTGACACATGCGTTCTGACTGAAATGCAGACCTGTTATTTTTTTTGTAGCTTCATCAAAAATCAGGTGCAGCGCGCACGGAGTTTTGGTATTGAACCAGTCACAGGAAATCACGGCTGCTACCAGCCTGCCCCCAAACGAATGCTTTAGATGCCAATTCTTTATTTTTCCGGCGTCTTTTTTGGGAAGAAGCTCCGCAGCTTGCAGGAGCTTCCGTAGACAAGTGTAACTTACCTGTATTCCTTCATGGTTGGCAAGCAGTTTTTGGAAGTACAAAATGCTTGTCGTGCAGTAAGCATCTGATTTTCTGAGGTTGATGATATGCGTTTTGGTATCTTCGCTGATGCGGTTGCGCGGATGTTTATCTACGTTGTCGGGCTGCAGCGCACGCTCGCCCTGCTCTTCGTACTGTTCAGTCATCTTCTCAGAGTAAATGTACTTGTTCCTTTCATCTTGCCTTCTTGTCATTTCCACAAAAGGCTCAGTCTATGTCGCACAACCAGAGTGTATCTATTAATAGAATATCACAAGAATTAAGAAAAAACAACACCTTTAGGTGAGGTGTTGATATTACTCGTGCGATACTTCGGCATCCTCTGCCGAGATTTCAGAGATTTTTCCAGGATATAAGTTCTCAAATAAATGCCGCGCGGATACAAGATCGTTCTGTGAATATTGAAACCACTCTTGTACCAATTTACAGTCGTTCATACAAAACTATCCCTTTTTCATTAATTGTCCGTTCAATTGCGGGGAGTTTGCTCCTTGCATCAAAATTGGGTTTATAATTGGCAAGCACATCAACGGGAGTTTTGGATTTACTATGCAAAATTTAAGTATTACTTATCTTTGACGATTTTCACGAAAAACTGCTTGACATACGTATTAAAAGCACGTATAGTAATAGTATGAAGGTTAGGGAGCTTTTGAAGTTGTTGCACAATGACGGTTGGTATAAAGTGTCGCAAACTGGTTCGCATATTCAGCTTAAGCACCCAACCAAGAAGGGGAGGGTAACAGTCCCCAATCACAAAGAAGATTTGAAGAAAGGCACGCTTCACAATATCTTAAAACAAGCGCAAATGTATTAGGAGACTGTCATGCGAAAACTTACATATCTTGCGGTATTTGAAACAGACGAAAAGCCGGGCTTTGGTGTATACTTTCCTGATTTTCCCGGCTGCGGCACGTGCGGTAATGATTTTGATCACGCGCTTAAAATGGGGAAAGAGGCATTAGCCCTGCATATCTACGGTATGGAAAAAGACGGCGAGCCATTACCTGAACGTACTGACAAAATCACCAATATTGAAAAAGGCGGTATGGTGGTTCCAGTAACGGTCTATCCAGATATTTTCAAGGAAGATATGGAAAACCGTCGTGAAAAGACTACCGTTACCATACCGCAATGGCTTAAAGCTGCCGCTGAAGCCGATGGACTGAATTATTCGCGCTTGTTGGAATCTGCGATAAAAGAACATTTAGGAATTGCTTCCTAATAATACCGGAAAAATAATGACGTTGCTTTCTTTGTTCGGCGTGCCGTAGGCGTACGAACCAAACAGAATTATCTTTTCGCGCACCCGTTTGAAAGCCCGCGCAGAACTGGAGTGTTCCCACGCTTGCCACTATAATGGCGATGGTATTACCCGCGTGATACTTCGGCATCCTCTGCTGAGATTTCAGAGATTTTTCCGGCGCAAAAATCGTATATGCCCTGAGCTTTGGTAATCGCTGATTTTGTAATTACCTCATCTACCATTAGTTGATTTGGGTAACGAACTGCAACTCCGTAGGGAGTTAGATCTAGGCAAATGTCAAATATTTCAGAAAATGTGATGTCATAGTTTATACATAACTGGCATA
>Ga0131853_10024123_pt1 | contig 10978 bp, 7 predicted proteins | sample TergutLab28metaG_FD_92764 | JGI IMG/M metagenome (GOLD analysis project Ga0131853, IMG submission 92764) | Labiotermes labralis P1 segment gut microbial communities from Petit-Saut dam, French Guiana - Lab288 P1 (version 2) (version 2) | ecosystem: Host-associated > Arthropoda: Insects >...
ACACACGCACAAACACGCACACACACACACAAACATACACATACACACACACAAACACGCACACACACACAGACATACACACACACAAACACACACACACACAAACAAACACACACACAAACATACACACACACGCACAAACACACACACACACACGCACAAACACGCACACACACACACAAACATACACATACACACACACATACACACAAACACACATACACACAAACATACACAAACACACACACACACACACACATAGCCCGCAGGACTCCCCTGACCGAGTGATCACCTCCTCCCAAAGGCCGCTACCCACCTGCACAACACACAACGAACAACAGTAGACAGTACTATCTTCATTCACATTCGAAACCCCGATCCCAGCAATCCAGCGGACCTACGCCTTAAAAGGCTCTGCCATTTGCCTCGGCAAACTCCTCCTTTAGTTCGCTAATGACGTGTTATTATATTGCAACAAATTTAATAACCATTATCGAAAATATTAATGGTGAATAAGGTGCAGCGAAGCGGTCGTGGCGTTCTCTGGTATGGTGTTCCAATTTGACCTGAGGGTTGAGTAAAATTTTCAGTCAGAATGGCCGGCCTCCAAGGTGAAATTCTAAACCGTGATTTAAGGAAAACGGAGGAATATTACATAAACAGTGGCGATCTGTTTGTACACATTTGAAAAATTTGACGTGATTGTGTAAGTAGACATGTTTATTTTCATAATTCCCGCACGTTGTGTACCTGCACAACCAAATAATTGTTTACATTTCGTTAATTGTTATAGCCTAATATTAACTGGTTTCGAATCCCAGTCTGACCACACCTTAGCATGAGTAAGAGAAACATTTTCATTTTTTTATGACACCGGCATATTTGAGGAAGCACCTTCTGACCCACCGACTTTCTTCTACCATCCATTTACCACCAGTCGTGACCACGACTGCTGCAAAGACATATCTTTGGAAGTTTCGTTTGATTCATACATTTCGCCTTAAAAATGTACGGTTTTACCCACTGAACCGAGGCATGTGTTATTTTTCGACTATAATTAGTACGGGACTTTTTCCTAATAGAAAACTTATTTAAGTTTTAGCCAATAATAAATTAGTAAATTTTCCTAAAAATATATCCGCCAATGAAACCGGACCCTCTTTCGTTTCCAGATCAGTCACAGAATAAAAAATGTGTGTCAGTTGTCATCCCATGTTACGAGTTGAGTAGGACACAGAAGATTCGAAATTCGGACACGAAAGTAGAGAGATCTCATGGAATTAGTAAACGGCCAGGAAGTGAGTCTGAAAGAGAGATATTGTACCTGAAATTTATCTTTAGGTACACTTGTGAGTGTAGGTGGATTCTCCACGAAATTCAGGATAAATCAAAGGCTGTGAGAAGTGTTGTTTTCTCCCTACAACGTTGAACTGAGGAAGTTGGCGTCCTGTCACCCTGATGAGTTGCTGAGCGTAACATTATGGTCACCAAATTAGAGCAGGATCGTGCTCCAGATTTCTCACTTTTTCACCTACACAAATTTAATTTGGAATGTCAGGAAATTCTGCTTCGTATATTGCGGGTGTAATGAAGATCCGTTGCGGGTGACAACGTCGGGATTTTAGGCGGAATTTAAGGGCCGGTTAAATATTGCTTTGTCCGACGTCAATTTAATTTTGGGGCCCTACCTACGGTTATTCCTTAACGAACAATGGGGAGAACATTGTAAGAGTTTACATTAAAAATATATATGACACATTACCTAAATAATACATGACTTTCTGTGGTCCATTTGCAGTTGCACTTGCAGCGATTAACTTCAAGTTAGAACAGGTGGACAAAAAAATTGGTATTTAATATTATAAGACAGTTCTTTCTACATCCTTTTGCATACAGATATCATTGATCAGCTGGAAGGTTTATAAAAGAGATATTTGAATAGAAATGTAAGGAACTCTTAACAAATGAAAAGTAATTATGGAGAAGTTAATTTCTGAATATAAAGAAATGAGTGCCTCACAACAATATTTGAAAGAATTCAAATACGAATCAATTTCGTTGAAAAGTGAAAGAATGCTAGGTGTGTTGTAAATACAGGCAACGTACAAATAAAGAAGATTAAAGACGAACCATAATGAATCATATTTTGTGATAGATTTAAATACAAAATAATTACTTTGCAAAGGGGCAGTCTGGTTCAAATGTCAAAAAAGTTGAACAAAAACCAACTAGATGTCACTTATTATTTTATTGTACTTCTTATAGGCTCAACATGTTTCGGTCACTACTATGCCCTTCATCAGGAGCTCGCGACTATGTTGTTGATTACCACATTGGTTGTTTCATTCTTGGTTTGCTGTAAGTTGGAGGTTAGGTGCTGTTAGGCTGGAGTGGTGTCCGGGCTCCAAAATACAGCAAACCAAGAACGAAACGTCCAATGTGGTAATCAACAACATAGTCGCGAGCTCCTGATGATGGGCATAGTAATGCCTGAAACATGTTGAGCCTATAAGAAGTACAACAAAATAATAAGTGGCATCTAGTTGGTTTTTATTCTTCAGTTATCACAAAGATGTACGGACCAACAAACATGAAAGTCAACAAAGCTATCGACTGTTGTAACTGATAAATTCCGTAGTTTTCGCAAGTGTTCCTTGGCCAAAACTCATTCAACAAAATCTTATCCCTGTTTTACCTCAGTCGAACATCGAAACAGTAACTAAGTTAACATCTTAGTGACAGATCGCAACATAATTATTTCCCAGTGATTAATAATAATAATATAGAAATAACAGGTCTCCGAAACATTCGAACCATAATGTACATCTAGCAGCAACTGAGAGCAGGAGAATATTCTGTAGAATTTATTCACAAAGAAAACATCACATTCTGCATGTACGTAGACTACATTGCATTGAAATGTGTCTCCTGAGCCAATCACTGGTCACTGGTCGCCCTTTCATCTAATTTGAAATCTTCTTAATTTTGTAGGTGACACAGCTTCTTTGCGTAGGGTAGCAAATGAATGAAACACATGAAATTTGGATGTGTTTAGTTTATATGGGCCAGTTACAGTAAATGCACTTTATTAACCATTTTCTTGGAATGTTTGTCATTTTTTCAATTTCCTTTCAAAAAGCGTATCCTGTTTGACATTAGATTTGGCCCGGATGAAGATTCGTCAATATATTCACTTAATACGAAATTGCTATGAGAACTATTACTAGCAGGTTCTTCTGAGAGAAATGCATATTTGATGGCATTCGCTATTAAAAATCCCGCCCCATTATTAACAAGATTTGACACTTTGCATTCAATATCTTTTCAAAGATTACACATTGAAATTAAGTGGGAGTACAAGAATTATTTTCTTTGCTTTTCTTGTGTTATTTTTCAAAAGCTATCACATATCAGGCCCTCAAGTTCTCAAGATATTCCCTGCCTTTTATGGAACCCCTTTTACGACAGTCACCCGTCACTGCCTCCGTTGTTCTATGCCCATATCTGCTCTCCGTCTTATATTATTGAGAAATATATTTTAAGTATGATGATCGAGGGTGCTTTAGGGTTTCCTTGATAGAGCCAGTTAAATTTGAAGGCAGTTCTTTGCATTAGGCTTTCCTTCTACGTTCTTTATATGAAGAGCTGACTGATTACTCTGTCAATGGACACTGTACACTGAGCAATTAAATGTGTCTTTAAAATTGAGTAATTTAAGAATAAATAATGTAAAAGGCTTTTTTTTTAATGATTCATGGTCATGCACTGATGATTCGTTATGAAAAATATGACCAACAATTGCATACACAGATACGTAAATGTATTTTATTATAAACAGCGTAGCCTCCTATATATTTCGGTCACCTATCGTGGCCATCTTCAGGGAGGTGTGCTTTGAAGGGTGTACGTGTATTGCAGAGAACTTCAAAATAATTTAATTTACACATATAAAATTTTAACTTCTAAATAAAAGTTTAAAATGTAATTTTTGGCGTTTTGCTGATCGTGTATCTCAGTATATTTATCTCAGTAATTAACCAACTTGATGCACAAAATTTTTGTTTTACAGTTAAGTTTATTTCATGCCTCTACATGTTTCGAGCACATGAAATAAACTTAACTGTAAAACAAAAATTTTGTGCATCAAGTTGGTTAATTACTTAGATAAATTTAAAATGTATGTTACAATAGAAAATACTGATAAAATTACATTTGCTAGGTTGCGTGTTGATATGTTGTACATATGGTGACATCATCCTGAAATACAATTAAATATGTGTATGTAGGATGTAGTTAAAATGTTGATAAATAAATTAAACCATATATTATAGTATGTGTCTGAAAATGGTATGTCAGTATGTACGTACCATAAGGCGCATCGTTTGGTCTATTTCTTATAAAATAAAGCACACTGTCTGAGATACATGTTTCGGCCGGACAAAATTTTCCTGGGGTGTCCTTAATTATACAGAGTGTATAGATGTAGCTAATACATAGCATGGCTTATGTACGTACTTGGTTTGGATTATGAGAATTGCACTCTTCTAGAATAATCCGCCTTTAAAATTAGTGTAGTCATCACCGTTTTGGAGGAACTTGATATCCGCCTTGACGATGGAGGTAACAATTTTCTCCGAAACTCTAGTAACTACATACCAATTGCACGTTGGAATATTCCCCAAGAATACAGTATTCATTACCACTGCTCTTAGAACCTGAAACCTCGTATATCGTGGGTTTTTATTCCAGTACACTGAGTAACTTATGCAGGCCCAGTAATCGAATCCTGGCAAGTGTGAGCCTTCCCAATTAGCCTACTCGGCGATTATGGCCTGCCCAGTACTTAAGCGACGCCTGAGTAAGTCTCACCCCCTTTCGTTATCCATTCGTAACTTGAAGACAATCTTCATCAGTGACTGCAGTATCAGCTGTTTGTCTTTGTTGTACACTTCGGTAATACTGAAAGATATTCCTGAACATTCTGTTTGTCAGATAGCTTACACAGACTGTACAGTTCTTGCAACTAGAAAAGTTGTGACAAGAGCATTTGTCAAGTGTTTTACGAAATGTTGGCACGTGAGGTGTGGAATATTAGATATACGAGACAGATTTTATCATAATGTATATTAATACAGTAAGGTTTGTTCACAATATCGTAATCTACTGAGCTATCGAACAGATATATTCAAGATAGATTTTCTTAGACACGATTTGTCATTGATGGCAATATCTCTTGTTTAATTAATTAATTAATTAAATAAAGCTAAAGTTTAAAATTTACTGTGCTGCCTCAAGCGGAAAGCAAAGGAAACTAACATTTTGTGTACACCCACTTGATATCTGCTTCATGTAGATATGTGGTTTTCAAAGTTTTTTTTTAAATTTAAACTTGGTAGGAAACCACTCTTTCTTATTTACATGTTGCTTCTGAACTGTTGATCTGAGAAAGAAATTGCTCGGCTTCAGCTTTGACGTTTATTTAGATTACGAGGCTGTAATTTTTGTTAATTACATATTTTACTGTTTCTGCATGCTAAGTATTCACACGGCAACCACTAGTGCTATAAACATGACAAGGATAATTCAGGATTAAATGAGAAATATAATTCAAACATCAGAGTTTTGTTTGACTTCGTACTAGAAGAAGGTTAACTTTGGTCGTAACGAATACAGCAGCTGCGCAACAAATGGCAGGCTTACCCAGGACGCGGGTAGTCGGTGGCGAAATTGGTTCAGACACTGTGTTACAAGACGGAAGTTCGCGGGTTCGATACCCGATTGAGTCTTTTCAATTTTTTATTGACTTAATCCTTCCGGATGCAATTGGCCCCTTGGGTCGACTCAGCCTCTAACAGAAATGAGTGCCACGGGTGTCTTGTGGGTGGTAAAGGCGGCCAGTACATAGGACTGACAACCTTGGCACTTTCATGTGCTAACTGTCGAGAAATTCTGGGAGCCTCATCCTCCTTGAGTTCTCAAGGCCTGTCCAGGCCTGTGTAGAGATTGCTTTTACCAGAGATGGCGGCCAATTTAATCATTCACACGGCTCAGAAAGAGAAAAAAACAGCCCAGTAGTAACGGCACATAACACAGACACACATACGTACTTCTACATGGCGGGAACTAACCTACAAGGATATTGCAAATTCAGAACCGAATACACTTAAAAGTTTCGCGTCCAGAGTTGCTACATTTAACCAAGTTATACCGCTTCCTGTTAGCCACAAGCAGAATAGAAAAAGTACAAGCAGTGCGGACTTAGTACGTAAAACCGTGCTAGAGTGCACACGGTACATACCTACGTTTCAAACAACGCAAAAAGTGCTGATTTAATCTTTTAAAGGCAAAACGTAATCTGCTTTATATCAGGAAACAGTCCGTACCGCGCTGTAAACACTTTCCACCACGGTTATAAAAACCAACCAGTTAATGATGTACAAAGCAAAAGTCGCTGTCTGTTCTGAGATCCGTAAAAAACAGTCAAGGCAAAAACATGTAGAATTTTTGAATGTTAAATCTGGTGGTACGTAAAGAAACCGCTAGGCTTTAAAGGATTAATACTAAAAATAGTGTGACACTGTTCCAAGTGCAGTTAGGACAAACGAAAAGAATATGAAATGGAATTTTCTCCAAATTAAAATAATTCCAAATAATATATATATATATATATATATATATATGTGTGTGTGTGTGTGTGTTTGTGTGTGTTTGTGTGTATGTGTGTTTGTGTGTGTGTTTGTGCGTGTGCGTGTGCGTGTTTGTGTGTGTATGTGTGTGTGTTTGTGTGTGTTTGTGTGTATGTGTGTTTGTGTGTGTGTTTGTGCGTGTGCGTGTGTGTATGTGTGTGTGTGTGTGTTTGTGTGTGTGTGTGATTTTTGACCAAGGTGATAGGTGTAAAAGGTTTTGAAGTTTTTACTGATAACATATCATAGCTTTCATCATCATTAAATGTCAGCTGACTTAGCTAGTTGATATTGCAGTACCCAACGTACAGTAGTGATAATTAGTACACAAAAACGTACGCAAATATCTTTATCGTTATTGTGTATGTTGTGAAAGGAGCCCCGAAATGCAAATGTTTCGTAATTTTATGGTATAAAATGTATAAAACACTGTTGATAAACAGTAGAAATTCCACTAATATGTTTAATTTCTTTCGCGGGCGGGGGGTGCTAAGTTCGAAACCCGGCTTGGACATGGGGACATTGGATATATTTTCTTATATTTCGAGATATTTTTCAGCCCTACCAGATAAATTGTAAAATCATACTTCCATTAGGTCTTCCCAGTTCACAAATGATGTGGCATCCTACACTCCAAGCTATACATTTCAAGGTACTAATACTTTTGGGAAAAAAAACTGAAAACAGAGAGATTTTGCTGCATGGAATTAATCACTCGTATGTTTAGTTAATGCAGTATAGCATTGAGCAGAAATGACCGTTCTACACGAAATTCCAAACCGTTGATCAGAAAACCTTTTAACCGTTTTAGACTCCACTCCGTCCGTCGCAACATTAGAAATTATTATTTTCGTCTAATTATTACTGAGAACGTAAGTTTTATAAGGCAGACACATTTTATTTGAGGGAACTTGAACCATCTCTAGAGATGTAATGATTCTGAAAATATTCCTCACGACATGCTTCAGAATCTCTTGTCTGACCGACAGATGTCCCGAAATACAAAGAACGGGTTATAAAAAGAATTATAATTTTGCGTTTTTTTGTACATGGGCGTAAAACTTTTCTCTGAAAATAAGGAAAGTAAATAGGCTGGGGGGGGGGTGGTGGTGTTAAAGCGTATAGTGCTGAGAGGTTTATTTGTAAAAATTGGTTTGGAGAAAATTACATAATGAGGACCTTCTCTATGTACACTACTCGTCAGGTATTTTTACGGGCATTAATTGAATCGGAATGAAACGAGCGGGACATGTGGCGGATAAATGCATTGGTCTGCGCCTGGAAGATGTGGGCACGGACGAGAGGTTTTCATTGAAATTGATCTTAAAGGAAATGGAAGGGGAAAATGGGCCGTAAAAACGTTCCTTGTGATAGTGACTCGCGGAGGTCTTTTGTAAAATTGGGCGTGAAACATTTGGCTCCGAATTTCTTGATAAGCTGAAAAACACAGTAGCTTCTGAAGAAGGATTCTGCTCCTGAAAGCAGTTGAACTTCAATTCGAAGTAGACAGGTGAATAAAATTAATATCTACAAAACCACACATTCGTAAATAGGATCATTAAAAGCTGGAACCAATGACCTGTAGGCTTACTAGCATCTTTCTCCTGTAAACTAAACACTTTTAGAAAAAGAGTTAAAAATGTAGTTACATGCAAGGGAATTCGAGTGGGGATTGAGTGTAAATGACTAAAGTGATGTGAAGTGTAGTGATGTGGAGTGAACTGACGTGATATATGTGAAGTGACTTTGTTTTGAAGTGAAGTGAACTGAATTGAGTTACGTTGAAGTTCTTTGGTACAAAACTAACATGCATATTAGGGTGGTCTTATATTGAGGGTATTTGATGGAATTGTGACAATTTTATTTGGTGTGTATCCTGTACTGTGTTTGTTTTAACTTGTTTTGTTATATGTGAGTGTGTGTATGTGTGTGTTTTGTAATGTGTGGGTGTATGTTTGTATGGGTTTTGTATGTGTGGGTGTTTTGGTAATATGTGTACTTGTATTTACTGTGTTTTGTATTGTGTTTTGTATATTTATTCTTATTTGTTACTAGTGTAAAGACTACTGCCACCGATTGAAAACTCAATTGCAGTAAATAATAATAATAATAATAATAAACATTTTTATTTTTTAACGATTTAAATTTCTTTTATATGAAGAAGTAAGAATTATTTTAACTTTTCTCATTCAAGCTTTCTTAATTTATTACGTCTAGATATCACAACTCTGTTTTGTATATAAAATTAAGAAAAAGTTTAATAGCTGCTAAATATTTTCCACCGGAGAAAGTCATAAAATTAATGACTTATACCGAATAAAAATGCCCCGCCTCAGTAATTTTGAATAATGTCTGTTACTTAACTGAAATTTATGAGCATAAGAAGGGATAGAAACAGCGATATAATTTGTTTCAAAGTTTTATTCCCATCGCTTTTTATTAGGCATCCTCTAATATGTATTTTACGGAAATGCAAGTTCAGTCCCTGACGTTAGTTACTTACTGTTTTATCTTTAATGTTGTAGACTCACAGGATATTAAAAAGGTACTCGGTTCTCCAGTCGAAACTGCAGTCGAAGCACCGTAGATAATGCGTTTCATGATTTCTCTTCGTCCCTCCTGATAAATGATAGTACGGAATTATAAGTAGGCCACGCCCATTTTCTCCCAAGTCGCTTTTAACCCTTCACTGACATTCTACCGTAGATGCTGCATATTGTGATTATTCAAGTAAAGGTAAAGTATAAATATCCCTGTAGAGGAGTGGACAGGCCCTTAGGGCTTCAGGATTTGGAGGCTCCCAGATTCTTTAGATATTCTGTACATGAAAGTAGGAAGGCTGTCAGCCCGAGGCACCGGCAGCCTTTACCTCCCAGGAGATACCCCTGGTACTCAATTTTTGTAGAGGCTGAGTCGACCACCAAGTGTGGACGGAAAGAATAAATCAATAAAAGATTTCAATTATCTTATCGGGAACCGAACCCGCGAACTTCCGTCTTGTAGCGCAGTGCCTCAGTCAACTATACACCTAGTAGTGCGTGAAAACTCTGGTGGTTAGAACCATCTATCATAATTTAGTTATAGTTTTGGTAGGTTTATCATTTCTGTTTTGTAGAGTGTATAGATATAAATGTACAGTTAGTGTGTATAAGACTTGTATTTGATATTGATAATTAATGGATCTTTCTACGTGCTTGTTAATTACTTATGGCGAACGGCTTTGTACATTGAAACTTACAAAAGCAAGGCCTCATATCTGACAACTGTCATTACAGCATGGCACCACGTGGCCTGAAGATGGAGACGGCCAAGCGTTAGGAGGAGGTCGCTGAGAATGTCTTAGACAAACCGTGGCGGACGGCTTGAAATGGATGACTTTCTAGTTCTGAGGTAGAATGTTGCTAAGAGCCTCTAGCCACAGAATTTAGCATTTTGCGTCTTTTCACAGAGTGCCGTGGAAGGAAGGATGCGTACGTGCAGTTACTGTCAACAAGACAAAAGATGCATTTGTAAACGTAATATAGAGGCGCGTTCGCATAACTTTTTCTGCCGTGGAAGAGCAATAAATACTACATATTCTGATTGCGTATGTGTGTGAAACCGTAGTTATTCATGAAGCAATGCGCGTGTGCCATATTATATTGTAATTTATGGCCTGTTTAACTTTACTTTATCTCACAAACGTCATGACTGTCGGAAAAAGTTATGGAACACATGACGTGTACTAATTTTCTCTACTCCTTTGGTCTGAAACCTTTCTTATAATAAGAAGAATTCAGCGAGACTTGTCATAAATGTACAAACGTCTCCACGTAATGGATCTTTATTTATGTCACGTTTCAAACGCCGAGTTAAATCCCATCTGCCAACTGCTGGCATTATTAGGTCACCATATTCTCCACGTTAGCAGGATAAGGGTTAAACTTGATTTTTCTAGATAGATTTTGGAAAAAATAATCCAGTCTCACAATTCATGAACACCCGTCAGTGGCAGCCGAGGTCTGTCACGCCGACAGCCGAAGGAACATGGTGAAGGTAATAGTTGCTTTCCGTAGCGCGTAAAAATGAGTACAAAGTTGCGTGGGAAAACAAGAAGGGAAGAAACGGCTTGTCACGAATTGTGGTGGGTTAGGTTAGGTTATATATAAATGGATTTGATAGAAACAATGTGTGTGTGCGTGTGTGTGTGAGTGTGTGTGTGCGTTTGTGCGTGTGTGTTTGTGCGTGTGTGCGTTTGTGCGTGTGTGTGTTTGTGTGTGTATGTGTGTGGGTGTTTGTGTGTGTGTGTGTGTGTG
>Ga0131853_10024124_pt1 | contig 10978 bp, 6 predicted proteins | sample TergutLab28metaG_FD_92764 | JGI IMG/M metagenome (GOLD analysis project Ga0131853, IMG submission 92764) | Labiotermes labralis P1 segment gut microbial communities from Petit-Saut dam, French Guiana - Lab288 P1 (version 2) (version 2) | ecosystem: Host-associated > Arthropoda: Insects >...
CAAACGACTTACGCGCAAGGACACCTTGCAAAAATTAAAAGCCGATGAAACCTTTGTTTCGGTTTTGCGCGTTGTCATTCATTACGGAATTATCGTCATCTGCCTTATCATGATCCTTGATGTACTTGGCGTCAGTACCGCGAGCTTGATTGCGCTGTTGGGCGCGGCGGGCGTTGCCGTTGGTTTTGCACTGCGGGACACGTTAAGCAATATTGCCGCAGGTATTGTTATCCTGTTCCTGCGCCCCTTTGGTAAAGGAGACTTTATCGAGTGCGATACCGTGCTTGGCGCTGTCCGCGACATGGGGCTTTTTTCCACGGAACTTGAAACCGCAGACGGGGTATTTATCTCCGTGCCCAATTCCGCCCTGTGGGGTTTGCCGCTGAAAAATTATTCCCGTAATGCAAAACGCCGCCTTGATATTACGATCTCCATTGCCTATTCAAATTCGATTGATACCGCATTCAAAACACTGCAAACTATTATCGAAAGTGAAAGTCGATTTTTGAAAGAGCCCGCTTCGCAAGTGATGGTTCAATCGCTGGGGGAATCAGGTCTTGGGATCACGATGCGGGCTTGGGTGCCGAGCAGCATGTATTGGTCGCTGTACTGGGAGCACATGAAAACCGTCAAGGAGCGCTTACAGGAAGCTGGCATTGCCATGGCTTTTCCCCAGCGAAACGTGCGCCTTATACAGGATACAAGCAAACCTGACAATACCAGTGGACTTGTTCGACAACTCGGTTGAACCAAAGGTTCGTGTTGTCTTGCAAGTCCAGAAAAATACTGCGTATTTTGCTATTTCATAAGGAAGTTGTTCGGCTAACTAAAGTTTCCGAACAACTCTATTGGACTTGTTCGACAACTCGGTTAGTTGTCTCACAAGTCCTGCAAAATACTGCGTATTTTGCTGTTCTGTAAAGGAAGTTGTTCGCCTAACTGAAGTTTCCGAACAACTCTATTGTATAGCTATGATAGTATGTTTCAGGATGTCTATCAAACACCTAAGGAAATGTCGTTAATGCGATCGTTACTATGATCCATAAGAAGAAGACATCTTTCAGTGTGTTGATGGTTACGGGGATAGCTTGCGGTAATTCGCCTTCAAGCGTGCGGTGAAGCCTCAGTGCAGCGTGCTGTGCAATTCGCGCAAAAGAGCTGGCTTGCCGAACATCAGAGAGAAAACGCCCCTTTACCATACTATTTAAGCCTTATTGTTAGAAAATTCTTTCCCTTATTTTTAATACAGCACCCAAAAAATAAAAACCCATCCCCCGAAGGAGATGGGTTTCCGCCGGACTTACGTCTGGCGGGATGTAACGTTAGACGTTACGCCTTACTTTGTAACCTTGATGGGCTTAATCTGATACTGAGTTTTACCAGAAAGACCCACACCAGCCTGACCCCACTTACTGTCTCCCCATGCCCACAGTGTTCCATCGCGCTGTATAGCCAGGGATGTAGAACCGCCGTTCACAATGGATGCCCAACGGTTCTCGTCACCACTGCCGCTGGTACCGTTCTCAACATCCGTCATAGGATGCGGCATCCACCAGATATTTCGACCGTACTTAAGCTCCTGGGGATTATAATGGTTAGAAGGACCTGGAGGTGTACCAGGTGCAATATTCCCCAATTGTCCATAGCCATTTGCACCAAAGAGCATCAGCCTGCCTGTGTTTGAAATAGCCATTGCAGCTCCACTTCCATGTGCACCAAGAAGGGCAAAGGCAGTACCAAGGTCTTCATCAGGGAATTGTGCTCCATGTACCGCAAAGTCCCATCCAATAGCAGGGGTCTTGTTTATATTCTTAGCACCTCTACCGTGGGAGGTATCACCCCATGTCCACAGGTTTCCTCTAGTATCAAGACCTACAGCGTACGCATCTCCGCTGACTACCTGACGCCAGGCGGCTCCTTTAAGATCGATAGCGGTAATTTGAGTAGGAGTCTCATATATACCACCACCAGGTATGCCAAGCGCATAGTTTTCATTGGAGCCCCATCCCCACAGTGTTCCATCCTTCTTAATTCCGTATGCGGTGTTATGGCCAGCGGCAACCTTAACCCACGCAATCGTTTTATAATACTCGTCATTCTTGGAATGCTCGATTTTGACAGGCTCTCTTACTGCGACATCCGAGCTTCCATTTCCAAGTCTGCCGCCCGCACCAATTCCCCACCCGTACAAGTCACCCTTCTCATTAATGGCAAATGAAGTGCTGTGCCCTGCAGAGATAGCAACCCATGGTGAACCATCTCTCTGTGTTATCTCTTCGACTCCATTATAGGGTCTCATTTTATCAGCTTCACGGGGATCATTACTGTCATAACCAGGCACGGTTACGCCGGGGAGGGCATAAAGAATTGCACCCCAAGCATACAGTTTTCCCTTTTCGGTTAATGCCATAGTGTGTGCCAAGCCGCCAGTAAGCTGATACCAGAAGTCGTCATTGCCTAGCTTTGCATTCGCCAGCTCTACCTCTTTTGGTCTGTCATAGTTTTTACGCTCAGCGTTGTTCTGCTTATCTCCATCAGAATACCCAAGTTGTCCAGCATGGTTGGAACCCCAAGTGTAAAGTTTATCATCATTAGCACCAATGGCTATAACATGGTCAAGCCCCATTCTGATCATTCTCCAGTCGTTAGACTGATACGAGGTAGTCCCTGTAAGAGTAATATAGAGCGGATCCTCGGAGAACTCAGCAGGATTTGCCTGCGCTCTTGCTATTATCTGAAGTTCATCATTGGTCTCTGTCCGTACTGACGTAAATAAAGCTTCGGTAATTGTCTCATCAGCTTTATTCCCTTCCGAATATTGCTCCCGGGGCAAGGTTCTGACTTGTGTCAACTCATGGAGGGGGCGTCCGCCACCGGAGAGTGCGCTTTGAACTTCAAAGAGGGCATCAAAACCAATATTGCCTTCCCCGATAATTTCTGCCCTAATAATGAATTGGGTTTCTCCGCCTGTAATCGTATTGTACGTAACTGAAGAGCCGCCGTCCAGGAGCGAAATCTTAACACTGTCAATCTCGCCTGTTGTTATGTAGATCTGAACCTCAGGAGATTTGTCAGGACTCAACTTGGATTCTGCCCATACAGTGATAAATTCAGCATCCTCGTACTCATCAATCTCCATAAAGCCAGTATCATCAATCGCGGTACCTTCTTTATTCTGACCTTTGTAATACCAGGTTACAGCTTCCGTTTTATCTTTTTCAATCCAGTACGCCAAGTTCGGATCATCCATCTTACTCCACTCTACCGTAGCAACAGCTGCCTACCCCGACCATTAATAGCCCGAGCTTGTCCGTTCTTGTTCGTTGACCACCCGCTGATAGTAACGGTTCCCTTGTTATCATCCGTAAGAGCAGGAAACACCCTTACTACTGCAGTGCCTGTATTCCCCGAATCGCTGGCACTGGTTGCAACAATTTTAACCGGGCTGCCATTCTTAGGATCAGGTTCCCCAAGTTTGTTAGTGGTAACAACACCCGTGCTAGAATCGATCGTAAGACCAAAATCATTCTCGAAGCCGGCTTCTCTATCAAGAGAACTCCAGCGTGCGTTTTTTACCCGTTGTCTGCTGTCGCCCTGGTACGCGATAAAACGGGTTGAACCATTCGCCGTAATTTCATCCTCTTCAGGGCTAATGCGGATGCCAAACGAATCTTTGGTCTCGGTAGTGCCACCATTACACGCCAGCATAACGATGGACGCAAGTCCACCTACGATCGATAGAAGCAGTAAACGCTTCCATCCTTTACGTACATTCCTCTTCATACAAAAAACCTCATGGCAAAGCTAAGTCTATATGGGATATATACTTAGAAATCCTGGATCAATCCGCCTGGATCAATTCGCTTGTTCCCCCTTCATAAACTCTTCCCCAAAACCCGCCAGAGGCTTGGCTTCGTGATCAAAACGTTCCCCGCAAGCAAACAGCTTCTCGTCCAGTATTGCAAAAACATCGCGGGCTTTTTGCAGCATAAGTTCTTGCCCTTGTTTGTCACGGTGGTTGTAAAGTTTTGCCACGTTGCCGGAAACCTTGTGTCCCATGAAAACTTCTTCGATGTCTTCGCCTAAGTTTCCGGCGTTCATCATTGTTTTCCAGGCGTGCCGACCAGAGTAAAAGGTTATATTCTGTTGTTGGCAAAACTCATCGCTTACGTTCATCATCGTACCAAGATGCTGGGCTGCCGCACAAAATCGATTACTGCACACCGTACCGAATATTGGTGATGAGCCGTCAAGGTTTTGAGCGTACTGCATAATATGCTGGTACACTCTTTCATGCAGCGGCACAAGCCTTAGCCCGTTTTCGGTTTTGCTTCGCTTAAGATCGATAAACCAGCATCCGGCGATATTCAGCATATCATCCTTGCAAAAACTCTTTATCTCGATGTTTCGCATACTTGTTGTGTAGATCAAAAGATTAAGCAGAAACGATACATAATCATCCCACGGTTTATCAAACACACCTTTTAGTTTGGTGATTTCGTAGCAGCCGTGAGTTTTTCTATCGCCGTTTTTTACAGGAAGCCGAGGTAAATTTTTATATGGGTTGATGTTTATTGTTCCCTTGCGCGCCAGGTATTTCAAAGCTTTCCCCACTGCCGCCATCATCAGGTTGATGCTTTGAGGTTTAAGCTCGTCTGCCAAAAGCGCATCCTGAAAATGATCAAGAAGGGGAACATCAATTTTATCAAATGTTTTTACTTTATTTTTAATCAGGAATGGAATAAATTTTTTTGTCAATAATGAAAAACCTTTGCGCCTTCGTTTTTCTTCAGGCACTTTGTTCCGCCTGCATTCGTCCTTAAAAATATCACTTTCGCCATCGTAGAACTTCGCAAAAAAACGGATTACCTCATTTGAATCGCGTTCCAGATAGGCGGAAACAAGCCGTTCGCGGTTCGAAATGGCAAATTCGCACGCCTTAGGATGATCGTTGGTGTACGTGCACCATTTCGATGGAATCATCTTTCCGTTGTGCTGGTAGCGGACATAGTAAACAAAACCAAGCCGCTTGCTGGGAACTTTCAGAAGGTAATAATACTTCGGCGCTTGTGATAATTTGCACTCCTCATCAACAAGGCGCAATGCCTGCATCATATCTGGATGCTCTTTTTCAAGCACGGATCGCAAATAAATCATACTACAGCGATGCTGCTGCTGCTCCTGTACTTTGTACAGAGCGCTTTGTAATGTCATCATGAAACGCCCTGCCTGTAATTCGCTGAAGCGCCGTTTTACTTCACTGAAGTAAAAGTAAAAATTGTTTCCATCCTGCACTGATGGAATCTGCTTGGTAGCCGCAAGTTTTATGACAGTCTCTTTCGAAATACCAAGCAGAACAGCCATATCCTGTACGCTGATTAAAGTAGGTAATGTAAACATGGTTTTTCCGGATGCTTCCTGCCCTCCCTTCAGTGCCGCAATTATTTCCGGTATTCCTCCTCTTCGTTTTTTTTACGGGATTTTACTGAACCAGCGAACAACGAACATACTGTTTCTTGACTGTTTATAGTCATAGCTAAACTCCTTACAGACATTATATGCCAGCAACGGCAAAGGAGAAAATATATTTTTTGGATCAATTACGGATCAACGTACAGTTATGCTAAATTTCGTAAGAAAGCGTGGTAAAAGCTAGGTTTCGACTATCATAATACCTTTTTTATCGGCTGTTTTCCCGACATGTGCAGCCGTTGCGCCCTTTGCAAGCCCCAATCGCCAGAAACAACCCCGTACTTTAGGGCGGGGTTGTTGATTAGACAACATGCTGTTATTTACTTAAAACTAGACAATGTGCAGAAATATTCAAATTACTTCCATAATTGTGCTTGACTACTTTTATGCTGAATGTTATTATGTTTGTTGTATCATTCACCGTCATAGCATGGTGAAAATCCTTATAGCAAAAGAGGTTTTGTATGAAGAGGAATGTACGTAAAGGATGGAAGCGTTTACTGCTTCTATCGATCGTAGGTGGACTTGCGTCTATCGTTATGCTGGCGTGTAATGGGGGAAATAGTGATACTAAAGATTCGATTGGTATCACCATCAGCCCCAAAGAGGATGAAATTCCTGCCAATGGTGCAACCCGTTTTATTGCCTATAATGCAGGATCCCGGCAGAGGGCAAATGTACGTTGGAGCTCCCTTGATAGGGAAGCTGGATTTGAGAATGATTTTGGTCTTACGATAGATTCTACAACGGGTGTTGTTTCCGTTGACCAAACTATTGGTACCCCTGAGAAAACTGGCAGCACAGTTAAAATTCTTGCCACCAGTTCCACCGACTCAGGAAAGACGGACAATGCTCTGGTAACGGTACATCCAGCTATAAAGACTGAGGCGAAGAGTGTTACTATTAGAGGTTTATCGCTGGATCGCTTTGGCGCGCCACGGGCTTTCCCTGGCGAGAATAATGCTCGTATCCTTCAGGCTACGGTAGAGTGGGCAGATGGGTATGAGAATGATGAAACCCTGGAGTACTGGTTTGAGAAGGGTACTGCGAATAGCGTGTATTGGGAGATAGAGGGTGAGAACGCTGCTGGTACAGGAATTAATCCAGAAAGCGGTATGTTTATCGTCGATGCAAACGAAACAGCTGAGTTCATTTACATCACTGCAATATCCAAGTTAACGGGTAAAAAGTCTGACAAGCTTAAAGTTAGAATAGTGTCAGGCGAGATTGATAGTATTGTAATTTCAGTTGTAAACTCCCTTACAGGTAAGCCCGAGTATGATCTAAAGGTAGGCGGTGAGGGTCAGCTCCGCATTAAGGCAACGATTGAAGCTGCAGGTAACATTGGTTCCGATGCTATCTTTGAAGTACGAGCCGGAGACAAAGTTCTTGGACGACCCACCGCTGAGCTGACACAAGTCAGAACCCTGCCTCGGGATGAATATACGTCTACTACCGGTCTTCCTGAAGAACAAGCTTTGCAGGTCACCGAAGCCGTATTTTCGTCGGTACGGACAGAGTCTAACAAGACGATTGAGATCATTGCACGAGCCCAGGCAAATCCCCTGTTTGAAGATTCAAGGGCGATGATGACTGTTGACCTTAACGGATATGATGGGAATGAGAGCCAGGACTGGAGAATAATAAGAATGGGGCGTGACCATGTCATCGCCGTTGCTGCTGGTGATAACGGCGGTATTTTCACATGGGGTTCCAACCAGGGTGGACAGCTTGGATATATCCTACCGAATGATGCGTCGGGTAATGATGCTGAAAGTAGCAAGCATGCCCTGTTTATAGATAGTCGTCCGTCCAACCACACACCAACAGAGGTAGAGTTTAAGGGTGCCAATAAACTTGCGACTACGGACAGATGGAGCCAGATTTCAGGAGGGCACACGTACTCAATGGCGTTAAGCGAGCAAGGTCGCCTCTTCATGTGGGGTGTAATTACCTCATTCAGGGGCGAACAACCCTCTAGTAGTAGTCAGAATGATCCAAGGGGAAAGCGTGGCGCTACATCTATGGTACTGAGATCATATGGCGATCTTGATAAGGGCAATACTGATCTTGTTGAAGAGATTCCAATGCAAGGTGGTAGCGAGTGGGTGTTTATTTCTGCTGGACACAGTACAGCATTTGCCATTAATAAGGCTGGCGAGCTGTATTCCTGGGGACTTGGTAATAACGGCAAGCTTGGATATGAAATCAGCGGTCAACTGCAAAAAGATCCCAAAATTGTTGCGAATACCAGTTCTGTTGACGGAAAACTTATCCCGTGGACCAGTGTTGCCGCAGGTGAAACCCAGGCGTACGGTATTAAGCAGGATGGAACGCTGTGGGCGTGGGGTTCTAATGACTATGGACAGCTTGGTATGCCTAGGGACGGACAAATCTATACAACTCCTCAGCAAGTTATACCGTTCGACCTTAAAGGTGGTGCATGGCGTCAGATAGTAGCCGGAGCGGATCACGCTGCAGCTCTTGATATGAGAGGAAACCTGTACACCTGGGGTCGTGTTAATAACAACGGTAAGGGTGGCGATAACAAGAAAGCCGATGGAACAGCTGGTTTAGCGTGGGACTTCTCTAAACCTGGTAAAAATCAGGATATAGAAGGAAAATCGCTTGGTACGGCTTTCGCTCTTATTGCTGCACATGCTACTGAGACTACCCTTGCTATTACCAACAATGGTCGGCTGATGCTCTTTGGTTGGGATAGTTATGGACAGTTGAATGCTGGAAGGACAGAACCTAACTATGGAGCGACTACAACTACTTCGTATGGTGAAGGTATAAACTGGATGCCAATCAATCTGGCAGATGATAACGCAGATGACTTAGGCAATAGTTATACATCTGGCGATGGTTTTGTAATTGATAACCTGTGGTCATCTATCGTTGTCGGTGGTTCAACCGCCCTTGGTATACAGCGTGATGGACAGCTTTGGATGTGGGGACACACGCAATGGGCTCAGAATGGTAATGGGAAAGTACCTGTTAAAGTACCAGGCAGCGACGCTCATCAGATACAGCCCGTGCCTTTCCTTATTAAAAGGGCAGCTAACTAACACGTAACGTCTAACGTTACATCCCGCCAGACGTAAGTCCAGCGGAAAACCATCCCCTTCGGAGGATGGTTTTTTTTATGGGTAGGCGCGCAAAGACGTACTACGCCGCACAAATTGACAAGCACCCTTGGAAGCAGCTGCTTACGAAGTCGAAAAGTTGGAGCTTGCCAAGATTAACGTATCGTCTTTTAAGTTTATTGTCCGCGAAGGGTTTACTACCCCGCTGCTTGCGGCGAAATTGCTTAATTAGTTGGATTAGCAGCGTTCTTTCCTTCACCGCCTTCTTAATGCTGCGGTGTACGGGGAAACACAAGCAGGTGCAGGGGTTCATGGCGCAAAGTAAAGCTGATTTTTTCGGATAGGATCAGTTGAATACCTTACGCCTGAACTTTGCACGTGCCGAAAGCTCTTTATACTTACCCACCCTAGTTTCCTCCTGATAGATAAGTTCTGCTTAATCTATTGGACTTGTTCGATAACTCGGTCAAAGCGAAGGTTCGTCGAACCTTCACTTTGCGTTGTCTTATAAGCCCTGCAAAATACTGCGTATTTTGCAGTTTCATAAGGAAGTTGTTCGGAAAACTCTAATGTTCGTAGGCTACAGCTTAAAAAGTATCCGTGCAATGGAGAAGTACATTAAAAGCGAGGATGCATCGGCTATCGTGGTAATGACGGGAGCAGCCATCATCGCGGGGTCAATTCCTAAGCGTTTGGCAAGCATAGGCAAAAGACCACCAACCGTTTTTGCAACGATCACCGTACACACGAGGGCAAGCGAAACGGTTGCCGAAAGCAGGATGTTCTTTCCGTTCATAAAGTAAATGCGTCCAAAGTTAACGGCGGCAAGTGCAAGCCCGCATAAAAGCCCAACACGGATTTCCTTCCAAAAGACAAGCAACACATCTTTCAGCCGTATTTCGCCCAATGCCATGCCGCGGATAATCAACGTGGATGATTGACAGCCTGAATTGCCGCCAGTGTCCATAAGCATCGGAATAAACGCCACAAGGATCGGCATTAGTGCAAGGCTTTTTTCAAACCCTTCGATGATACTTGCCGTTATCGTTGCAGAAAGCATCAGCACCAAAAGCCAAATGAAGCGGTTTTTTGCAAGCTGGGCAATGCTCGTTTTCATGTACGGATCATCCGATGGAGCAAGCGCGCCCATCTTCTCAATATCTTCGGTGCTTTCTTCAACAATGACGTCAACGATGTCGTCAACGGTAATAATACCGACCAACAGCTGCTCTTTATCAACGACCGGCATTGCCAGAAGGTCGTATTTTTGAAACTGGTCGGCAATCGCCTCCTGATCATCGGTGGTAAATGCAAAGACAACGTTTGAATCCATGATGTCGCCGATACGATCGCTAGGGCTTGCAAGCATCAGATCCTTTGCGGTAATAACGCCGACAAGCAGACGATTTTGGTGTATCACGTAGCAGGTGTAAATCGTTTCCTTGTTCAGCCCAGTGTTGCGGATTGTGTCGAACGCTTCCTGTACGGTGGCATTTTCGCGCAGGGCAATGTACTCGGTCGTCATAATGCTTCCAGCGGAATCGTCAGGATATTGCAAAATCTGGTTGATGATTTTCCGCTTGTCGCCCTTCACGTTGTTCAGTGCACGCTTGACAACATTGGCGGGCATCTCTTCGATAAAGTCAACGGCATCATCGACAAACAGGGTGTTCATAATTTCACCGATTTCCATATCGGTAAGCGCTTCGATGATAGTCTGCTGCGCATCGCTTTCCATGTGGGTAAATACATCGCCTGCAATTACCTTGGGTAAAATCCTGAAAACCTGAATACTTTTTTCCCGATCCAGTTCTTCAAAGATCTCGGCGATGTCTGCGGTGTTCATATCGGAAAGCAGAGCTTTAAGCTTTGCTATGTCGGCAGGGACGCTTTCGATAATCGTTACGATTTCTTCTTTGCTCATAAGGTATCCTTGTAGGTTAGGTTAAAATGAGGACACCGGATGCGCGCTTCTGTAGCCAATGCTTACAGTAAGCGCCGTTTAGCGGCAGGAAGCGGGATTATCCGGCAAGCCCGCTGTACCATTGGTACTACCGTAAGGGTCAGCGTCTGTGTCGCCAGAGTCATTTAGCAGAGTGTTAGGTACGCGCAAACTCATCGTTGACCTCCTTATGTATGATTGGACTTGCCTTTAGGAATGTTGCAACTTTTTCAGACTGCATCTAAAGATACCGTAGATATTAAATGAAAATGGGCGCTTTGTCAAATATGCGCACGGCAATCAATTGTGAAGCTTTGGATTTTTCGTGGCTGTCTGACAGTAAGCCTTTGCGTCCCCGTATTGACATTCAGGTTTAATAGATATACAATAATTACATAATGTACAGCTTTGAGGGATTTGAGTGGGATGAAGCCAAAGCGGAAACAAACTTGGTTAAGCATGGGCTTGATTTCCA
>Ga0131853_10024126_pt1 | contig 10977 bp, 9 predicted proteins | sample TergutLab28metaG_FD_92764 | JGI IMG/M metagenome (GOLD analysis project Ga0131853, IMG submission 92764) | Labiotermes labralis P1 segment gut microbial communities from Petit-Saut dam, French Guiana - Lab288 P1 (version 2) (version 2) | ecosystem: Host-associated > Arthropoda: Insects >...
TATTCCTCCAGACTGTAGAAGGAGTTATGGGAAAGGTATTTTTTTAAAGCCAGCTTAAATTTATTCGTATCATTTGATAAATTTTTTATAACTGTTGGTAGATGATTGTAAATCTTAATTCCTTAGTAGTAGGCACCCTTTTGATACATTGTCAAATTTGCCATAGGTACATACATATTACAAGTTTGTCTTGTATTTAGTTTGTGTACTTGCGAGTTTGACAGGAATTTATCTTTGTTTTTAGTAACGAATAAAATTATAAAGAAGGAAGCGCACATTTGAATTTATATAGAAGGATACACGCAGAATGTGTCATACAGAAGAACACACACATTTGCTGATATCCAGATGGACACACACAGTTGCCGATAAAGAGTGGGACACGCGTATTTGCTTTTATAGAGGATGACACACACAGTTTGATATTACACGGAGGAACGCACAGAGTTTCAGTTGTGCAGAGGGACATACACATTTACTGTTATAAAAGTGACACAATGAGTTGCTGATATACAAAAGGACACGCACATATGCTGATAAGCAGGACACACACAGTTCTTGATGTTCAGGTGGAAACACATATTTGCTGGCATAAAGAGGGACACACACACACTAGCAGATATAGTGAAAGCACACACAGTTCCAGATATAGAGACGGACACACAAAGATACTGAAATAGAAAAGGAAACACGAAATTGCTGATGTACAGAAGGACTCACACAGTTGCTGATATAAAGTAATTCACAAACTTTTGATGAATTTCAGAGGGACACAAACATTTAATGTTATACAGAGAGACACACACAGTTGCTGATATAGAGTGGGACAAAAACAGTTGATGATATTCAGAAGGACACACACAATTGCTGATATAGAGAAGGACACTAAGATTTGCTTATATGCAGAAGGAAAAAGACATTTGCTGGAATACAGAAGGACACACACACTTCCTGTTATACAGAATGACACACAACGATGCTGTATAAAAAGGTCACGTATATTTGCTGATATACATAGAGACACACACAGTTGCAGATATAGAGAAAGACGCACATAGTTGCTGATGTAGAGAGGAATACACACAGTTGCTGATATACAGTCGGGGACAAACAATTGCTGATACACACACGGTCAAATACATTTGCTGAAATACAGAAAGTCATACGCACTTAGTGATATACAAAGGGGAAACATACATTTGCTTATGTACAGAGGGACACACACAGTTGCTTATATACAGAGGGTTACATATATTGGTTGAAATACAGAATGACACACATGTTTGCTGATGTATAAAAGATCACACACATTTTTGATATACTGAAGGAGTGACAAAGTTGCCGTTTTACCGAAAAACTCCCACATTTGCTGATGTACCGCGGGACACATATATTTGCTGATATAGAGAAAGACACACAGTTGCTGATATAAAGGACACACACCGTCCTGATATAAATAAGAAAACACACAGTTGCTGAATTACTGATGGACACACTCAGTTGCTGATATATAGAAAGAAACTCACATTTGTTTATGTAAAAATGGATGCACAATATTGTGATATACAGAAGGTCACACAGGGTTGATATTATACAGTAGGATACACACATTTGCTGATATATAGAAGGAAACACATTTGTTGAAATACAGAAAGACAGGCACACATTTGATGATGTACAGAAGGACATATACAGATTTTGATGTTCAGAGGGACACACATATTTGTTGATAAAGAGAGTGACACAAACAATTGTTGATATGCAGAAGAACACACAAATTTGCTGATATGGAGAGGGACAAATACAGTTGCATATATAGAGAAAGACGCACACAGAATCTGAAATACAGAAGAAGAAACACGGTTGATAATATACAGAGGGACACACACTTGCTCATATATAGATGGACAGACACATTTGCTTATGTACGGAGGGATACACACATTTGCTGATGTACAGAGTTTCATATACATTTGCAGATATACAGAGGGTCACAAACAGTTAAATTTATACAGAAGGACACAAAATTCCTGATATAAAAAAAACACATTTATTTGGTGATATACAGAAGGATACAAACAGTTGCTGATATACAGAAAAACATGAACATTTGCTGATATTCAGAAGGAAAACACATTTACCCATATAAAGTTACACACACACATTTGCTGAAATACAGAATGACACACACATTTGCTGATACAGAGAGAGTCACAAATATTTGATAATATACAGATGGACACACACTGTTGACGTTACACAGATGGACGCACACAGATGCAGAAATGCAGAGGGACATACCTAATTGCTGTTATACAGAAGGACACACACATTTGCTGACATAGAGAAGGACACACACATTTGAAGAATTTCCGAAGGACACAAATATTTGCTTATGTACAGATTGACACATATAGTTGCAGATATACGGAAGGACACACACAATTCCTGATGTACAGAAGGACACACACAGTTGCTGATACGCAGAAGGAAACACACAGTTGCCTATATGAAAAGGGACACACCTAGTTGCTAATATACAGAGGTGCAAACACAGTTGATGATTAACAGAGGGACAGACACAGATTTTGATATAAAGAAGGGGAAACACAGTCGATGATATGGTGGAGGACTACACATATTAGCTGATATGTAGTGGGATACACTCATTTGCTGTGGTAAAAGCGGACACACACACACATTTCTTTGTTTACAGAGGGAAACAAACACTTGCTGATATAGAGGACACACACAGTTGCTGAAACAAATAAGGACACAAATATTTGATGATATGAAGATGCACACACACATTAGCTGATACTCATTTGGACACACAAAGTTGCTGTTAAAGAGAGAGACAAAAAGAGTTGCCGATATACAGAAGGACACACAGAGCTGCTGATGTACAGTAGGACATTCACATTAGCTGAAATTCAGAGGGAAACACACATTTGCTGAAACGCAAAGGACACGCAGTTGCTGAGCTACAGAAACACACATATATTTGCTGATATACATAGGAAACATAAAGTTGCTGCTATACAGATGGACACAATTAGTTGCTGATATACCAAAGTTCAAACACATTTGCTGATATCCGGAAGAACATACACTGTTTCTGATATACAGAAAGACAAACACAGTTGCAGAGGTACAGAAAGTCACACACAGCATCTGATATATAGAATATACACACAGTTGCTGGTGGACAGACGGATATATTTTGCTGATATAAAGTAAGACACACAAACAATTGCTGATATTCAGAAGAACACACACAATTAGTGATGTACTGAGAGACTAAAAAATTTCCTCATGTATAGTGGGACACACTTATTTGCGGATATAAAGTTGGACACACTCAGTTTCTGCTCTACAGAAGGAAACACACAGTTGCTGATAAACAGAGGGAGACACAGTATTTGAGGTTCAGGTGGACACAGATATTTGCTGAAATACAGAGGGACACACACTAGCTGATATAGAGAAGACACACAAATTTGCTGATATACAGGACACACACAGATATCGAAATACAAAAGTACACACACATTTGTTGTTATACAGAAAGAAACACGCAGTTGCTGATATAAAAATGGACTCACACATTTGCTGATATAAAAATAATTCACAATCTTTTGATGATTTTCAGAGGGACACACACATTTACTGTTATACAGAGAGACACACACAGTTGTTGATATAGAGTGGGACACAAACAGTTGCTAAAGGAAAGAAGGACAAACATATTTGCAATTATACGGAGGGACACACAGTTGCTTATATACAGAAAGGCACACACAGTTGCTGATATACAGAAGGACACTAAGCTTTGCTCATATAGAGAAGGATAAAGACATTTGCTGAAATAAAGAAAGACTCACACATTTGCTGATATACACAAAGACACACTCCTTTGCTGATATAGAAATGGACACATATATTTCCTGATATACAGAGGGAAACACACAGTTGCAGATAAAGAGAAAAACGCACACAGTCGCTGATTTACAGAAAAATACACTCAGTTGCTTATATACAGACGGGTACACACATTGCTGAAACACATAGTCACAAACATTTGCTGATATACAGAAAATCATACGCACTTAGTGATATAAAAAGGAGAAACATACATTTGCTTATGTAAGGAGGGACACACACATTTGCTGATAGACAGATGGTTACACATATTTGTTGAAATAGAGAATGACACACACGTTTGCTGATTTTTAAATGATCACACACAGTTGTTGATATACAAATAGAGTGATACAGTTGCTGTTTCACAGAAAAACACACACATTTACCCATGTACCGAGGGACACACATAGATGCTAATATAGAGAAAGACACACATTCGCTGATATAAAGAATACACGCCTTTCCTGATAAAAATAATTGTACACATATTTGCTTAATTACAGAAAGACACACTCAGTTGCTCATATACATAAAGAAACACACGTTTGCTGATGTAAAAAATTAAGCACAATTTTCCTGATAACAGAGAGACACGCAGGGATTTTGTTGTAGAGTAGGACACACACATTTGCTGATATATAGAAGGTCACACATTTGTTGAAGTGCAGAAAGACACGCACACAGTTGATGATGTACAGAAGGACATATACAGATGTTGATGTACAGAGGGACACACACATTTGTTGATACATATTGGCACACCACATTTGCTGATATACAGATGGACAAAAACAATTGCTGATATTCAGAAGAACACACACATTTGCTGATATACAGAGGGACACATAGAGTTGCACATATAGAGAAGGCCGCACACAGAACCTGAAATACAGAAGAAGAAAAACGTTTGGAAATATGCAGAAGGACACACACTTGCTGATATATGAATGGACAGACACATTTGCTGATGTACAAAGGGACACACACAGTTGCTGATATACACAGGTTCATATGCTTTTGCAGATAAACAGAGGGTCAAACACAGTTTATTTTATACAGAAGGACACAAATTTGCTGATAAAAAATGACACATTTATTTGGTGATGCTTATAAGAATACACACTGTTGCTTATATAGAGAAAGATATGCACATTTGCTGATATTCAGAAGGATAAACACATGTGCTGATATAAAATGGACAAACACAGTTGCTGATATACAGAATGACACACATTTTCTAATACAGAGAAAGTCACATGTAACTGATGATATACAGTCGGACACACACAGTTGATGTTACACAGAGGGACGCACACAGTTGTTGAAATACAGAGGGACAAACAGAGTTACTGTTATACAGAAGGACACACATTTTCTGACATAGAGAATGTCACACACATTTACTGTATTTCAGAAGCACACAAACATTTCCTTATGTACGTATTGCAAATATATTTGCTTATATTCGGAAGGACACACACATTTGCTGATAAACAGAAGGACAAACACAGTTGTTGATACAAAGAAGGACACACACAGTTGCCTATATTAAAAGGGGCACACCTAGATGCTGATATAAAGAAGTGTAAACACAGTTGACGTTGAAGAGTATGACACACACAGTTGTTGATATAAAGAAGGGGACACACAGTTGATGATGTAGAGGAGGACACACTCATAAGGAAATATATAGTGGGACAAACGCATTTGCTGTAGTAAATCGGACAGTTGCTCGTTTACAGACGGACACACCCAGTTGGTGATATACAAAAGGACACACACATTTGCTGAAATAAAGAAGGACACATATATTTTCAGATGTAAAGATGAACACACACATTCGCTAATATTCATATGGAAACACGGAGTTGTTGATAAAGAGAGGGACAGAAACAGTTGCTGCTATACAGAAGGACATACAGAGATGCTGAAGGACAAACACATTTGCAGTGGTACAGAAGGTCACACACAGCCGCTGACATATGTAATATACACACAGTTGCTGATGGACAGACGGACAGAAATTTGCTGATATGGATTAAGACACACACACATTTGCTGATATTCAGAGGGACACACAAATTTATTGATATATTGAGAGACAAAATTTTGCTTATGTATAGAGGGACGCACTTATTTGCTGATATATAATTTGACACACACTGTTGCTGCCCTACTGAAGGAAACACACAGTTACTGATATACACAGGGACAAGCCCAGTTGCAGATATACAGAGGGACACACAGAGTTACAATTGTCCAGAAAGACACACATATTTTCTTTTGTAAATGGAAACACACATATTTGCTTTTATACGGTAAGTCACACACATCTCCTGACATACAGAAGAACACGCAGAGTTGCTAATTTACAGAAGGACACACACATTTGCTGATATACACTAGGACATACACATTTGCAAACATACAGATATGCAAAAACATGTGTTCATATATAGAAAGGCACACAATATTGCTGATGTGCAGAAGGTCATACAGAGTTGCCGATATACAGATTGACCCACGTATTTGCTGATTTACAGCGGAAAAAACAAATTTGCTGCTCTACAGAAAAAATCACAACGTTGTTTACAATATACAGAGGGAAACACACAGTCGCTAATATATAGATCATGAATCACAGTTGCTGATGTAGAGAGGGACTCATATTTTAGCTGATGTTCTGAGGGCCATACCATTTTGCTGTTTTAGAAAGAACAAAAATACTTTCTGATACACAGAGGGACACACGCACTTGCTATTATACAGAGGGACACACATAGTTGCTGGTATACAGAAAGAAACACAAGTTTGCTGATGTAGAGCGGGGCAAACACTTGCTAATATACAGAGGGACAGACACATTTTCTGATGTACAGAGGGACACATACAGATGATGATCTACAAATGTACTCATTATTTGCAGATATACAGAGGGACACACACATTAGCCGATATAAAGTACGACACACACACATTTGCTGTTATAAAGAAAGACACAAACATTTGCTAAATCAGAAGCTTACATGCGGTTGCTGTTATACTGAAGAACACACAAGGTTGCTGTTATACAGAGGGACACACACATTTGCTGACATACAGAAGAACACACACAATTGCCGATATAGAGAAAAAAGGCGTAGTTGCTGATGTAAATCGAGACACACATATTTGGTGATACAGAGGGACACACAGAGATGATGTTACACAGAAGGCACACACAGTTGTTGATATACTGAAATTCAAACACATTTGCTGATATACAGAAAGATACCCACAGTAGTTCTTATACAGACGGACACACACTACTCTTGGTATACAGAAGGACACACACATTTGATTAAATAATGAACGATACACACATTTGCTGATATAAAGCAAGTCACACACATTTGCTGATGTACAGAGGGACACACATTTGCTGATAAAAAGAGGGCACACACATTTGCTGAGGTACAGAAAGTCACACACAGTTGCCGATATACAGGGGGACACACACAGTTGCTGATGTACAGAGGGACTCATATATTTGCAGATATACGGAGGGACACACACAGTTCCCCATACACAGAAAGCCTCACAGAGTTACTGATATAAAGTAGGACACAGATTTGCTTTTATACAGAAAGACACAGAGATTTGCTGATATACAGAAACACACATAAACAGTTGCTGATATACTGAAGAACACACACAGTTGACGATATACAAAGGGACATATATTTTGCTCATATAACGAGGGACAAACACTTTTGCTGATATATGGAAAGACACATTAAATTTGCTCAATTACAGAGTGTGACACACGTTTTTTTATATAGATATGGACAGACATATTTGCTATTGTAAAAAGGGACACCCACAGATGCTGTTGTATAAAGGAACACAGATAGCTTTGATAAACAGAGGGCCACACACATTTGCTGATATAGTCACACAGCATTGCTGATATACAGAAGGAAACACACAGTTGCTGATATACAGTAGGACACACACAGTTGCTGATATAGTGTAAGTATCAAGTAGTCGCTGATATAAAGAAGGCTCACAGATGCTGATATACCGAATGAATCACACAATTGCTGATACTGAGTAGGCCACGCATTTTATGTTATACATAAATTCAGGCACAAATTTGCTCTTAATCAGAAGGAAACACACAGTTTTTTTTATGTAGAAATGGACACACATATTTCTTGGTATAGATAGGGACACATACATTTGCTGATATACAACATAAGAAACACAGTTGCTGATATAAAGAGGGACACACACATAGTAGCTGATATAAAGAGACAATTTCAGTTGCTAATTTAGAGAAAGATGCACATAGTTCCTGAAATATAGAAGGACACACACAGCTGCCGAGATACAGAGGAAAAAACACACTTGCTGATTGTCAGATGGACAGAAACAGTTGCTGATTTACAGAGGGAAACACACAGTTGCTGATGTACAGTGTTATATTTACTTGCAGATATACAGAGGGACAAAACCAGTTACTTTTATACTGAAGGACACACACATTAGCTGATATAAGGAAGATACACACATTTGCTGATTTACAGAAAGATACACACATTTGTTGATATATAGAACAAACACACATTTGTTGCTATACAACAGGAAACAAAGTTTCTGATATAGAGAGGGTCACATATATTTGATGTTTTACAGATTGACACACACAGTTGCTGTTATATCGAGGGACGCACACAGTTGCTTTTGTACAGAGAGATATATACATTTGCTCATATAGAGAGGGACGCACAAAGTTGCTGATATACAGAAGGACACACACACATTTACTTATATATAAAAGGACAAACACATTTGTTTATGTACAAAGAGACACATATACTTGCTGATATAAACAAGGACACATACTGTAGTTGATATACAGAAGTAAACACACGTTTGCTGATACACAGAAGGAAACACATATTTGCTGATATACAAATTGACACATGTTTGCTGATATACAAATTGACACATGTTTGCTGATATACAGAGGAACACAAATTTTTCCTGAATTACAGGTGGACCCACACAGCTGCTGATGTACAGAAGGACACACACAGTTGCTGATATACAGAATATCACAGACATTTGCTGATATACAGTGGGACAAACACATTTGCTGATATAAAGATGGACAGACACATTTCCTCTTTTACAGAGGGACACATACAATTTTCAATGTACGGAAGGACACACAAATTTTCTAATATAGAGATGGACACACACATTTGCTGTTATACCAGACACACACCGTTGCTGATATAGAGAAGGACACACAAATTTGCTGATGAACAGAAGGGACTAACACATTTGCTGTTATACTGATGGACAGACATATTTTTTTTGTACAGTGGCACACACACTTTAGCCGATATAAAGTGCGGCAAAAATACTTGCTGTTATACAGAGGCAAACACATTTTTGCTGCTATACAAATGGACCCACAAATTTGCTGTGGTAGAGAAGTTCATACACTTTTTCTGATATAAACAAGGTTACACACAGTTGCTGTTATACAGAAAATGACACACAGTTGATGTTGTATAGAGGGACACACAAAGTTGCTTATTTACAGAGTTACATACACATTTGCTGTTATGAAGAAGGCCACAAAGAATTTCTGATATACAGAGGGACACACACAGTTGCTTATATACAGAGGAACACACATAGTTTCTGATGTACAGAAGGAAACACAGTTTGCTGATTTACAGAGGGACACACCCTTGCTAATATACATATGGACAGACACATTTGCTGATGTACAGAGGGACACACACAGTTGCTCTTTTACAGAGCGAAACACATATTTGCAGATATAAACATGGACACACACAGTTGCTGATATACAAAAGGTCACACGTTTGATGATATAAAAATAACACACACATTTGCTGATATCCAAATGAATACACGCAGTTGCTCTTATACAGAACAACACACAATTTTGTTGATATACAGAAGGACACACACATTTGCTGATGTAAAGAAGGACACACACAGTTGCTGATATACAGAGGGACGCACACAGTTTCTGATTTACTGAGGGAAATGCATATTTGCTGTTATACAGATTGATACATACTTGCTGACATACAGAAAGAGACACACATTTGCTGATATACAGAAGGACACACACAGTTGCTGATTTACAGAGGGACACGCTATTGTATACTTCTTTATACAGGCCTAGGATCCCTCAATAAGCGTATCGTGGATTTTACTTCCTTTAGAGGGCAGGTTTCGTTCTCAGTTAGGGCGTATACGTGATGGTTGCTTATTGCAGTGAATACTCAAGAATCTGACTTTTGATAATTGTATTAAGCACTGAAGAATATGTTACAACCAAATGAAAGACTCGGGAGAGCCGTGGGGGACCTCTTGACTATTTGCAGGTGCGACCGCTCTGGTCCGAGTCGTAATATCAACTAATTTAATTTATTTGGCTACTGTCTTTAGGAAGCCTCTAACTTAGGGAAATTTTGGAAGTCAATCACAGTTCATAGTTCTTTGGTGCTGGACCTTGGGCATCGCGTGAGGACGCCTCACCACTGTACTTGGTCACCAGGCGTACTTTGCTATGAGCAACGTCCACCTTACATGAATGAGCAGTGTATTACAATTGTACACTAAGACAAAATAATATGTAACGACCATACAACATCAGTCGTGTAAAAGCAAGTACAAAAAGATTCTTATTCCCAATATACAACACCTCCCCTGTTAATGAGGAGCCATTTTACACCTCAAATGGCGGACCTTCACTGGCGCTTAATAGTGTGAAGTAGCGGCACAAGTGTGTGAAGCCCTTGGTGGTACCTGTGGTGCAGGTTTATCGGTTGGTGCACTGTCCTCGTTAGAGGTATCAATGGCACTGGCAGTGTGCTCCTGATGTTCTAAGTCTATCTTGGGAAAAACATTAGTAGGGGTGGAGGTTGCTTCTTGTTTGTGCCAGCAAAAGGGCTTCCACCCACGGGTAAATTTATACAATCTAAATACCAAATAAATGGAACCAACACTTACAACTAGTAA
>Ga0131853_10024127_pt1 | contig 10977 bp, 6 predicted proteins | sample TergutLab28metaG_FD_92764 | JGI IMG/M metagenome (GOLD analysis project Ga0131853, IMG submission 92764) | Labiotermes labralis P1 segment gut microbial communities from Petit-Saut dam, French Guiana - Lab288 P1 (version 2) (version 2) | ecosystem: Host-associated > Arthropoda: Insects >...
CGTTGAACTCGCCCCAGACGATCCAGGGCAGGTCGAAGAGCTGGAGGGCGCCGATGATGGAGAGGAAGGCCCAGATCCGGATGGTGGGGCCGAGCAGCGGCAGGGTGATCCTGCGCTGCATCTGCCAGTAGCTGGCGCCGTCGATCGAGGCGGCCTCGTAGAGCTCCTCCGGGATGTTCTGGAGACCGGCCATCAGCAGGATGATCGCGAAGCCGAGGTACTTCCAGGTCAGGATCGCCATCAGCGTCCAGAGGGCCATGTGCGGGCCGAGCCAGGAGATCTCGACGTGACCGAAGATGTGCATCTTGGTCAGCAGCGCGTTAATCGCGCCGTTGGCCGGGAGCATCAGGCTCAGGCCGGTGCCGGCGATGACCTCGGAGACGACCCACGGGACGAAGACGAGCACCCGGATGACCGAGCGGCCGCGCATCTTACGGTTCAGCAGCAGCGCCAGCAGGATCGCGAGCGGCCCCTGGATGATCAGCGACAGCGCGACGATCTCGAAGTTGTGCAGCACCGCCCGGTGGAACTCGGGGTCGGTGAGGATGACCTTGTAGTTGTGCAGCCCGATGAAGTCGGTCGGCGGGCCGAAGCCCTTCCAACGGTAGAAGCCGTAGTAGACCGCGGCGACGACCGGGGTGATCACGAAGGCCAGGAAGACCAGGATCGCTGGTCCCGACAGAAGCGTGATCTCGAAGCGCTCGCGCCAGCTGGTGCGCAGGCGAGGAGCCCGACCGACGGCGGTCGTGGGCGACACGGGGTCCGTGCCGCCCACAACCGTGGTGGTGCCGTCGAGCGAGCTCTCCAGGGCCGTAGGGGCCTGGGGAGTTTCACTCATGAGTTGCTATTACCCCTTGGAGGACGCGTTGTTGACCGCGTCAACGATGCTCTGCGGGTTGTGGTTCTGACCCGACATGAAGTTGACGACCGCGGTGTTGAGCGCGTTGCCGACGGTGGAGCCGAACAGGGTGTCGAGGAAGAGCACCGAGTACTTCGCGTTGTTCGCCGCGTCGAGAGCAGCCTTCGAGGCGTCGTCGGTGACGCTGCCCTGCGCGGCCTTGTTCGCCGGGATGGCCGAGAACGCCGCGGCGTACTTGGTCTCCTGGTCGGCGGTAGCGAGGAAGTTCAGGAAGTCGCCGCACTCCTTCGGCGCCCACGCGGAGCAGGAGTAGCCGTCCGAGCCCTCCATCATCGCGGTCGGGTCGCCCTTGCCGTCGGCCGTGGCCGGGAACGGGAAGTAGCCCAGGTCCGGAAGCGGCTTCTTGTTCGGGGTCAGATCGGCGACGACGCCGGACTCCCAGGCACCCATCAGCTCGCCGGCAACCTTGTGGTTGGCGAGCAGACCGGCGGTCGAGGCGGCGCTGCCCTGAGCGGCGGTGTTGAACGCGTCGTTCTCGAACGGGTTGGTGGCGACGAAGGCGCCGAGGTCCTTGCCGGCCTGCAGGAAGCACGGGTCGTCGAACTTCGCGCTGGTGGCGGCGGCGTTGAGGGCGTCCTGGCTGCAGTCGCGGATGGCGAACATGTAGTACCAGTGGGCGGCCGGCCAGCCGTCCTTGCCACCGACGGCCAGCGGCGTACCGGCGGCCTTGAGCTTCTTGGCGTCAGCGGTCAGCTCGTCGATGGTGGTCGGCGTCGAGGTGATGCCGGCGTTCTTGAAGACGTCCTTGCTGTACCAGATGCCCTCGGGGGTGATCGAGAGCGGCATGCCGTACGACTTGCCGTCGGCCTGGAAGATCGACAGCGTTCCGGGACCGATCTCCGAGGTAGCGTCGGCGGACGGGGTGATCTCGCTCAGCTGGCCAGCCTGGACCATCGCGAGCATCTTGCCGCCACCGCGCTGGAAGAAGATGTCCGGCGCCGAGCCCTGACCGGCCTGGAGGGCGGTCTGGAGCTTGCCGTCGAAGTCCTCGTTCTGGACGCTCTGGACCTTGATCGTCACGTTCGGGTTCGCGGTGTGGTACGCCGCGGCCGCGTTGTTGAAGTAGTCCAGGCCCGGACCCGTGGTCGAGTTGGTCCACAGCGTCATGGTGACCGGAGTGGACGTGTCAGTGCTCGGGCTCGAGTCACCGTTCGCGGTGTTCGAGGACGAGTTGTTCGAGCTGCCGCAGGCAGCCGTGGTCAGCAGCAGACCGGCAGCCGCAACGGCGACGGCCGTCCGCTTGGCCGTAGGGATGAAAGACATCAAGCACCTCGTTGAGTCAGGTCGGCGTGTGAAGCACGCCACAACAGGGCAGAGCCTCGCAGGCAGACCCGCCGATGTCAATCGTTATCGATAACGTTTTCGCACACAAATTTCAGACCTCTGCCGCCTGAACGCTCACCGAACGGCCTCGATCAGTACTCGCTGGTAGGCCGCGGCCAGCAGCACCGGGTCGTGCCGCGGCGATCCGTCCGCCATCGAGATCCGGTCGATGACCAGGCGAGCACCCATCGCATCGGTCATCTCCCGCAGGGCGCTCAGGTCCTCCATCGCGGCGTCCGCGAGGACGGTGTCGACCCGCAGATCCGGGGCGTGCTCGGCGAGGACGGCGAGGTGGTCGGCCGGGCCGAAGCCCTGGGTCTCCCCGGCCTGCTCGGCCAGGTTGAGCACGACCAGCACCCGTGCCGAGGTCGAGACCAGCGCCTGGCGCAGCGCCGGGACCATCAGGTGCGGCAGCACCGAGGTGAACCACGAGCCCGGCCCGATCACCACCCAGTCCGCCTCCGCGATCGCCTGCAGCGCCTCGGGGGCGGCCGGCGGGTCGGCCGGCTCCAGCGCGATCGAGTCGATCGTGCCGCCGGTGGTGGCCACCTCGACCTGGCCGCGGACGGTGCTCAGCGCGTCCGGGTCGGCCGGGTCCAGGCCGCGTACCTCCGCGCGGATGTCCATCGGCACCAGCGCCATCGGCAGCACCCGGCCGTGCGCACCGAGCAGCCGGCCCACCCAGTCCAGGGCCGCGACATGATCGCCGAGCTGCTCCCACAGGCCCACGATCAGCAGGTTCCCCAGGTTGTGCCCGTTCATCTCGCCGTCGCCGGCGAAGCGGTGCTGCAGCACGTTGGCCCAGGTGACGCCCCAGTCGTCGCGACCGCACAGCGCCGCCAGCGCCATCCGCAGGTCGCCGGGCGGCAGCACCCCGAACTCGCCGCGCAGCCGGCCCGAGGAGCCGCCGTTGTCGGCGACCGTCACCACCGCGGTGAGCTCGTCGAGGACCACCTCCTCCAGCAGGATCCGCAGCGCGGAGAGCGAGGAGTGCAGGCCGTGGCCGCCGCCGAAGGCGACCACGGAGACGGCCCGCTCGGCGACGCCGGCCGGCACCAGGTGAGCGGGCTCGGGAGTCGTCGGCACGCTCACTCCCGGCCGAGGTCGCGGTGCGAGGTGGCCGCGTCGTGGCCCAGCGCGCGCAGCCGGCGGGCGATCTCCTCCGACATCGCGACGCTGCGGTGCTTGCCGCCGGTGCAGCCGATCGCGATCCGCATGAAGCGCTTGCCCTCCCGCAGGTAGCCCGGCGCCACCCCGGCCAGGACCGCGACGTAGCCGTCCAGGAACTCGCTCGCACCCGGCTGGGCGTAGACGTACTCCGCGACGTCGGTGTCGGTGCCGTTGTGTGCCCGCAGCTCCGGGACCCAGTGCGGGTTCGGGAGGAAGCGCATGTCGGCGACGAAGTCGGCGTCGACCGGGATGCCGTACTTGAAGCCGAAGCTGATCACCGTCACCAAGAGCCCGGTGCGCTCGGGCGTGCCGAACGCCTGCGCCACCCGGTCGGTGAGCTGGTGGACGTTGAGGGCGCTGGTGTCGATCACCAGATCGGCCGAGGCGCGCAGGTCGCCCAGGACGGTGCGCTCGCGCTGCAGCGCGTCCAGCAGCCGGTCCTTGCCCTGCAGCGGGTGCGGCCGGCGGGCGGCCTCCTGCCGGCGGACCAGCACCTCGTCGGCGGCGTCGAGGAAGAGCAGCGTGGACTGGCGGCCGAGCACGTCGTGGGCCATCGAGCTGACCAGCTGGCCGAAGAACGCCCCGGACCGTACGTCCACCACCACCGCGATCGGCTGCCGCCGGCCGCGGGAGGCGTCCACCAGTCGCACCACGTCGGGCAGCAGGCTGGGAGGGAGGTTGTCGATGACGTAGAAGCCGAGATCCTCCAGCTCCTTGGCGGCGGTGCTGCGCCCCGCCCCGGTCATCCCGGTGACGACGACGACCTCGCCGCTCGCCTCGACCATCAGATCTCCTCCATCTCGCCGGTGGTGACGTTGACCGCCACCCTAGGTGACTTCGCGCTCTCGGCCACGGCGTCCTTGATCGCCGCCGCGGTCGCCGGTCCGATCCCCGGCAGCTGGGCGATCTCCTCGGCGGAGGCGGCCCGGAGCTTGCGCAGCGAGCCGAAGTGCTTGAGCAGCGTCTTGCGCCGCACCTCCCCCAGCCCGGGCACGTCGTCGAGCAGGCTCTCCACCATGGTGGCGCTGCGCCGGCCGCGGTGGTGGGTGATCGCGAAGCGGTGCGCCTCGTCGCGCAGCCGCTGCAGCAGGTAGAGCCCCTCGGAGGAGCGCGGGAGGATCACCGGGTCCTCGTCGTCCGGCACCCAGACCTCCTCCAGCCGCTTGGCCAGGCCGACGACCGGGATGTCGTCGATGCCGAGCTCGTCCAGGGCCCGTACGGCCGCGGCGACCTGCGGCGCGCCGCCGTCGACCACGACCAGGCCGGGGGCGTACGCGAACTTGCGCGGTCGTCCCGTCTCCGGGTCGACCAGCATCGGGCCGCCCTCGGGGTCGGCGACCGACGTCGCCTGTTCGTCCAGCAACCGCTTGAACCGGCGGGTGATGACCTCGTGCATCGCCTTCACGTCGTCCGAGCCGTCCTGGCCCTTGATGATGAAGCGGCGATACTCGCTCTTGCGGGCCAGCCCGTCCTCGAAGACCACCATCGAGGCGACGATCTCGGTGCCCTGCAGGTGGGAGATGTCGTAGCACTCGATCCGCAGCGGCGCCTCCTCCAGGTCGAGCGCGTCGCGGATCTCCTCCAGCGCCCGGTTGCGGGTGGTCAGGTCCGAGGCCCGCTTAGTCTTGTGCAGCGCCAGCGCCTGCTGGGCGTTGGCCGCCACCGTCTCCTGGAGGGTGCGCTTGTCACCGCGCTGCGGCACCCGGATCTGGACCTTGGCGCCCTTCACGTCGGCGAGCAGCCGTTCCATCGTCTCGACGTCCGGTGGCAGCGCCGGGACCAGGATCTCGCGCGGGATCGCCTCGGCGTCCTCGCCGGCGTAGAGCTGGAGCAGGAAGTGCTCCACCAGCTCGGGCGTCTCCCCCGCCTCGACGCGGTCGGCGACCCAGCCGCGCTGGCCCTTGATCCGGCCGCCGCGTACGTAGAAGATCTGCACCCCGACCTCGAGCGGGTCCTCGGCCAGCGCGATCACGTCCGCGTCGGCGCCGTCGCCGAGCACGACGGCCTGCTTCTCCAGGGCCCGGTTCATCGCGCCGAGGTCGTCGCGCAGCCGGGCGGCACGCTCGAAGTCGAGCTCGTCGCTGGCGGCGTACATCTCCTTCTCGATCCGGCGCAGGAAGCCGGCCGTCTGCCCGCCCATGAAGTCGCAGAAGTCGTCGACGATCCGGCGATGCTCCTCGGGGCTGATCTTGCCCACGCACGGGGCACTGCACTTGTCGATGTAGCCGAGCAGGCAGGGCCGGCCGATCTGCTGACTGCGCTTGAAGACGCCGTTGCTGCAGCTGCGCATCGGGAAGACCCGCAGCAGGATGTCGACGGTCTCGCGGATGGCCCAGGCGTGCCCGTACGGCCCGAAGTAGCGGGTGCCCTTCCGCTTCGCGCCGCGGCCGACCATCACCCGGGGGAACTCCTCGGAGAGCGTGACCGCGAGCCACGGGTAGGACTTGTCGTCGCGGTACTTCACGTTGAACCGCGGGTCGAACTCCTTGATCCAGGAGTACTCCAGCGCCAGTGCCTCGACCTCGGTGTTGACCACCGTCCACTCCACGCTGGCCGCGGTGGTGACCATCGTGGCCGTCCGCGGGTGGAGGTTGCCGATGTCCTGGAAGTACGAGGTCAGTCGCGGGCGCAGCGACTTCGCCTTGCCGACGTAGATGACCCGGCCCTTGGCGTCGCGGAAGCGGTAGACGCCAGGCTGGGTCGGGATCTCCCCCGGCTTCGGGCGATAGCTGCGGGGGTCGGCCACAGGCCAACCCTAGTCGGCCGGCGGCAACCCGAGCAGGTCGGCGATGAGGGCGCCCACCCGATCGACGGCGGGGCGCCGGACCAGCTCGCCGTGGGTGGCGTCGAGGGTGACGATCCTGACCTCCCCGTCGGTGTGCCGCGCCCAGCCGGCCGGGTCGACCCAGCTCTCCTTGCGCGGTGCTCCGGCGGCCACCAGGGTCAGGTCGCCGGGCAGCGGCCGGTGCTCCGATCCGCGGACGATCCGGGCCGCGTCCACGACCGAGGCCAGGCAGCCGCGCAGCACCGGCTCGGGGAGCCGGCCGACGGCGCTGCCGGACTCCTGCAGCAGCCGGACCGCCGCTGCCCGGTCGAGCGGACCGTCCGGGGGCTCGACGCCGCCGAGCCGGAGCACGCCGACCAGGGCCTCGGCCTCCGAGGGCTCGGCGAGGTCGCGCCACTGGTCGGAGGGGTACGCGTCGAGCAGCACCACGGCGCCGACCTCCTGGCCCTCGCGCCGGGCCAGGCCGGCGACCGCGTGCGCCGCCATGCCGCCCAGCGACCAGCCGGCGACGTGGAAGGCGCCGTCGCCGACGATCGTACGGATCGCGGCGAGCTGCCGCTCCGCGAGCCGGTCCAGGTCGGCGGCAGGCTCGGGGGCACCGGTCGCCAGCCCGGGCGCCTGGATGGCGTACACCCCGAGGTCGGCCGGGAGCGAGCGAAGCAGCCCGGCGTAGCACCAGCCGAGCCCGCCCGCGGGCGGCAGCAGGAAGAGCGGAGGTCGAGTGATGGCTTGGTCCCGGTCGAGTGATGGGTTCGTCCGGCGGGCCGGTCGCAGGACGAGCACCTCGCCCGTCTCGGCGTCACCATCGCCATCGCGGACGCCGGGCGCCGCCGCGAGCCGTCCCGCCAGGAGGGCCGGGGTGGGCGCGGCGAAGACGTCGCCGAGCACGGCGTCGTACCCGGTCTCCTCCGCGATCGCCGCGACCAGGCGCAGCACCGAGAGCGAGTCGCCGCCGAGCGCGAAGAAGTCGTCCTCCGGCCCGGCGGGGACGCCGAGGGTCGCCGTCACCAGCCGGCAGAGCCGCTCCTCGAGCAGGCCGGCCGGGCTGCCGCCACCCGTGGCCGCCGCTGCCGGCGGCCACGAGGCGGCGAGCGCCGTACGGTCGGTCTTGCCGGAGGTGCCGAGCGGGATCGCCGGTACGACGATCCAGTGCTGCGGGACAAAGCCCGCCGGCAGCGCGGCCGCCGCGGCGGCCCGGAGCACTTCCTCCGCCTCCGCCGGGGCGATGCCGCCGGCCACGACGTACCAGAGCACCAGCCGGTCCTCGACGACACCGGCCGCGAGCGCGTCGATCCCATCGGTGCCGGCCAGCGCCGCCTCGACCTCGCCGAGCTCGACCCGCTGGCCACGGATCTTGACCTGGTCGTCGCCCCGCCCGAGGTAGCGCAGCGCGCCGTCGGGCCGCCAGGCGGCGATGTCCCCGGTCCGGTAGAGCCGCCCGTACGGGCTGGCGACGAACCGCTCCGCGGTCAGCTCGGGACGCCCGACATAGCCCGCCGCCAGCTGGACGCCACCGAGCCAGAGCTCGCCCGCGACCCCGATCGGCACCGGCCGCATCGCCTCGTCGAGGACCAGGCACGAGGTGTTCCAGACCGGCCGCCCGATCGGCACCACCGGCTCGCCGGCGACGCAGTCGTGCACGGTCACGTCCACGGCCGCCTCGGTCGGTCCGTAGAGGTTGGTCGGCGCCACGCCGAGCCACTCCGCGCACCCGGACACCAGGTCCGGCGTCAGCGCCTCACCACTGGTCACCACGTGCCGAAGCGTGCCGCGGCCGCCCGCCACCTGCTCGCGCGCGGTCCGGTCGGCGAGGAAGGCCCGCAGCATCGACGGTACGAAGTGCAGCGTGGTGACACCGTCGCGGATCAAGCCGGCCAGGGCACGCGGGTCCCGGTGCGCGCCCGGCTCGGCGATGACCACCGCGGCACCGACCTGCAGCGGCCAGTAGAGCTCCCAGACCGAGACGTCGAAGCTGATCGGCGTCTTGTGCAGCACCCGGTCGCCCGGCCCGATCGGCAGGTGGTGCTGCATCCAGGCCAGCCGGTTGTCGATCGCGGCGTGCCCGACCAGGACGCCCTTGGGGCGGCCGGTGGAGCCGGAGGTGAAGAGGAGGTACGCCGCGGCCGCGGGGTCGGCCGGCGGGGCCGGCACCTCGATGGGGTCGCCGGCGGGCATCGTGTCGGCCGTGATCACCCCGACCGCGGCGGCGTCCTCGAGCATCCCGGCGATCCGGGCCTCCGGCAGGTCGGGGTCGAGCGGCAGGTAGACCGCACCGGCGAGCGCGATGCCGTGCACCGCCTCGTAGAGCGCGAACCCGCGCTCCAGCGCGACACCGACCACGTCACCGGGCCGGACGCCCTCGGCCCGCAGGCCGGCCGCGAGCCTCCGGGCGGCCCGATGGAGCTCGGCGTAGGTGCGCTGCTCGCCGGCGAAGATCAGCGCCACCGCGTCCGGCGTACGCGCGACCTGGGCCTCGAACCGCTCGGCGAGTGTCGCGACGGTGCGCTCGACGGCGGTGTCGTTGAAGCCCCGGGTGACCTGCGCGTGCTCAGCGGGCGTGAGCAGCGGCAGGTCCGCGACGGCGTCCTCCGGCGCGGCGGCGGCGAAGACCGCCAGCCAGTGCGTCAGCCGGTCGAGGTGGAGGTCGATCTCGGCCGGGTCGTACAGCGCGGGGTTGGCGTCGATCTCCAACCGCACCGGGTGCCGCCGCCCCGGCGTGCCGCGCAGGCACAGGGTGAGGTCCTCGACCGGGCCGGCGGTGAGGTTGCGGACGGTGCCGCGCACCTCGCCCAGGTCGAGAGCGAGCTCGAACGGCACCAGGTTGACCTGGGCGCCGAAGAGCTGGGCCTGCGGGTCGCGGCGGCCGAGCCGGCGGGCCAGCTCCTCCTGTCGCTCGTACGGATGCTCGCGCACCTCCCGCTGCGCGAGCGCGGTCGCCGCCAGGGCGCTGCCCACCGTACCGTCGGCCGGGACCGCGAGCGGCAGCACGTTCATCGCGGTGCAGACCGTACGGCCGCTGGGCAGGGTGCCGACGCCGGGGACGCTGCGGTTCATCAGCGGCAGCCCGACCCGGGTGTCGGCGCGTCCGGCGATCCGGGCGACGTACCCGCCCAGCGCCGCCACCACCAGGTCGGTCCAGCCGGCGCCGAGCCGACGAGCACCGGCCGCGATCGCGCCGTGCTCCTCCGGCGACAGCAGCCGGGAGCGCTTGATCGCGCACGGGGCCGGTGCCGCGACGCGGCCGGCGGGCGAGACCACGCCGCTCATCGCGGCCAGCCGCTCGTCCCACCAGGCCGCACCGTCCGGGTCGACCGGGTCCGCGGCGACGACGTCGGCCAGGCCCACCGGCGGGGCCGCCTGCGCCGACGGTGCCGCCTGATCGCGGTAGAGCTCGGCCACCCGATGCAGCAGCTGTTGTACGCCGTACCCGTCGAGGACGACGTGATGGGCCGCGTGGAACCACCACGACCGGCCGTCGGGCAGCCGCAGCAGCGCCGTCCGGACCGCGCTCACCGCCAGGTCGAGGGGCCGGGCGAGCCGGGCCTCGATCCAGGTCGCCGCCTCGGCGGCGGAGCCGACGTCGAGCACCTCCAAGAAGGCGGTCGGGACGGCGAGCACCTGCTGCTGCGGCCCGTCGGCGGCCAGCCGGAAGACCGTACGGAGCTGCTCGAACTCGCCGTAGGCCGCCTCGACCGCGGCGCCGAGCCGGAGCGGGTCGACCGGGCCGTCGAGCTCGACGACCTCGGCGGTCGTGTAGCAGGGGCTCTCCGGAGTGAGCTGGTGGGCGAAGTAGAGACCGCGCTGCGCGGCGGTGAGCGGGAGCCAGGACATCAGGCGAGGACGGCGCCCTGCTCGAGCAGGTAGGCCAGGGTCGCGTTGCGGGTGAACTCGCCGTAGTCGATGTCGGCGCCCTGGTCGGCCAGCTCGTCGAGCAGGTCGAAGGCGTGCAGCGAGCTCAGCCCCAGCTCGAAGAGGTCGGCGCCCGGTGCGGCCACCGCAGCGGCGACGAAGCCGTCGCTGGTCACGCCGAGCAGGGCCCGGCAGACGCTCGCCTCCCAGCCGGCGCCGGCGTCCGTACGCGCGGGGAGCAAGGCGTCGAGGACCCGGTCGACCTCGGTCACCACACCGGTGCAGGAGGCGACCAGGTCGAGCGCGCGGGAGTGCTGCTCGGGGCCCAGGTCGGCGGTGGCGTCGGCGACGACGAACGGCTGCACATCGCGGCAGAACGCGTCGAACGCGGTGGCCGCGATGCCGATGCCGGCGTAGACGCCGACGATGACGAGCTGGTCGCGTCCCGCCGCCGCCAGCCGGGCGGCCAGGTCCGTCTTGGCGAAGGCGCTGTAGCGCTTCTTCACCAGGACGGCCTCCCCCGCGACCGGGGCCACCGCGGGGTGGATCGCGGTGTCGGCCGGGGACGCCGACATGCCGCCGCCCCACAGGTCGCCCTGCAGGCCGCGGTCGGAGTGGTCGCCGTCCTGGGCGGTGTAACAGACCGGGACGCCGGCGGCGCGGGCCGCGGCCAGGACCCGGGCGGTGCCGTCCAGGAGCCCGGTCAGGAGCGGGCCGTCGTACGGGCGCAGGAAGTAGGCCTGCAGGTCGTGCACCAGGACCGCCGTACGGGCGGGGTCGAGCGTCCACGGCGCCCGGCTGGCGGACAGGTCGCGCTGCGGGGGCACCGGGGCGGCGTAGGAGATGGCGGCGGGGAGGGCCATGGTCAGTCCTTCGGGGTCGTGGCGAGGGTGCCAGCGGGGGTGCCAGCGGGGGTGCCAGCGGGGGTGCC
>Ga0131853_10024128_pt1 | contig 10977 bp, 5 predicted proteins | sample TergutLab28metaG_FD_92764 | JGI IMG/M metagenome (GOLD analysis project Ga0131853, IMG submission 92764) | Labiotermes labralis P1 segment gut microbial communities from Petit-Saut dam, French Guiana - Lab288 P1 (version 2) (version 2) | ecosystem: Host-associated > Arthropoda: Insects >...
ACACATACACACACACACACATACACACACATACCACACACACACACACACACACACACACACACCACACACACACACACCACACACACACACACACCACACACACACACACACCACACACACACACACACATACACACACCACACACACATCACACACCACACACACATACACACACACACACATACATACATACACGTACACAGCGTTAGAAAGTGACTGAGACTCATAGTGGGAATTAGACTGGCAGTGCTCGGAGCTGCGTAGAACTGACTGGAGGCAGAAGAAAGTTAACTACGATCTGTGAACTTCAGAATCGATTAATTTGTAAGATTTTACCAAGACAGCTGAGATGGTCAGGAAGAAATAGAGTAATTATATAGTTATTGTCTCTTCAAGGTGAGTGTGTACAACCTTACGTAGCAATAAAATATTCAGTACTGTATTACTGTAATCTAAATAGGTACATGTTTCGGCTGTAAGAGACAGCCATCAACAGGCTGCATTTTATATTAAAACGTAAACCTGAAGCCTGATGATGGTTGGATCGTACTGCTGAAACATGTAGCTTTTTATATTACGACAATAAAATGTTGTGTATAGATTGATTGTTTTATTGTTACGTACTACGGGGATGACACGGAACAAATGTGTAAATCATTGTTGATAGGGGATGACACATATCATTGTTGTACAACATTGTTGACAGGGGATGACAAAAATCAAGAGCATATAACATTCTTGATAGGGGATAAAAAATATCAAGGATGTAAAACATTGTTGATAGGGGATTATACATACCAAGGCTATACAACATTGTTGACAGGGGATGATACATATCATTGGTGTACAACATTGTTGACAGGGGATGAAACATATCATTGGTGTATAACGTTGTTGATAGGGGATGACATATCATTGGTGTAAACATTGCTGATAGGGAATGACACATATCATTGTTGTACAACATTGTTTATGGGGGATGACACATATCATTGATGTACAATATTGTTGATATGAGATGACATATCATTGATGAACCACATTGTTGATATGGGATGACATATCAAGGGTGCACAACATAGTTGATAGAGCCCCTGATGAGATAGAAAGTTGGGCAAGTTTATTTGTTAACCGTCCGGTTTGTAGACAGTTTGTTATTCAGTTACTCATTGACTTTTTCCATTTCATAATTCTTCATGTGTTCATATGGACTAGCTCAAATTTATTTCGAATTCTGGCACGAACCCTTCTCTCCTTTCTCACTTCACTGGGTATCTGGCCAGCTGTGACGTCAACATTAGACTGGGCGCGTTTGTGCATTTCGACATTAAATGGCCTGTGGTGAATGACAATCCAGACCACACAAGCACATTTGTCGTTTAAAAGCTCAAACATGGCGTCATAAACTAATTTGATTTTTTTTGAATTGGAAATCCCCACGCCTAGGTGGTAGCTTTACATTCCGAACAACCTGAGCAGAATATGAAAGACTCAGTGGCGTACCGAGGCGGGGTGAGGGGGGTGTTGGGGTGGTTCAAACCCCGCCCAAAATTCCGAAGGCCTTCCAAAATCGTGCCAAAATCAACCCGATTGTGAAAACTGTTAAAAATTACTGAATTTAGGACACCAACACCCCAAGATGTTCGGAAAAAAGGCAGTAAAATTCTAAAACTACTTAGGTTCGCAATTGTTTTACATTAGCAATGACAAATGAATTGGTTGTCATCATAACTAGTCTTAAAGAACCAAAAATTAAGAAAATTTTACTATATGAAATGAAATTTCTTGTACCAAATTACAGCTTCCTCCAGAACCCTTGGATAGGGGGCTACCGGCCCCAGATCCCCGTTCTCTCTGTCCTCTGTCCTCAACTGAATTTGTTGATGCCTCCCCCCCCCCCCCCCCCCTCTCTCGGTGGTTTTTTTTGGGCCACTACTCCGTTATGAATTTTTTGAAGCCCCCCCCCCCCCGAACATAATTCTTGGGTACGTCACTGGAACGACTTTGTCATTTCCATGTGGCTTTTGTTTGAACTCACCAGTTTCATATCTAACTAAACAACTACATGTATGTAACACGGTCCTTGAGAAGCTAAAATTTCTTCAGCTAGTCAGTAAATTTCTCGCATTGTATAGGACGCGAAGTTTCATTACCTTGTTCACAACAACATGCCTGTTGATAACCAGATCAAGCCAGTCCTCTCAATCGCATCCTGTTTATTTAACCCTTTTGAATATATTCATCTCATCTTCTTCTAGGTCTTCCAAGTTGTCTCTTTCCTTTAGGTTACACCACCAAAACCTTGCACGCACCTTTCCCCTCACCATATGTGCTACACGATCGGCCAATCTCACTGATTTTATTTAACAGCTGAGTAATACATGTGCGTTGTGAGGGATACAAGTCACGATGTTCCGCATTATGCAGTTTCCTCCATCCTCCAGTACCTCACGCCTCTTAAGCCAAAATATCTTCCTTAGGACCATATTCTCAAACATCCTCAGGTTAAGCAAAAAATTAATATGGTTAGTTCATTTTGAATCTTTGCATCTTCATTTTAATCATTATTATGCTTAGGAAACAAGATGTCTCTTCTTCGGTATTTTATTAAATATCTGTGAATGTTCAGATTGTTTTTATAGAAGTGTGTATCCAATTTAATTAAGGCTTGCAATAAAACTTATTATGCTAAATCTTTTATGGCAGGCCTACAAATTGAAACTTGATGCAATACAGGTAACCGAACAGCATTTATTTTCTATTCCTCAAAATATAAATTACGGTCAGTTACAAATTTTACCAATAAATATTTAGCTAATAAGTCAGACAGTTCAATGACTTAGCTGCTTTGAGACGTCATTACAACATTGGTAGAACTGTTGATAAATTATTTATCTGATATTTAAAGTATAAAGAGCTTAGCAATGGATGAAATTCTGCAGGTGTCATGAACATGAGCGTGGAAACATTTCTGCCTCTGCCAGAAGCAGTCAACTACACAATAGAACTGCTTTCCACATACTTTTATACGATGAGAAACAAATAGAGAATTCTATGAAGTAATTTATATGTTCCAGTAGTTTTGATTTACCAGAAAGATTCTGCACCTTAACGAAGCATCACGAAAAAAAGGCCCTTCAGATCTTACAAGAAAATTGGACTGAACGAAGTGCAGCAGATTTCAATACCTTTTTTTTGAAAATATACATTTTGTTTATATGTACGGGCATATACACTTATGTACTATCAATTGCTTTACGTTGAAAATACCAACAACAAACTTGCTTGATAAATACGAACAATATTACTCTTGCATGCTTTCGTGTTTCCATTGCAATTTTAACATTTTTCTACGACCAAATTTAAATAGTACGAAATAGGCGTGTAGTTTATCGGATGGCAATTTAAACTTCAAACACTTCAATGAATCCTTGTTTGGAATGAGAAAGTGGGAATAAATTGTATGTGCGACTGGAAGTGTAATAAAAGTTCGGAACTCAAATTATTTGTAAGGCATCAAATATGTGGTACTTCATTGTAGTCTCAGTTTACAAATTTTTCATTTTTTACATTTTATCCAGATATTTCTTCTTACAAATTGCCATAAAATTAACATTTCCTCTAAGTATTTCACATATAACTAAGTGCTTATTAGTGTACACCCATCTCAGGCAGACATCTTTTTCTCACCCTTTCCAATTAGGCAAAATCATTCAATCTGTCTTCGTAATCTTAGTAATTAACCAATTTAATGCACAAATTCTTGTTTTCTAATAAATTTATTATATTCCTCTACATGTTTCGAGCACTATGTGATCATCATCAGGAGGTCAAAATTGTATTATACAGCATCCGATATCATCACACCTGTAGGTGGCCGTTCGGTGCACAGGTTGAGAGAGGAGTTCTCTCTCAACCTGTGCACCGGACGGCCACCTACAGGTGTGATGATACCAGATGCAGTATAATACAATTTTGACCTCCTGATGATGAGCACATAGTGCTCGAAACATGTAGAGGCATATAATAGACTTATTATAAAACAAGATTTTGTGCATTAAGTTGGTTAATTACTAAGATTATACTGAGATGCACGGTCAGCAAAACATCGTAGAGAAGAAAGTAATCGGAGGGCGCAGTTAACTTCGCGGTGAGGACCTTCGTGGTTTTCACTTGTCACCAAATATAATTATTTCAATATAACAAATATGTGAAGTGGGAAGGACAGGCAGAATATAAAACAAGGTCTTGTGCATTAAGTTGGTTAATTACTGAGATTATACTGAGATAAACGGTCAGCAAAACATAAAAAAATCATTCAATCTGTGTTTCAGTTTATACACTCTATTTGACTTTGAACTATATACTTATATTCAAAAATACTTTCTTTGTTGTGTAATGGTTGTTTGTTGCTGTAAACGTGCGGTTAAGCTGTAGGGTAGTGGTGAGGTTTTGTGGTGAGTACCCTAGGGGTGCTAATGGCGATCGCGGCAGGCGGTCAGAAGCGTCGCACGGAATTGTGGGTAATGGAGGAGTGGACGACTTTCAACTCCCTACAGCTCTTGGATTTCTCCGAATTCCGCTCCATTACCCACTGCACGAATTCACCCTCTCCTAAACCATGCCCTGTCCATGTTTAAACCTTATCCATCATCGAGTTTCTTGCTTCGACAGAAAGCTCTAAGAAACTTCCAATTCTTACCATCGCAATAGCCTCAGACTCCGAACTGGGAACCAGACACAATGATGCTTGTAAAAAGTGTGGAATTATAACCGAATAATACAGTTGGAGCATCGATTTTACATACATTTATATAGACAAGCATAAGCATATGTACGTCCGTACATACACGGGCATTTGTACACGGGCATATATACACGCATACAAAAGTGTCAGTTAATAACACAACACTTTATTTTATATACAATAAAAATAATATATTTTCAGGCCCTGACAATATACTATTTTTATTGTATATATCGTATTGTATATATTATATATAATATATACATTTAATGTTTCCCATCCCGAAGTGTTATAACATATAAATACAACGTGTCAGTTAATAACACAACACTTTATTTTATATACAATAAAAATAATATATTTTCAGGCCCTGACAATATACTGTTTTTATTGTATATAAAATTATAACACTTCGGGATGGAAAACATTAAAAAAAAAGCATACATATACACTCGCACATATGTACATACACACCCCACATGCTTGTGTACTTACCTTAATACATGGACAAGGCGCGAGAATAAGAAGAAAAACATGCAAACTATGGAGAACATAATAGTGTATGTCCATTTTTTTATTGTTCATAATATTGTTTCTTTTCATTACCATGTTTATCGTAAGTGCCCCCTCCCCTCCCCCCAAATATATTCGACTGTAAATATTTATTTATTCGTTCATTTAAATTGAAAGTGATCTGACAATGTTATATGGCCAGAGACGTGACTGAAATTTTGGACAGTGTCATTGGTGACGGGTTATAAAAAACAGAACGTTTCGTAGGATAGATCTGCCTCCGCTGTCAGGCGGAAATGATAAAGGATGGTACCTACCCTCTTCAGTCCGTTGGAAAGGAATTGTGTCAATCTTCAGCACGGGGACTGAGAATTTGAACCGAAAATTAAGACTCTTTTTAAATGACCCACCAGATTAGTTTCTCCGCTTTCCTTTACCCACCTGAAGACGGAGGCAGATCTGAAAAAAATGTCGTTGAAAGCTATTATTTATGTTGGCAGAGGATACTCAGTGTATGTTTGTGGCCCATCAGTGCACTGGACATTCTTGTATCATGAAGAAGATTAATAAATCTTTTATAAACACATAAAAGTTCAAACAATTGTCAAAAAATATAACATTTTGAAAATTTTTCCTACAATTACTATAATATCAGACTAAATATTTAATTAGTATACCAACTGATGCACATATATAAAAGCTTCACATTAAAACACTAAATTTGCTCCGACATGTTTCGATCCTAAGATCATCCTCAGGGAGCTATACTTTCCTTGCTAAAGTCACTATTAAGAATAATCACTGATTAACTTCGTTGTACTAATAGGGTGATGTGGCAGCATGTCTGTAATATAAATTATACTAATTAAGTATATTGTAAAAATGAATAGTAAGATTGTCAAGATAAATTAATACAGTTACATTGTTTGTTCTTTTACACAAATAATTAGGCTTGTTGGACTGATGAAAGATTTATGCTTACCGTATTATGTGAGGGTATGCTGAGAGTGCCCGACTGTGGGTATGCATCCTGTGCTTCGCTGCGTGATACTGGCTATGAATTACGTGGAAGGATTTCTGTTGTGTTTACTAGTTCATAGAGGGGGTTGAAGTCACTGACCTGTTACTTTGTAATTAATATTTTGTGCTGACGGAATAGTTGCATGTATAAGGCTTCCCAACAGTTCATATGTGTGCCTTTTGAGCATGTTTTATAATTGTAATGTATCCACTATTGGTCCATATTCGTTTCTATTTTTTTAAGATGTGTAATGCATAGGCGGATTGTGAGTTGATGATTCTCATATATCTTGTATGTTTTCTATGTTCTATATTTATAGATCTTCCTGATTGTCCGACATATACATAATTACATGTGTTGCACTTCAATTTGTATATTCCACTAGGATTTTTATTATTAATCTGCTTTTTAGATAGTTGTTGTTGGATGGTATTGGTTACCCTACATGCAATGTTCAGATTAGAATGTTTAAACAGGTTGGTGATACGTCTTATTATAGGACTGAAATAAGTGAAGTTTACTCATTTTTTGTTATGTTGATTTATTATGGGTTATTGTTGGTGTTTTTGTTTCTTGGCTGTCAGTTTTGTCCTGAGATTATTTATGATGTTTATGGGATATCCATTGTTTCTGGCTATGGTAAGTATTGTTTTCCATTCTTCTTTTTTTATTTTTCTGTGATGGGGAGTGTTATCATTCTGCGTATATAGTATCTGAATGCCTCTATTTTGTGCTCATATGGATGGTTAGAGGAAAATTGGATTGTTGTATCAGTGCATGTGGTTTTTCTATAGATACTTATGTCCATGTTGTTTTTGTTTCTATGTATAGAAATGTCCAGATAATTTTTGTTTTGTTTTCTTCAGTAGACATTTTAAGCTGAAGGACTTTGTCTATCTTATTGATTTCATGTAAGATTATCTTCTCATTTGTTTTGCTTTCATCACATATAATTATAAAATCATCAACGTATTTCTTATAATATATTATTTCCTTGCTGTCCAACCATTGTTTTACATGGGCTTCTTCTATATATTGTAAGAAAACTTCCGCCATTATACTGGATATCGGGAAACCCATAGCTATTCCTTTCTCTGATTGGAAAAGTCTTTCGTTACATTGAAAGTAATTTTGTTTCATGATTGTTTGGAGCAAATAAAATGTTTGTTTGATTAGTTCCTTGTCCTTAATATTTTTATTTAGCCAAACTTTTGGCGTCCGTATGATTCCTTGAACTGGCAGGTTGACATATTTGTCTTTTATATCAAGAGTGATTAATCTCATTTGTTCATTAATCTGCATTCCTTTTAGCTCCTCTGCGATCTCCTGTGAGTTTTTTGTATTATATGTGTAGCACGCAAATTAAGTTATGTAGCTTTTTTTTTTAAGTGATTAGCTATTTTATATGATGGAGCTTGTTTATTGTTTATTACCGGTCTAATTGGTTCGTTATCCGTGTGTGTTTTTATGTATACATTAAATTTTGGGGCCGCTGGTTTTATATCTATTAGGTATTTATATGCCTGTTTCTCCACTAGTGCATTGCATCTATGAATTGTTTGCTGGGACTGTTTTGGTACATGTCGGTAAGGTCCTTGTTTATTTGTTTTATGTTATTCTCCTGTATAGAGTTTTCAACCTTCTTCTCTAAGGTGTTTCTATGGATTATTACTAAAGCTTTGCTTTTGTCGGCTTTTACAATTGTTAAATTATTGTTTTGGAGAATCTTTTTCAATTCAGTGACTTCAACCCCCTCTATGAACTAGTAAACACAACAAGAATCCTTCCACGTAATTCATAGCCAGTATCACGCAGCGAAGCACAAGACGCACACCCACAGTAGGGCACTCTCAGCAACATACCCTCACATAATACGACATGCTGCCACAGCACCCTATTAGTACAACGAAGTTAATCAGTGACTATTTTTAATTGTGACTTTAGCAAGGAAAGCGTATCTCCCTGAGGATGAACTTAAGATCGAAACATGTCGGAACAATTTTAGTGTTTTAATGTGAAACTTTTACATATGTGCATCAGTTGGTATACTAATTAAAAAACGCAACGATATGCACGGTGCAACAATAAAGATATAAGACAAAATATTACAAATTTACTCTTAGTTTTGGTATTTTAAAAAAATTGTTAAGATCTTCTTCACGTTTACATCTTGCATCAATGATAATTACACACTTTATTATCCAACTAATGCACAATATATAATATGTAGATACAATAAAAATTATAAAATATTTAAAAGTGGTCCAACATGTTTCGGATCTCAGAGGATCCATCATCAAGGAAACTTGTACATTGCTTGGCTAAAAATACAAGATTGATTCTATCGTGTCCGTTGACATGGACAAGGTCGGTGTTATGGCAGCATATTGTGACCCGTTGTGCGTGTGTGTAGTTCACTGTATAGGAAGGCCCTTCAAATACAGTGAACTACACACACACGCACAACGGGTCAGAATATGCTGCCATAACACCGACCTTGTCCATGTCAACGGACACGATAGAATCATTCTTGTAATTTTTAACCAAGCACTGTACAAGTTTCCCTGATGATGGATCTTCTGGGATCCGAAACATGTTGGAGCACTTTTAAATATTTTATAATTTTAATTGTATCTACATATTATATGTTGTCTACGGCCGCTCGCCTGCTGCGATCGTGGGTTCGAATCCCACCGGGGCATGGACGTTTGTCTGTTGTGAGTGTTGTGTGTTGTCAAGTAGAGGTCTGTACGACGAGCTGATCACTAGTCCAGAGGAATCCTACTGACTCTGGTGCGTCGTTGTGTGTGATCTCGAAACCTCAATAATGAGGAGGCTATGGCCCGCGTAGGGCTGCAGCGATACAGAAAAAAAATATTATATAATGTGCATTAGTTGGATAATACAGTGTTTAATTGTTAGGAACTCTTTACAAATATGTAGCTCAATGATAAAGTACACGACACGAAATTTAGTTTATATTTGTTGGTAATGAATATGATTTCTTCAGAGAAAATAAAACACATAGCAGATTATAAAGAAATGAATTTTGACACAAAATGATTGATCAATAAGGGGCTATCGAAAATTACACTGTCAGGAGCTTTGTATCTTTTACACTACGGAATTTGTGACGTAGCGGTTGGAGCAGTACAACAGTCATGGCAGAGAAATGAGATTACACTCAAAATACGTGGTCCGAAAATTTCAAACCAAAAGGTCACAGCTGAAGACGTGGGACGAAAAGTCGAGACTTTGCAAATCTCGAAATTCTATGTGGAAAAATGAAGCCTCCTACATAATTTGTTCATCTTACAAATGGCACCGTTTATTCGAACCCCACTTACTCCATACCACATGACTCTTTCCATATATATATATATATATATATATATATATGTGTGTGTGTGTGTTGTGTGTGTAAATTTTGTTTGATTTTTTCTGCATGCTTTTCAAAATTTCACTCGAATTACTAGTGACAGACACACGTTTGGTGCATGCTGTAAGTTCCGAAGCTTGTAAATGTACATTATCTAGGTAACACATATTTTGGAAATTTTTCCTTTGATATCTTTTTACGTCCTGTGAAGGATTTTTATTATTACAGCCTACACACATATCCATTACGTCAAGGCCATATAGAGTGGGCTGACCTTAACTCAGTCTGGTATTTTTCTTCGTTTTTATTCATTATTAAATATATCATGAAGCTTTAAAAATCATAGATATGACACGTGATTAAGTTTACGTCATATAAATCCAATGCACTTATCTGCAAAAATAGTAATAATATTAAAGAAAATCATATATAACTAAAATTATTTAAAATACCCGGTCCTCTCTTACTAAGATATAAACATTATTATAGATAGAAATCAACCTGGCTCACGCCGGTCTGAACTCAGAACCATGTAAGATTTTAAAGGTCGAACAGACCTAATCACTTTCAGCTCCTGCACCGAAAATTTAACTTAATCCAACATCGAGCTCGCAAACCTCCCCGCCTATAAGAACTCTCAAGGAAGATAACGCTGTTATCCCTAAGGTAATTTAATCTTATAATCAAAATAAATGGATCAAACAAATATAAATAAATATACATAAACAAAGAGCAGTTAATACTGTTGTGATGATTATAAGTATAATTACTAGTGCTTGGTCATGAAAGAAGATTAATTGTTCTATGACGGGCAAGGCTCTGTCTTGTAGCCATTCTTGAGGAAATGGTAAACTTTGATTGGAATTTCATGCGAATTTCATTTTATCGCCAAAAATCAAAATGTTAGCCTACAATATTAGTGCCGAACCCTCAAAATAAAATCTCGACCAGACCCAGGCAGACAGTCAACATAACTAGTATGACAAAACCTATTGCTGTGAATGCAGTACTAAGACTCCTGGTGATGGCAGCAAATCTGTCCGAAATATGTAACGTTCTTTACCAAAATATTTTCGAGAAATAATATATCTTGTTGTTAATGAGATGGGCTGGGAACGTGGCGCGTATGGGTGAGGAGAGGTGGATGTAAAGGGTCTTGCTGGGGAACCGGAGGTAAAGAGACCACTGGGTAGACCTAGGCGTAGATGGGTGGATAATATTAGGATGGATCTCCAGGAGGTGGGATGTGGGTATATGGACTGTATTGGGCTGGCCCAGGATAGAGACAGGTGGCGGACGCTTGTGAGTGCGGTA
>Ga0131853_10024129_pt1 | contig 10976 bp, 10 predicted proteins | sample TergutLab28metaG_FD_92764 | JGI IMG/M metagenome (GOLD analysis project Ga0131853, IMG submission 92764) | Labiotermes labralis P1 segment gut microbial communities from Petit-Saut dam, French Guiana - Lab288 P1 (version 2) (version 2) | ecosystem: Host-associated > Arthropoda: Insects >...
AACTAGATAATGGCGGGTGGCTATCCCTTACCATACGGGTTTCCCACCCGCTATACATCAAAAACCGAACTTGCGCTATCATTTGTTCACTCCCAAGAGAAACCCCGCCGTCATTGTTGGCGGCGGGGGGTAATTTACGAGCCTTTTTTTATACCCCGCTCCGGTGTGCGGCGAATATTTACCATGTATTTCTACACATCTTTATTATACGCAAATTTCAAGAAAAGTCCACAACGAATTTTTGTAAATCGTTAGTAATTTACGAGTAATTTACGGGCGTTGGTCACTCATCACAATGTAATGCGTCCTTTTCGAAACGGTTACTTTTCATCATAATTAAATCCGGATACCCCAACTGATCGTAATTTACGATCAGTTGGGATACCCGCAAAAAAATTACATGCCCAGTAAAATCTCAAAAAACGATACGGGTACAAAAGTACGGTCATTGCGGATTGTCGGAGCCACTTCTAAATTGTGACTCTCAAAAGAATGTTGGCCTAATATTACCGAGCCAAAAGCTTGACCATCAGCATGCTCCAATGTCACCGAGCGGTAGTTCTCGTTCCAAGTTACGTTAAAGCCCATTGACTCGGCTACTTGGCGCAGCGGTACCATTGTAATATTATTTTCTGTGTAAAAGTCGGAGTAAACCATGTTTAGGGCATCTGCTAAAGACATAACGGCGGTAGGCGGTGCCGGTGTATATCCATTAGCCTGACCATTATAATAGCCGTTGTAGCCATTGGCATAGCCATTTCCGTTTTCATATCCATTGTAGCCGTTGTAGCCATTAGCATAGCCATTACCGTAACCATTGTAGCCGTTGGCATAGCCATTACCGTTACCGTAGCCGTTGGCATAGCCATTATACTCTACGCCTTCAGGTGCAGTGCCATGGCTAAGGATAATAGTACGCTGGGCTGTAGCCTGTCCAGGATAACTGGCCGCTACCAATGGATACCACATCAAAAGGTCAGACCCGACCTCAATATGGTCAATAGTAACAAGGTTACGTGTCATAAATGGCTCAATTTGGCTGTCCCTCCCAATGGTAACAAGCAAGGATCCGCCGTGGACAGTGATGACTACTTCATCATCCCGCGTTTCAATAGCCTCTACACGTCCGAACTGCGGACGCATCCCTGTATCCGGCACATTGCCCAATATAACCAAAGCCGAGCCTCCGGAATGATATACGATCACATGGTCATCGTTACGTTCCGCCAAGGCTAAAGGCATTCCGTCGGATGCATCAACAATAATCGTTTCCGGCGTGATATTAAGCACCGCACGCTCTTCCCCATCCCTTACGGTGATTGTTGTTCCGGTTTCATCGTATATATATCCGTCGATAGAAACCGGGTTTTCGGCGGCCCATACAGGCGTAGACGTAACCACGACCGCGAAAAGCAGTAATATAAAAAGCTTTTTCATGTGTAAATTCCTTTCCTTATACTTTCCAATATTTGTAAGCCAGTCGATCATAGCATGTACACGACATAGATTCAATCGTGTGCATATATTATTTCCATTACATTGTTTACTATTCCCAAAAAACCTTTTGAGATTCCACTTTCATGCCTGTGATTTGCCCGGCCATGTCATTAAATTTTTCCACATCACCGCTTACGTAAAATTGATGAGAATTTTCATATACAGAAAAATCCGGCGGACTTTTCTGTGCTAAAAGCCCATTTTGGGAAAAATACTCCTTAGCTGCTTCCATTGCAGCCGCCGAAATATCAATGAGCACCGTTTCTCCCAGCGTTTTTTGAATGACCGGAGCTATCAGCGGGTAGTGTGTACATCCTAAAATAAGGGCGTCAAGCGGGTTTTCCTGCCAGTGATAAATATAGGCCTTCACAACCTGTTCCGTTATTGTATGATTGCCGAGTCCGGCTTCTATCAGCGGTACTAACAATGGACATGCCATTGCCTCCACATCTGCGGATGGGTTTTTTTCACCAAGTATCCGCTGAAAAAAGCCGCTCTTTATTGCTGCCTCTGTTGCAATGATGCCGATCCTCGTTGATGAAGATCCGCATAAATTCAAACAATAGTCTATCCCGGGCCGCACCACATCAATAATAGGCAGGTCAAATTCCTTCCACATATCCTCCATTACATTGGAACTGATGGTTCCGCAGGCCACAATAACTGCCTTAACACCCCGCTTCCGCAAAAATCCAATCATCTCCCGGCTATATCCGCGGATGGTATCCACGTCCTTCTCCCCGTAAGGTACTCTCGCCGTATCTCCTACGTATACAAATGATTCCTCAGGCATAGTCCTTTTCATGGCATTTACTGCCGTAAGCCCTCCAAGTCCGGAATCTAATATCCCTACCGGTCTATTATCCCCCATTATTTACCTCATCGCTATTTCTATCAAATGATCCAAAATATCTGTAAGCGGTACACCGCTAGCCTCCCACGCCATTGCAAACATGCTTATGCCGGTAAAACCCGGAACGGTGTTAATCTCATTAAAAATAATATCCTCCGCTTCGGTAAGGAAGAAATCCACCCGGGACAATCCGCTGCCATCTACGGCCTTAAAAATATCGTACGCCATTTTCTGAATCCTCTCGGACACATCATCCGGAATAGGCGCCGGGATAATGGTTTTAGATTCCGCATTGTGATATTTAGCATCATAATCGTAAAATTCTGACGCAGATATCACCTCACCGGGGAGAGATACCCGGATATCAGCACCTTCACCCAATACACCGCATTCTATTTCCCGTCCTTTGACTGCCTTTTCCACAACAATCTTTTTTGAAACAGCTGCGGCGGCTCTCAAACCTTTCTCAACTTCCATTTTATTGGTGACTTTTGAAATTCCGACAGAGGATCCGGCACTGGCTGGTTTGATGAAGCACGGATAGCCTATTTGATAGCGTATCTTTTTAGCGGCGGCCTCCATATCCTCCAAGTCATAGCGGGTAAACACCAAATACTTAGCCTGGGCGAGTCCGATATGCCCGGCAATAATTTTCATAAAAGTTTTGTCCATACTAACCGCCGAAGCGAGTAGCCCACAGCCTACGCATGGGATGCCGGCCAGGTCACATAACCCCTGGATTGTGCCGTCCTCACCATTTTCCCCATGAAGCACCGGAAAAACCGCATCCACCGGTATAGTCCTCACTTTGTCACCCACAATACGCAGTAAACCCTTGTTGACCCTATCCGGGCTAAGCACTGCCGGAGTGCCGAATTTTTCCCAAGCGATGTTTTTTATATGGTCAATGGTACCGTCGTACAACAGCCACTGACCTTCACGAGTGATGTATACCGGGATAACGTGGTATTTTTCCTCGGACAAATGTTTTATCACTGTATTTGCCGATATTTTAGAAATCTCGTGTTCCGGTGATACGCCGCCAAACAGTACCAATACATTTTTTTTGTCCATGATAGATTTTTCCTTCTCCCTATTTTATACTTATAGTAAATTAAATCGGCTTTGCTATAACCCTCATTAATTATATGGCATATAATGCACGGAGGTGTAATTTATGAATCCTGATATTTCTATCCAAAAGGCCAAATGGGCTTTAGCTCATACAAAAGGGCTGCGGCTGATTGATGTACGCAGCGCTCAAGAATACAAAAGCGGCCATATAGCCGGAAGCACCAACATCCCTTTAAACCGCCTTGGCAATATCACCAAAATGATACCCGGCAAAAGCACACCCATCTTTGTATGCTGCAAAAGCGGAAACCGCAGCGCTCAAGCCAAAACGGCACTTTTGTCTATGGGGTACACCGATGTAACCAATATCGGGAGCATAAGCGGCTGGCAGTTGTCTTAAAAGCTGTCCATACAGCTTCTAAATTTGGAATGCGCTTTGTTGACAAGCACCAAGTTGTCTGTCAAAATTGCCCTAGTATATATTTATTATACTGCAACCATAGAATATTTCCATTAAAATTTAATTGATGAGGTAACTATGCGATATCTTAAAGAATTGAAAGAGAATGAGCGCATCGTAGAGCATTATTTGTGCAGACAAAAGCAATCACTGAAAACGAGGGCAGGTAAAACCTACCTGTCCCTCAAGCTTCAAGATAAAACGGCTGTGGTAGATGCCAAAGTATGGGAACTCCACAACGACATCGGCGAGTTTGAAGAAAATGACATCATCAAAATAGACGGCACGGTTCTATTGTACAATAACGAGCCTCAAATCAAAGTCAACCGCATCCGCAAAAGCCTTGAAGGCGAATATGATGCCGGGGAATTTATCCCTGCAACGGAAAAAGATATAGATGAACTGTACAACCAGCTGCTTGGGTTTATCGATTCCGTCACTCAGCCGCACCTGCGCAAACTCCTGGAGCATATCATTTTGGATCACGATGTAATTTCCGGTGCTATCACATCCCACTCTGCCGCTAAAAACATGCACCACAACTACTTAGGCGGCCTTCTTGAACATATTGTATCTGTCGCTGAAATATGCGATTTTATGAGCGGCCGATACAAACATGTTGACCGCGACATACTGATAACGACTGCGATCCTCCACGATATTGCCAAAATATTTGAATTGTCCCCCATGCCCGCAAGTTCCTATACAGACGATGGGCAAATGCTGGGACACCTCTACATGGGCGCCGAGCTTATTTCTCACGAATGTGCAAAAATACCGGGCTTTCCCCATACCTTGGAAAGTCTGCTTAAACACTCAATCTTAGCACATCATGGGGAGTACGAATTTGGCTCACCTAAGCTTCCGGCCACCATAGAGGCATTTATTTTACATGCTGCGGACAATATGGATGCCAAAATAAAGGTCTACGAAGAGGCCCTGGCGGCCGACAGCACCCCCGGGCCGTGGATAGGCTTCCATAAATTGCTCGGCCGGTATTTGAGAAACTCGGAGTATGATGATGCGTAAAAATGATGAGTTGGAGCTGGATATACATGATTTGCATGCCAATGGCCATGGTATAGGGCGTGATGTCAACGGCAAGGTTATTTTTGTATCGGGCGCACTGCCCGGAGACAGGGTACATGCCAGGCTTCTTAAAGTAAAAAAGCAGTACGCATATGGGAAGGCCATGGAAATCATTACCCCCTCCCCCCATCGTTTGCAGGAGAATGACCCTCGCATTTGCCCCGTGTCATCCAAGTGCGGAGGATGCCAATTTCAAAATTTCAATTACCATGCGCAGCTCACTTTTAAAGAAAAACTGGTCAGAGATGCTTTAATCAGGATAGGCGGTTGTGAAAATCCGCCTGTTTTGCCCATACTGGGCATGGACGAGCCTTATTACTACCGCAATAAGGCACAGTTTCCGGTAGGCAGTGACGGAAAAAAGCCATTGATAGGCTTCTACGCGCCCAGGAGTCATAGGATTGTACCGATAAACGGCTGCAATATTCATCATCCTCTTTGCGGAGAGGTTCTCCGTAAAGTAAAATATCTGCTTAAAGCACATCCCATCCCAATTTATAATGAAGAAACCCACAAAGGTCTGTTGCGCCATGTGATTGTTAGGGTTGGGTTTAGCACCGGGGAAGTTATGGTAATTTTTGTGCTAAACAGTTCCGATCCGCACCAAATTCAGATGAGCGGGTTTTGTCACTCCGATCTTTTTACTGGAAAAGGGTTTAGTTTCCTATACAATAAAAATACTGCAAAGACCAATGTGATCCTAGGCGATCAGTTTACAGTCCTGCAAGGCAGCGGGTACATACATGAAGAGATAGGGCATATACGCTACCGCATATCTCCAAGGGCATTTTTTCAAGTGAATCCGGTGCAGACAAAGGTGCTGTACGATGTCGTGGCCAGCCATATGAGCGGTAACGAAAGCGTAATTGATGCGTATTCCGGCATAGGCGGTATTGCCTTGTATATCGCCGGGAGGGTGCAAAATGTAGTCGGCGTTGAGTCCGTGGAAGATGCTGTAAAGGATGGAGTATATAATGCCGCCCTCAATAATATAGAAAATGCCAGCTTCCAATGCGGAGCAGCAGAAGCATTGGTTCCCGAGCTGTTGAGGGGAAAAAACTACGGCACATTAATTTTGGATCCGCCGCGCAAAGGCTGCGACAGCGGGCTTCTTGACATGATAGTTACAAGTGAAATTTCCAAAATAATTTATGTCTCCTGTGACCCGGCAACTTTAGCCCGGGACATTAAGCAGCTTACGTCCGGAGGATACAAACTGGAACATATCCAGCCGGTCGATTTATTTCCTATGACCGGGCATGTGGAGACGGTTGCTTTGCTGCAACGAAAAAATCCGTGACTATCGCGGTAAGAGCCTGTTTAGTATCTCAGTTTGTACTAAACAGGCTCTAAAAGGATATCTGCTTGATTTTTTGCCCTCATTTTAATATGATTGAAGGTAGGAGGGCATGCAGATGAATTTAGATTCAAATATACTGAAACTGAACATTCAAAAAAAGTCTAAAATTGTATCTCCCAGCGATGTGGCGCGTGTAGCCGCACCAAAAGCCGCACAGTTTTTGTACAATATGTTAAGAGTTGGCCCTAGGGTAATACTAAGGAGTGCATTTGAGTTGCTCCGTGCCAATACAATTACGCGTATATTATCTGCTGTGGTTCTTATTTTTATTGATACAATAAGCTTAGTCAGAAAGCGTATATCCCTCAAACAGTATGTCATCAATTTGGTACTCGCTGTAATGCTGATGATAGGCGGTACAGCGGGCTGGCTGCTAGGAAATGAAATGGTTAGTTTAATTTTACTGGAAAATGTGATATTAGGAATCATTGCGGGTTTGATAGGAGCAGGAATCTTGGGAGCGTTTTTAGCCATTGCTTGGGAGCGTTTTATTGGTCTATTTGTACAAAGTGATGCGGCAGATATGCTGGATATTTGTAATCGTGTTTTTGCTGACTTAGTGCGGCAATATGCTCTTACAAGGGACGAAGTTGAAGCGGTAAAAGAACAAGTCATCATTACGCCGCATATGATGATGCAAATGTTTTCCCAAAAGAATCGGGAGGCTTTCGCACAAAGATTTATTGAACCGTATCTGTTAGTGATAATCGAAAATCGGCTTGTGTAGCAAAGTAAATTCCTGTATATTATGTGGAGTACAGGTCTGCATTAAAAAGGTGAGTGTATTAATAGATGAAAAGCCCTGCTAATGAATATTTGGAGTTTTGTAAAGCTTCAAACAAACCCTGTCCGCGTTTTATGAAAATGAAACTTGCGGAGCAACGTTTAAAACTGGTTGTGGACAATATGTCTACAGCCTGTGTTTTTATTACCAAAGGCTCTACTAGGTTGGAATTTAATCAAGCGGGCGTTAGTTTGTTTGGCTTAAGCGGAAGCATAGTTGACAAGGAAAAATGGTTTGCAGAGTTTTCCCCCAAGTTTCAGCCTGATGGCTGTCTAAGTGCAGAAAGAATGTCCGAGATAACGAAACAGGCTTATAAGGAGGGGAATATACATTTCGAATGGGCGCATAAAAATGTTGCGGGCGAGGTCTTTCCTGCCGAGATAACGCTTGTGAGTGTGGAGTGGCATGATAGCCCTAGCCTGGTTGTGTTTATAAAAGATAAACGGGAGTTTTACAAAGCACAGGAAGCAGAGCGTATGGTAAGGCAAAGGCTAAAAGCAATGCTGGATTCTTCGCCGTTAGCATGTACCGTTGTTGATGAAAATTTTAAAGTACTTGAAGTGAACCAAGAGATTACCAATTTGCTGGGGATTCCTGACAAACAGGTGTATTTGGATAGGCCAATGGATCTTTCGCCAAAGCTTCAACCTGATGGCCAGCCATCTCATGAAAAAATGATTGAAAAGCTAAAATATGCCTTTGAAGTGGGTAGAGACCACTTTGAATGGATGCACAATACCTTGGACGGTACTTTGGTACCGACTGAGGTTACTTTGGTGCGTGTTCAGTTGGAAGGGCAAAATTTAGTACTGGTGTATAAGCGCGACTTGCGCGAGCTTAAGAATGCTATTTTTTTAAAGGAAAAGCTGGAAAAGCTAGCTTTTTTTGATGCCCTAACCGGAGCGAGAAGCAGACACTATTTTTTTACCCAAGCCGAAGAGGAAATGAAAAATAACCTTAAAGAAAGTTTCCATATAATTATGGTAGATGTTGATCTTTTTAAGCATGTTAATGATGAACATGGACACGTTGTTGGTGATGAAGTATTAAAAATTTTAGTTGCCCGCATGTATAAGGCTACTAGGCAAAATACGCTGATAGCCAGATACGGGGGCGAAGAATTTATTATCATGCTGTTGCGTATAAACAATAAGAATGCCGAAAAGGTGGCACGGCGTATTAAGTATCAAGTTGAGTCGGAAAAATTTCAAGTAGGTCATCTTAAAATATCCATTACCGTAAGCGTAGGGCTTGCAGCCAGGGAGAGTCAGGAAGAAAGCCTTTCGGATTTAATTATAAATGCTGACAAAGCCCTATATGCGGCAAAACGCATTGGAAGGAACTCGGTTATGATATATTCAGACGTAAAAAATTAGTATGTTATGCGAAGAAATATTCGCTTCTAAAAAATATGCGGCACTATATCGTCCGCTGGTACTGCGCATTTGTGACGAAGAGTATAAAAAGTACGATAATAACAAAGACCGGGTCAAAGCAGTAAAACATACCCTCCATGCCATGTATGGTGCGTATTTGAACTCAGCAGATATTTTTAAAAAGGCGAATAAGCTGCTGGATGTGCAGGATCCGGATATAGGGCGGCTGCTTAACCTCCATGCCTCTACCAAGGAGCGTATGCGGCATCTGAATGACTTCTACAGCTTTATTTTTGAGTCGATTGGAGTTGTTGAGTCCGTGCTTGATATAGGCTGTGGGCTTAATCCTTTCACTCTGCCGTATTTCCCCCAAAAACCTTTAAAATATTATGCTTTTGACATAGACGAACGTATTGCGGGTTTGAACAACCGTTATTTTGAGCATTTGTGCCTGCCGGCGTTGGCAGGCTGTATGGATATTTCTATTGAGACGCCAAAGATGACTGCTGATGCAGCTTTTTTGTTTAAGCTGCTGCCGCTTATAGAGCGGCAATCTAAGGGGCGGAGTATTAGGTTGCTCCGTGAGATCAATGCCAAGTTTTTGATAATTACTTACCCTACCACGTCACTGAGCGGCAAGGAAAAGGGTATGAAATCCTTTTACACCTCTGCCTTTGTGCAGATGATTGCGTCTGATCCCGATGAGGGCTTATTTGTTTTTGCCAAAAAGCAGATTGGTAATGAGTTGGTTTATATTGTTACTGCAAACTGAGCCGCATCAGTCTAACTTCTCCATTATCACTTCAATTGCCTTTTGCAGCTGAATATCCTCTTCCAATGTTAACCGGACCGCCATCATGGCGGTTTCTCTGTCTACTTCCACAATATAGTCGGGGTATGCCAATGCCGTGAATGTTGGTGCCGTTGGGTGTAAAATATTGTGCGATAGTCACTTTTACTGCGCTGCCATCGCTTAGCATATATAGGCTTTGTACAACGCCTTTGCCGAAAGTCTGCTGGCCTACCACCGTGCCTACCCCGTGGTCTCTTACTGCACCCGTAAGTACCTCTGATGCGCTGGCACTGCCGCCGTTTACAAGTATTACGAGCGGGATATCAATCCTACGGTCATCATCGGAACTGTACACTGTCCGTTCTCCTTGGCTATTTTCCGCATACAAAATTGGGCCGCTGGGCAACAGCAGATTGCCTATATCCACCACAGTTTCAAGAAGGCCTCCGGGATTGTTTCGTAGGTCTATTATCATGCCTTGCATGCCATTGCCCAGCATTTCCAAATATGCCGCCACAAACTGATTGTATGTAACCCGGTCAAAGCTCTCAATACGCAAATAGCCTATGCCGTTGTCCAGCATGCGGTGATGTACTGTTGGTACATTAATCTGTTGGCGGGTGATAGTGATATTGAAATTTTCGCCGTCGCGAAGCAACCCAAGCCTCACCCGGGTGCCGGGTCTGCCTTTTACCAGGGATGTTACCTCTTCAAGCGGTTTGCCGGACATGCTTACGCCGTCAACTTCAAGTATCCTATCTCCGGGAAGCAGGCCGGAATCCTCCGCCGGAGAGCCGGAAAATACATTAACCACTATTACTTGTGCATTATCTGGATCCATGGTGACCAACATACCAATGCCTGCATAAGTACCTTCAGTCCGCTCCGTAAAAATTGCCAGGGCATCTCTATTAAAATAGTAGGTGTAAGGATCTCCAACGCCCTCGAGCATTCCACGGTACATATGATCCAGAAGCACATCTTTATCAAAAGGTATGATAGAGTGCGCCTCCAGTATTGAATATATTTGTAATATCTTTGCCTCAGGCGGAAGCGTCATACCCCATATCATATGAGATCTTATTGGCCCAAGTCCAAAAGACACCCCTATCATCACCGCCATGCCTACCAGCATCCCCAAAATAAAGGATTTTTTCTTTTCCATATTTGCCCCTTTCTTATTCACTCTTGCATAAATTTGTCGAAATAATACACAAATTGCGCCGAAACATGCTTGTAGAATTCACCGAAAAGTCATATACTGTCATCAATGGGATTTATTTCCAATTTTTCACCGTTCTTCATATGAAATACCGATTAATAATACTTATGCAGTTATCACCGGGAAGATGCCCGGGAATGGGAGGAACCGTACTATGAACGAGCAAAAGATCAGCATCCTGCTGGCAGACGACAACAAGGAGTTTTGTGACACATTAATCAACTACCTGGAGAAACACGATGACCTAGAGATTGTTGCAGTCGCATACGATGGGGTTGAAGCTTACAAAAAAATCATTGAGACCAAGCCGGACATCGCTATCATTGATGGAGTAATGCCGCGCTTAGATGGCCTAGGCGTGCTTGAAAAACTGAACCTGCAAGGGAAGCCGGAGCATGTACCCATATGTATAGTGCTGTCGGTCATTACCCAGGATAAGATTACCCAAAAGGCTATGGAGCTTGGCGC
>Ga0131853_10024130_pt1 | contig 10976 bp, 7 predicted proteins | sample TergutLab28metaG_FD_92764 | JGI IMG/M metagenome (GOLD analysis project Ga0131853, IMG submission 92764) | Labiotermes labralis P1 segment gut microbial communities from Petit-Saut dam, French Guiana - Lab288 P1 (version 2) (version 2) | ecosystem: Host-associated > Arthropoda: Insects >...
GTAATTTTATTGATGTATTCTTAGCTCGACATGTTTCGGGTACATACGCCCATCATCAGGAGCATTAGATGTTGAGTTGCAGCATATGGTTTTCTGCACCGAGTTTTTGGATGGGTGGTGGTGGTCTTGAGAGCCGCTGTGTAGGTCGTGTGTACGGTGCGGATGGTGCCGTGGCACTATACTTCAAAACTTGGTGAGGACAAAAAAAATCAATTTTTGCTCGTTTAAAACAATCACTTTTTTTCGCCCATTTTGGTGACCCCTGCACTCTGTCGCTCGGTGCGGCGGCACCACTTTACCTTCCCCCCTTCCTGGCACACCATTGCTCCCTCGACAGCTGGGTAACCTTTGAAAATCAGTCGATTACAGAATTAGGAAATTTTGTATCTTCGTGGTAAAAGGTTCTATGAAACAAAATCTTTCTTCATTTTACAGATATCTGTGGTTAGGAATATAATTTGTTTGTTTGCTGCTTTTCGATTCCTAGTAATCTGAGTCCGTCCTCCAGCTCATTTTGAAAGTGTTACGAAAGGACTTGTAATTCCATTGACTTTCCTGCGTAAACAGCACTTATTATCCTAGTAGCATACTACAAACCAATAATCCGTAGTGCTCCCTGCAGCCATTACGTCATCGTTTTAAGCGGCAATATTCCTGCACATGTCGCCGAATTGTGACAGCAGCGCCGTGTCGGAAGTAGATGGCGAACTTGACTTCCTTCCGGGATTCTACCACCGGCTTAGCTGTACCTTACTGCTGTCATAATACCGACTACGTGCTGACGCCATGTCGGAAGTAGATGGCGCAGTTGACTTCCGAGCGAGTGGCAGTGATGTGAGTATGTAGCGTCCGATGCCGTGTAATTCAGAAGTATCTGATGGAGGCTGTAAATTTACTGTTTGGTGTGTTGAAGAGTAAAGTAATGGCCCGTGATGTGTGATACAACTGTTCAGGTTTATAAGAACATTATAACGGAGATCAAATGCAGTATGATTACATCCAACACTTGTAACGCGAAGTGGAGTGGCTTGAGGTAAGACAATAAGACTAGTACGTATATTTAATTCAGTGCTGAAGAGAGAAGTTCAATTATTTCAAGTTGCCAGCTTATGCTTTCAGTTCGTATAACTGCAAGTATTTTAAGTACGCCCTTCAGACAGGTTTCACGACACTATTTGGAAATATTCAGTTTATTCCATGAAAAGACTAGAAACACATGGTGTTTATTGTTTTTTGATGCACGCATTATTTTGAAGCGAGGTAGTTGCAGTCCTGACAACGTTTGATTTAGATTCATGGTTTATACTTGAATGACATTTACTGGATCTAACTTCAAGGTTAGACAAGCAGACCTGAATACGCAGAGAGGTTTTCAGTCCTTGTTACGCTGGCTGACCTTAGTAGCAAGCTGTCAGAGACGTGCTCTGATAACACGCGGTGTATATTTTAAAGCAGACCTAGTGCCCAGAATGACATGACTTGTCTGCGCCGAAGAGGAGAAGGAGAGGGGAAAACGATGCAGTGGGTGTAACTCTGAACTTGCAGACTGTGCTGTTTGTGTTTGGATGTGCAGTGTGACGACTGCTTCTTCACTAGGCACAGTAGGAAACTTGCGTGCCACTCGCAGCATACGTACAAGGGGATGCGTGAACCCATATTATTGCATATAGATGTGCGGAATATCGTATATGTCATCTCTTGTGACGTAATGGCAGCCAATTCCGTTCGGGACAGGTATTTTAAGGAAGCGCTAAGCTTACACACTTATGAGGATGGGGAATGGCTACATTTCCAAACATATGAAGGCACTTGGCTTGCCGAAAGTTAGGTTAGGTTCGGTGACTTAGTTTCCTAAGGTTATGTTAGATTTTTTTCCTAGGTTTGAGTCTGGCTGTGTTACAACAAAGTTCAACAATTCATTATCACGATTTGACGGTTGTAGCACAGTACGATTTACTGTTTATCTAGGAGTTTTATAGTGTGCATGGGATAAAGGTCGATGCTTTGATTAGGGTTTCAGCTTTTCATTGTATTAGGTTGGCTGTGTTTGTAGGGTTTTAAGAGAAGACTGCCAGTAGTCGACACCGCCAGGAGTGGAAAGTTTTAATTTTAAAACTTAATTTCTAATCGTTTAATGCACTGAGAAAGCTGATTTTAATGGAATGTTTGTCTTATAAAACCTCTTATTGATCCATGTACTGACTTTTTGAACACACGTCAGTTATCACCTGCTGTTGGAGGTGGAGGAGAAGAGTGGATCGAATCAGGAAATACTCTTTTGGCTCCAATTTTTAGTGTCGGTTACTAAAAATGGGCGATTTTCGTTTTTCCGAAGATCCGTCATGTAAAATTAATATGAGACATGGAGAGTTTGCTGTATTATTTCCTGGGAAGAAGTGGCTGTACAAATACATTTGCCCTATTTATAACGCAGTTAGTACTGAAAAAGTGCGAGGCAATGACGATTAGATACTTCAGCCACAGCAAAATTACTTTTAAGACTGATGAGTGTGATTTAAACATATTAAAAACACCCCAGATCTTACAAAAACTGCCAGTGCCAAATGTAATTGGTTCAGAAGATTGCCTGAACTATTCCTTTAGGAATCCTCCTAATTTTTGAGGTTAGTTTAGTAGCAGAAGCATTAATTCCATTCCATGCAGTGTCCTTATTTCTGTATTTATAATGGTATTCCCATATTTATATTTTCCCTTACATATTTCTGTATTTGTAATTATATGATGTTCAGAAAATAAACAAATTTTACCTGAGAGTGACATAATGGATAGTAGACCTACTTATCATATGCAGTTCCTGATTCAGTGCTAGTGATATTTTAATATTCAGTTTAAAATTGCACATACACTATGAAATAATGTATGGAATACATTCAAGTCTATGAAAAACTGTTCCATTTGCATGTCAAACAATGACAAGCAATAACCAGAAATTCTCTATGTCAAGTACTGGTGCACTTTTAAGAGTGTATGAAAGCATTTTTTCCCACTAATATTACTGAATGATGATTTATTGGTTGATGAATGAACCACAGTTTTTCAACTATGTTGAATAACCAGTAATCACATTCTGTGATTCTCAATATTTCACTAAGTCAGCAAACAAACAAGAATCGATCCTCAGAGTGTTCACCACTTGTATCAGTACACGAATGTGGTACATATAATTGCTCAGTTCAGTGGCCTCGTAATTTATGAGTTTAGTACGGTCAAAAAAAATTACCACACTTTGTTGGGGTAAAGTTAAAATTGGACCATGCTTAGTGTTGAAATGCTTAGTGTGCAATTAGAGGAGCAAATGAAGATAAAGTTAGATAAAATAATAAGAACCGGACACCAGTGTTTCTTTGAAAAAGAGGGGCCTCTATACAAAGTATTATCATTGTAATTAAATTTATTTTTTCAAGCTCTCCTACTAAAAATTTTCAAGTTTACGTCGATCGCATTCAATGGAATCGGTATATCAAAGTATATTTCAAGGGCTACATTGTAATAAAGCGGTGCAGTGGAAAGGTAATATCTGGAAATAATACTTAAGTTGGATTTTTTCAAAATTCTCTTTGAATTTCAAGTGGTAATGAACAGGTTGTTTCTAGATATTCGTCGAAGGAACTTGTTTCTATAACAAACGCCTCACAACGTGAAGCTGTTTTGCTCTTAGGTCTAAAGTAAGTTGCTTCTTAAATATTTCTCTTGTTGATCAAACACAGCGTAACAGGCTTTAATTTCATGCAGCTGTGGTACGGACCGCATAGAAATTACTATAAATTATCATGAAAAAAAATTTTCGTCAATACCATTTTACGGTGAAACATTCGAGGTTAGAATATGTAATGAGACTTAGTGCATTTTTTCTTCATTCTGAATACTCGTCGATAAAAATAGGTGGAAATGCCGTAAAACAGGCCAACATGTTTCACGCACACGATTTGCAGGCAGCTTGCTACGTCAGGAGTACTTTTTTTTTTACCGTATCTTTAAGGGAAGAATTAGTAATCTGTAGAATAACGGGTACTTTACATGAAGACCAATATACATTTTTGATCATATATTGCTCATTTCTCCTTAGAATGAGAAATGTTTCAGAAAGAAGTTGTGGGGAAAATCAAAACACACATTTTATGCTCAATAACATTTTTTTCCCTCGAAAATCGTGCCTTTAATGAGATAATGTGGAAGAATTTTGTACAGCCGGCAGGCCAAAGATAACAATATGGCTCATGCGCATTGCATGATGGATACCTAAGGCTACAAACAAACTCTCAGAATATTAATACTTATTTCTTTTCCACTGCAGCAATTGTTACAAGAGCTCGCCTCATTGTTACGTTATACGCACATTGCCTGTCGCGTTTAGTTACGTTAGTAAGTTTATCAAAATGAGTGAGTTCTCTGCAATTATCACGTGACTTTATTTAAAATCTCTGAAAATCATATTTTTCTCAGGTCAATGTGTATGTAACGGGATGGATTTACATCCAAAATGTAGATTGGCATAAGGCCTGAAATATTGTTCGCCTTCAGATGATTTAAAGTGAATCACACACACACACACACATCGAGCATGTTCGCTGAAGTCGTGGCATTGTGACTTAACGTTAAGGAGGTGTCTGTGGTTCGAATCTCTGAATAGGCACAGGTTGTAAACATAATATTAACAGGACAAGGTTTATGAAACTTTAATACTTTCATGGTTTAGGGGCGTCTTACGTCGAAACTGTTTGAACATTGCCGCCTTTAGCTATAGAGTGGATGTAAGTGGGAGTGGCACCGATATAAAGGCCTCCAATGGCAGTAGGGTAGCGTGCGAGGCGTTGTGCTGTCCACCCTCCCACCACGAGACCTATACTTTAGGGCTGGCGAACCTTTTTGAGGGTGCGTGCCCAAGTTGTCTATAAATTTAGAAGAATTCCTTTCATCTGCCCATGGGAATTTTGAAGAGCAAAACAAGGCCTTGGAGTTTCCCATAATTATGATTAATTACTACATTATCATAATTATTGTATATTATAATTATACAATTAATACATGGTATAACTATTATATTTCTAATAAAGTCCTTGTCGAGGAATTCGATCAGGAGGAAAATGAGGAAGTAACTGAGGTTGCTGCTACTTCTTGTTTGAAAAGAAAACTGTAGAACGTTTTGTCCAATGTCACATATTCGCCCAGTCACCGCCAGGCCGAAGCCACAGTGATAAATATCCAGTAAACGTTTCGCACCTCTCCCGATTTGTGTAAAAATGTTTCAGTCGCAGTGTTATTTGGTAGCAACGGTAATTCATATACATTCTGTATGCAATCAGATATGTTGATATATACATACTGTTCACAATATAGAGACGCTGATTGGGCAAAAGAAATAAATAATTTGGGACTGAAGTGAATGCCGCGCTCCAAGGAAATCTTCCGCGGGCCATTTCAGGCAGGCGCGCCACAGGCTTCGTTTGACATCGGATTGCTTTAAGTAACCATACTGAAGTTCCCACCTTTAGAATATCGTAAATCAAGCATGTTGTTATTACTGATTTTACGGAATTGAAAATATGAGTTTGGAATGTGCTGTTTTTTTATGGTTCGACAAATCTAAGGGACCATGGCCTCCTCACTCATGAGGTTTCGACACTCAGACATGCCACATGATCAGCCCGTCGCAGAGACCTCTACCTGACGACATACAACACTCACATGAGACGGGTGCATGGCCCCGGCGAGACTCGAACTCACAATCCCAGCAAGCGAGCGGCCGCAGACTCACGCCATGGACCACGTGGCCACTGGTTTCAGCTGAATGTGCTGTAATGAGAATATTTTTGTCGAGCCTCGTGAAAGTCGAACAGGTGATGCCTGTGTGTAGAATAAACACTGACTCACAGAGAACACTGTTCATAAAAGCAAGTCACCCAACACCTGACAGGGTCACCCAACGTCTGGGAGGGTACAATGCATTAGAAGGAGGAGGAGAGGAAAATGTTATAAAATGATAAAACAAGGAGACTGAGACAAGCAGGACATGTAGCACGCATGAGACACATGAGATATACATACAAAATTATAAAGAAAAAATCGTGGGAACATGTGTTCATAAACGTATCTGGCGTAAGAGGGACAGAGAGCGAGGGAGTATGTTCTTCATCTGACCAAAGCTGATTGATTAATTAATGAATTGTGTTAGAAAAGGGCTGACAGAATGAAATAATGAGCAAAGACAGAGTACAATTCTTTAGCTGGTGTCTCACTGTGAAGTGTAAGAGGGGTTCCTGTTTTAGGAGAGCTACAAAAAGCCACACAGTTTCGTGGCCCAGTACTGTGTGTGCTGTGTGAAATCTGGTTTTACACGCTTTGGATTCAACTTAGAAGATAATGGCGCTCGCATGATTGCATACCAACTTTACTGCGTGCCGAACGGAATTTCAGAGAGCGTATGTAGGCTCGTCGAATGATCAGCAACGAGAGGGCGATTCAGGAAGTGACGTGCAGAGAATTGAGGTCAAGCAGTCAGTGAGGACTGCCATATTGGAATGTCGGCTGACCTTGACTTGGACAAGTTAAGGTAGACTGATGTATGGCGATCCAACCATGGTCAGGTGAAGAAGATGCAGCCTCTGTCTCTGTCAGTCTTACGTCAGATACTTTTATCAAAACCCATTCCCACGATTCTCTTCTTTTCAGTTTCGTATACATATCTCATATGTCTCATGCATGCTACATGCCCGGTTTGTCTCATTCTCCTTGTTTTATCATTTTTATGACTTTTCCACAAAAAAAAACCATGAAGCTCTTCAACATGAAATTTTCTCAAGCTTTCCACGATTTGCTCTCTCAGGTCCACATATTCTCTTGAGCACTGCTTTGTCCAACACTCACGAAATTCTCCTCCACTTCCTCTCTCTCCAATCTTTAATATATTTACTTATACTTTTATATATTTGTTGTCTTGCTAATTACATATCACATAGAAGGCGAGAAGACAAGAGGAGCTTATGAAATTAACTGCAGCACGTAGTCCCCGCATTTAATGGGCTGATGAATTTTCGTACATGTAATTTTCATCTGTTACTGTTGTTCATATATATATATATACACACACACTCATGAATCCTCTCAAGACTTCGGTAGTAACTGTACGGAATAGTGTGGACTGGATTCATCTGGCTCAGGATGCGGAGAAATGGCGGGCTTTTTTTAATAGGATAAAGAGCCTTTGCGTTGTATAAAATGGGGGAATTTTCCGACCAGCAGAGGAACTCCTAGCTCTTCAAGAAGGACTTTTTTCCACGGACTTACTTGATTTGTTTGTTTCCAAGCTGCGCAGAATATATTCGCCATGTCTGCATTTTATAGTTTTTTCCTTTACATTCACATGTCAAGACATGAAAATATACTTAGTGTGCTTTGCGTGCACTTCTGGAACCAGCTCTTGACTAGTCTACCTGAATATCATTGGTTTTCTTTGTGGTATTTATGTTATTGATCATTATGTTATTTTCGTATAGTTTTCAGTTAGTTTTCACATCCGAACAACCCACAGGTTGATAGTTTTCAGAAAACCCCATTTACCATTTTACGTGTCTTTCATAAGAAGCCGCCTAATTAAAAAAAATATTGGTTATAAAATTCTTTACCGACCTGTACATATTTCGGCAAGCATTTTCGAGCCTCCTGGGTGTATAATAAAGCGCAGTCTGTAAAAGTTTTATCATTGTAATATACATCCTACGGTATGCGTTAAAAATTCGAAACAATGACTTTGAAACAAACAACGATTTGCTAAAAACAGTTTTGTGTTTGTGTGTGTGTGTGTGTGTGTGTGTGTGTCTTCTTTTCTGTATGCTCATCAATGCAAGGGACAGTGAATTAGTGTGGCGTAGAATTTTTGTAAGGAATGTGGGTCAGGTGATTTTTTTTATTATTGATGAAAGGGAAACACTTTTGCGCATTTGGGCTCTTCTTGAATTGGCCCATCTTATAGAATATAAATAATGGTACTATTTATTATTGAATTATTCTACTGAAAATTGTTCAGTTTTTACGTACCCTGTAAATCGTTTTTCATTTCCTCAGTATTTCTTAATACAGGCATCAGTCTCCTTGACCATCTTTGGAGATATGCCGTGATTGTGCCAGTAGCAAATTAAATTATAAATTTCATTTGTTGTAGGCTTCTTAGTACTTGCCTTCTTTAAGATAACCCACACAGAAGACAGTGGGTTATGTCCGATCCATTAATCTGGGAGGCTATAATCCCTTGTAGATCAACCAGTCTCCGAAAAGTTCGCTCCTCTTTCTGATCGCAACACACTAGCGCCATTCTGCTGAATCCGGTAACGTCTTTCGTCAGTAGTATAATTTATGGATTAATATGCTCTGGAGTCGCAAAATAAGAAATGCACATAAACTGTGGCCTTTTTATATGAAGGTACGAAGTTTCGACGAACATTACTGTGTATGAATAATACTGCATGATTGTGTAGTGCTGTGCCATATTTTCAGAGAAACCGTTAATTACAGGTGTTGGAAGGTAGAGTGCTAAGTGAAGTACCTGCATCTACATAATGGGGAACTTCGGATGCTAAGCACATAAAGAGGAATTTTGGTTTTCGAGGGTGTTGCGTGAAAAGTAGCTGGGTGTAGAAATGAAGAATTCTAACAGAATTAGGATTGAGCATAGTCTTGGAAATGGTGACTCGAGAGACCGAAAATGGTGGGCGATGTTGCTAAAGTGGACGTAGATTGCCAGGAGGTGGATATAACTAGCTCAGGACCGTACTCAATGATGTGCTGTGGTGTTAGCACTGTTTCAGCATTGTGCTGTTCTTATTACCTCATCATTATTCGAATACCTAGTTCGCAGAACTGTATTTTGTTCATTGTGGCGGTATGCTCTTTCGGTGCATGCAGAAACATGGCTTGTTTTGGCTAAAGAGGACTGCGAAAAACTTGCAAGAAGCTGTTTAGACATTCTTTCAGGGTCATCAGTGTTGCTTGGTTTAGGAATGATTTGAGATATTTGTGTGTCCAGTACAAAAATAAATTTGAGGACCCTGCCTACCCGTACTCCTGAGCTGACAAGCAAGAGATGTGAATGGCAGATTTGAAGATGTGAAATGCAACCTTGTTTGTTACGTCCCCACTCCTACCCCTCCCGAACGGCGTTGTTCCGGGTAGCTCTGTGTACTGCGATGGCTTGATACTGGTCCTGGCTTGGATCGGTTAAAATTAAAATGTTTTAGACGTATCAAAGTTTTTTTATTACCAACTGATGCACAAAAGAATTGTTTTTGAATGAGTATTAAAATTTACATTAAAATTACAATAGCTCCAACATTCACCATCGTCAGGGAGCGTACTGTGTGAGCTTGCTAAAGTTACAATGTTAAAACATTTGGTTAAAATATATCATTGTTGTTACTCTGGTAGTGTGGCTGCATATGTTATCAGGTCCTTGTTGGTGTATGTCTGCTGCACTGTACGGAACCTGACATATCTTCACTTGTACCAACTAAATGCAAACTTTTAATTACATATATCATGTTTCTTCTACATGTTTCGGTGTATCTGGCACCATCTGCAGGGAGAACTTATGCGTTCCTTACTCAAAAACACCTGCTTGTACGCAACTATTATCTGTTGTACTGTGGTTGCGTCATAAGGCATCAAAGATACAACTTTTTTGATTTACAGTAATTTGCAGTGGTTAAAACCACATGTGTTGTTTTACAGTGTTGTAGGTTACAGTCCATGAGAGTCTATAATTGAAATCTTCTATTTATATCGCGTACGGCTATGGGTGGCTCTGAGCGGCTGTCGTGCATCAAATTATACATGGGTCCGTAGGGTATAAAGTTCTTACGAAAATACCGTGTCCTGTTTTGGTAATGTTTCTTTGTCGTGGCTGGTTGAGTGCTGCAGGTGTTTTTGAGTTAGGAACGCGCAAGTTCTCCCCTAAGATAGTGTGAGATACACCCGAAACATGTATGAGAAAAATGGTGCAGATATGTAATAGACGAAAAGTATGCATTTAGTTGGTGTGACTGAAGAGATGTCTAATATATGAAAATGCATGGAATGGAATACTTCAAAATTAAAATGTACATGGAGGAAATGTAATGTGGATTGAGAAAATTATTGACCTTACACAAGACGATACATGTTCTCAGTCTTTTTTTTTTGTATAGTAAATAACCCACAACTCCATAGCATAGTAGAAGTATATTAAAAGTAAATTTTAGATTGTTGTTTACACCGTGCGTTTTGTAAGTTATTTATCTAAAAATTGTTCCAAAAATTTTCACTATATAATGATTTTGATTTTAACAGAACTTCTTAAAGTCATTGTGCCGTGCGTATTGTTGGAACAATTTTTACATAAACATTAAAAGTAAGTTGGATAAATATTTTGACTTGTGTACTTTAAGGTAGGCCTATTTCACTTGCAGTTGTACGGCCTCGTAAGAATTCTTGTGTACTCCCGACAGCGATGCTGAGATTTACTGTAATTTATGTATGGCATTTGTATTTTCAAGGATTTTATTTTTACTTTTTGTACGATCCACGATCGCATCCTTCCACGCTCCTTTCAGTTTACCATTCACTAAATATTCTGTCATGCAACATTTTATGGCTTGTAATAATGCGTATGTCCTTAAAATTGAAACATTTGCCAATACAATAAATTACTGTACGTAGCTTACGAAAGTGAAAAGGACGTAAACCGAAATTAACGAACGCCACCACAGACTGTACAATTCTAATGTGCTTGTGGCACTTTTCATCCGAGATTTCTCGAAACCGCTTATTGTGGCACATGCAGTAGGTTTTTAGCTAAAACAAACAAACTCCGTGGCCTTAGTCCGCACGCGAACTATACCGACAGAGCGGCCGCCGCCGGTCGGCGAAGTTAGTGCCAACTTTTGCGGATAGTGGGGTGTCACGTGGTCAGCGCAACGGGTCCCCAC
>Ga0131853_10024133_pt1 | contig 10976 bp, 7 predicted proteins | sample TergutLab28metaG_FD_92764 | JGI IMG/M metagenome (GOLD analysis project Ga0131853, IMG submission 92764) | Labiotermes labralis P1 segment gut microbial communities from Petit-Saut dam, French Guiana - Lab288 P1 (version 2) (version 2) | ecosystem: Host-associated > Arthropoda: Insects >...
AGAGTACTTTCTCCCCCATCACGTCCACACCGACTCTGAGATCCATACAACCTCTCTTTCTAATAGAGGTAAAGAGGCCGGGACATGAGGTTGACAGTGCACCTGTATGTATTGCCGATGCTATGAATGTATACTTCATAGCGTGGTGCTTATTTAAGCACAAAGAAAATCATCAATGCAGGTTTTCCAAAGACTGTGCTTTCACTTTTATTAATCACGCAGCGAAAATTCAACAGAGCTTCAGTTTCTTCTCCTATATTCTCCACCAGTTTTAATTCCATCGGGACAAAACTTTGAAATAGGAACTTTTTTCCCTTTCCAAGTTCTCACTTATCATTCCCGATCATCTGTGTACCACATAACGCGGGGGTTTAATGGTCAGCAAGCCTGCTTCGTAATGCAGAGATTCCGGGTCCGAAACTCGGGACTGAGTTGGGACATTTAAAATGATGTTTTCGTGATATCCCTCAGTTTCTCCTGAAAAATTCCGGGATATTACCTCAGATTAGCTCACCACCGCTTTCTTCCACATTCCTGCCTATTCATTATCTCAGTTTCATCTGACTATTCGAGTCTATAAAACCTCAGCTATTGGAAGTACTGTTAGGAAACCACTAGCAAAATTAATTCGACGATGTGTAACCCTTGAAGTTGAATTTATGTTGTTAAATAATTAACAGACCGATACATATGGCATTATAATACAGAAGTGCGCAGGAACACAACGTACAGAAGACTGTGTGATGAAGGCAGACCGTAAAAACACTATTATGTTGTTGTTCTTGTTGTTGTTGTTGTTGTAGAAGCGGAGGAAGGGGGAAAGATCTGATCCTTGAAGGGACGAGGGGTGTTGAGCAACAATAGTCGCGACGGTAGCTGGTACGGCTTTCGCAAAACATCGATGGAGCGCCGCGGTGCCTGGTGTTCGTCGTGGGCTGCGTCCCAATCTGCTTTAATCGGCGGGAGTTTCTCAGTCTTCCACCTAGCGCTGCATTGAAATACAGTTTCATATTTGCTGATTACCGAGTCATACACAGTGTACTCTTGATTATCCGAGGTAATTGTGCAGAGGGGGGTTGAGACAAGGATAATCCAACACGTACACTTTATTGAGCCACGAACAAAAAATGAAATTGATCACGACTCCGTCGTTTAAGGCGCGTTCTCATACCTTCAGTGGGGGTAATAAAATTGTTCCGTCTGTCCATCCGCCAGTCTTACCGGGTCCGTCCATATATAATTTTGTACCGTGAACGGATTTTATTTTTATGAATCTTGAGATGAGCGGACTTTAATAAAATGTGTCGACTCATTCCTGTTTTGGTTCGTCTGAACAAAAATAACCGACGTACATTAGTTTATATGCATATATGTAGCGTAATTCGTTAAATATTTGTGGGGGTGAATAAATGATTTAGCAGAAGTTTTAGAGAGAGCATGCAATACATTTTTTAAACTCCGAACATTTTTTCATTACTCACTATCGATTTTCTACATGAATAACATTTTAAATCTCAATGCATATTTTATGTGCCATAAAATATGCAGAGAGTAACACTGAAAAGAACGATGGAACATTGGTTAAAAGTATAATAAGATTTACAACAAGATGATGATAAAGATACTGATGCTGGAGATGGGTGTAGTGAATTACGATTCACTGTGAGATGGGTCGAGGAATGTTCGCCAGCCAAAACATGTTGAAGTGTAGATGCACCACGTAGAGAAAGTGAGCAAATCATGCTCCAAATGGATTTATTCCTTTATTAATTCTATTGACAACTCCTATGTCTGTAGCGAGTAGTAAGCAATCCCTCCAACACTAAAATGATTAATATATATTTATGGTTAACCGTGACACAAGAAAGACTTGTTGGGCTTCCCATTTTGTCAAGGGAAACTAACGTTGTTGAGAAACTTGATGTGAAACAGCTTATTTGCACAATTTTGCAGACCAAAGGCAGGCAAGTTAAGTTTTAATGGAGTTTTAATTTCCAGTATGTACTACAGCCTAATATTAATAATAAGATTAGCTTTTTGGGTGATAGTAATTGCAATTCACTATTGTCATTTAAATAATTACAGTTATTTATCAAGCCTTGTGATTAAAATAAGTTTTAATGTTAGAAATGTCGTTGAATTATATATATGTATACACACACACACACACACACACACACACACACGTCTATAATGCAGTACTGGGCTTCCTACACTAGCTTACTTACCTTGCGAGATTTGAGTTTAACACAGCTGTGTTGATGAAGATTCAAGTCTTCTAAGTATGACACCATATCGATTGGTAAGTATATACCAACATCACGGAGGTGCTTGCTGCCTCCATCTTCAGGGCCCAAGTAACCATTGGACTACATGGGCCCTAAATATGGAAACAGTAAATCCACTACAATGTTAGTAAATTTACCAATCGATACGGTCTTATATACCCCCTCAAAACTCGAACGGTTATCAGTATTTAATGAAAGGGGTGCAAATCTAAGGGCTTGCGTCCGGTCCCAGACGCCCGTGCGCTGATCCTGTTCCCTGCGGTTCTTGTCCTTCCCTACTGACGCCACAACATGGAGTAATAAACTGCAATTTTCTATGGCCATGTGATCAAATCACAGTATTAACATAGTTTCAAAATTAATATACCAGCCCCTTGTTTCGTGAAACCCTCAAAATAAGAGGGAAAGAGAGGGAGAGACAGAGAGAGACAGACAGACAGAAAGCCTTTCACGGTGGCCGCGCGGTTTGAAGCGCATTCAGCCTTCCACCTCTCGAACACTGTCCTCATGGCTTCGAATCCCGGCACGAGTGTTTGTCCCTCTTTTCTTCCGTTTGTATTGGCCTGCGCTGGTCGAGATCAATGGGAATGGTATCAATTGTCTATAATATTTATACTTTTACAAGTTATGTCTGGATTGAAACAAGCCAGAGGGCCTAATCAACAAAAGCTAAATAATAATATTAAAAATAATAATAATTAAAAAAGAGAGAGGAGAGAAAAAACGGCGCTTTTCGAAGTGGTGAGCGACGAGACATTCAGTGAGTAAGTTTCTGAGAACGTTGAACAGGAGGTCAGCCTGGGTGCTTGCAGAGAAAATTTATTACAGGGCCTAGAAGATTTCAATAAGCGAGGACACACAATTTGTTAAAGGTGTCCTTTATTTATTTATTTATTCATTCATTCTTTCATTTTTATTTAACAACGCGGTCCGTAGCTCGGAGCGTGCAGAGTGAACTACTGTGCTTCCTGCGTACTCAGAGTGACTATGGAAGACTAAGGAGTCAGAAGCATTACTGATTGGGTGAACTTCCTAGATAACGAAAGGCGTTCGCACTTAGACTTATTCATTGAAGGTACATAAATTCAGGAATTAGGTTGCAAAAATCGCCGTTCGCTTTTCAACACATCCAGTTAAGTTCAGTAACTAAAAAGGATTTTTTTTTCTAAAAGAAACGAAACTGAAAATTCCTTGTACTCTTTGTGAACAGTTATCCTTTTTTGTATTTGGGCAATCTCTTTCGCTTAACATTTCTTTATGTCAGCTGTTTCGTCATAGTTTTGCTTTGATACACCAAAAGAGGAAATGGGCACACAGCACGCGAGACAAAATATTAGATCTGTACCCTGCTGTGACGTAAACTACGATGAAAACTATTAGGTTCAAGTTTCTTTTTCTTATTTATATGGATCTTCTGTCTCGAATATAAGCTGAAGGTCGCGGACTCGTGACGGCCTGCATGCCTGACTACGACTTCCCATAAGCTTCTACATTATAATGTATATTCCTCTATTAAGGTAATTAAGGGGAGAGGGAAAGTAACATGACGAAATACAAATGGGAGGCATAGATGAACATCATTACGTGCGACGGGAGTTTCCTTTTAGACCGAGGACAGTTCGTTAGGTGGAGCGAACACGTAGGGTTGACTCAGCTCATTTTTTAGTTCATTTGTATGACTGATCACACAGACAGAGGAAATTGTACTTCATACCGTGCTGATATAATTACATTATTTTTCATAGTTCTGTATTTTATTGAAAACTTATGGCAAACAACGATGAAGAGCTTAGTAAGGTAAGTCGTATCTGGTTAGGCCATATAAATAGAGGATGCAAATTTAGATTCATTTAGGTATCAGTGTACTTTATGTGATCAATATCCGTACATTAAATAATATTTATACTATGTAATAAACCAACAAACGCACGTCAATAACGTATGTTTTGTCATATTATATTTACTGTTATGTTTCAGTCGCTCCTGCGACCATCGTCAGGATGTCATACAATAATAATATCATTATACAAATAATTGCACAAAATGTATAATTAATATCACCGAAATTTATGGTTAATATCATAATATCAGGTGGTTTTCTTTATACATTTTGTGCAATTATTTGTATATTGTTCGCGTCTCTGTGTGACACCCTGATGATGGTCGCAGAAGCGACTGAAACATGTCGATGAACAATATATGATGAAACATATACTGTTTGATGTGCGTTTGTTGGTTTGTTACATAGTTTAAATAGTTATCAATGTATTAAGCATGAATGGAAGTATGCAGTTATATTTGAAAAAACGTGTGTTCCAAACGCGTACTTTGGAATTATGTGTATGTCACTGGTGTGTACATACATTACAGAAAGAAACGTAGTTCTCTGTGACAAAACACGCTCGCGAATGGGCAGGTTAGACCTATCCGCTACGCGTTCATATTCTTTACTTGTACAAATAACAACGGCTGTTCGGCTAATCGAATGACGCTTTTCAGGGGGTAGCCTTCTTCCGACCAGAGACCGACTGTTCTGAATGAGATTTTTAAAGCTTTTCATTGCCCCCACCCTACCCTACAGACGTATTCTGTGATTGCATCTGTATGTAGTCGACTTCCACTTCCCTTCACGTCCTTTCCAACTCGTTTGCTGTCACCCTGTCACTGGAGGCTGCAGTTGGGACCAAGAGTTACAAACAATGTCGTTAAATAATAAAAGGTTGAATTAACAGGGAATCGAATGGCATCATATATTACTTAGCGTTCTGTGGGTGAAATGTCGAGTTGGTGGTGAGTACAGGCTCACTCAATAACACGCATTTACGCCCACATATTGGTTCATTTTCTCGCGCTTTGCACTGTTTACTAGAACGAATATGCCCTTCCGATAGTGGTATGGTTGGAGATGATCCGTGCAGGAATACCTTATTCTGTGTCAGGTATTTGGTCCTAAAAAAATACGTCTTCTGTTGGAATAAGGACCACCCGACAACGAGGCCATGCTCGCAGCAGGATAAGTGCGACCTGTAAATCCAGCTCAGTTATAAAACAAATGGTAATTTTCTATATTCCAACTATGCCTTGCAGCTGTGCGCAGATTCCTAATATTGAGCAATTTGGCCTCATCATTCCACATTTTTTTTCGCATCTATTCCTCGTCTTTCAAATAGGGCCTTCATTCTCAGAAACTTCCGTCCATAATTCTTTTTGGGGTTATGTTGCCGAACATCCCTACTGCATTCCCAGACTGTAAATGCTACGTTCTTTATTTTTCACAACTTTGTATTCTGCCTACCAAGTGTGTATGCATGTTTTGTGTGACCCTTAGAATAAACAGCTATTATTTCCGTAAACAGCATTAGCCGATAAGTCTTTGTAACGGAGACGCAGTGATATTTGATGGGTTGGAATTAAATGTCCAGATATTATTTTTGTTACCTTTATCATCATCATCATCTTTATGAGCTCTATGTAACTCCTCATCTGCGACTCTAAAGGGCCGATGGTCCATGCACCATATGACAGATGAATGAACAGGACGGAGGATATATTGCATCGTTCCATGATTTTTAACGCAACAATTCGTTGAAATTATTGTTTGTGATGCCCAGCAACTTATAACTCAGAAATAGCTTGTGATTTATGTGTTCCATCAGTTTTATATAGGTCTATGTTTTTTTTTTTTCCCCCCACATCTCTCGCATTGTATGGACATAAATTTCAAGTTGTACGCCACAAGTGACTTACCTGTACCTGGCGGTCTGCAAACGTAATATCAGTATAGGGGCTTGAAGGTTCATCTTGATGACTTGTAAAGTGTCGGCAAACTTTGGCAGTTGCTGGTAGCATTCGGCTTTCATTTTCATAATGCGGGTTACTTGCGTAGTGTAAACTATTGAGGAAATACATAGCAGCTTTCTGACAATGAAATGATTGTTTATGCCTTAGCAAAAATATGTGTACACCCAGAAACTTATATCATATTCCTAAAAATTACACCTCTATTTATTTCAAACAGATCGTTATAGACACATTTTCATCTCACTTTACACTTGTTTATTGCAACCTTTAATGGGATTTCTGAAGTCTGATGTTCGCGCAGGCTTGCGGATACATACTTTGAATCATGAAGCAGAAATGTGTATTGTAGAAAGCAAGCCGGGAACAAAAGTTACTTTTTTTTTTTTTTTAGAAAGATCATAATAGGAAACATTGTTCCAGATATAAGAGCTATCAAATGCTGTTAATACTTCCTTCGTAAAAGGTTTTCAACTTGTAATTCTGTAATTTATTCTCCTCCATTTGCATCTACACTAAAACCTGATCAGTGCCAACCTCAGAAAGTGTGGACACCCGGATTTTTGGGTTCACAAATCAAAATTTCTCAGATGACGTGAGATTTCTGCGGGCCGCAAGAAATGGGAGCGAGGGCCGCGGGTTGCCAGTCCCTGAAGTATATAATATCCCATAGTGAGCTGTATTCAGCATTGTGTTTTTCTGCTTTCTAATTTTCGCTACAAGAAGTCTCTTCAAAAGGCCTTCTTCACATATTCGTCTAGTTTTAATTTATAATTTATGATTTTTTGAACTCTAAACCTGATGTACAATTAACTTTAAATAAAAAAAAACTTTGAAGTGATACGATGTCTTACGTACGTGGTAGCTTAAAAATTTTCCCGGAATCACTGTATTTCTGAGATATACAAAAGAGTAGGCCTACAATCGTCTAAGCTACATTTCCTTCAAAGTAGTCTCCTTTTGCAACTATATATTTCTGCCAGCGACTGCAAAGGTGTCGGAAACAAGCCATTTTGTGAAAGCCTTTTCAACTCTTCCGTCGCATTATTAATGATATCACGAGCAGCACAAAAGCTCCATCCCTTCAGTGCTGATTTCAGCCGAGGGAACATGTAAAAATCAGCCGGAGCCAGGCAGGGGAGAGCTCCAGTGTTGTCACGTAGTTGTTTGCTAAAGGAATCCTTCACCAAAACCGAGCGGTGTGCTGGAGTATTGTCGTGAAGGAGAAACCAACTGTTGGTTCTCCATCTTTCGGGGCAATCTCTTCTGACCGCATCCCTAAGGTGACGAAGGAAGTCAATATGCATGTCTTTATTAACAATAGCAATTATACCAGCGAATTATGGGAACTTTTTGAAGCTAATACGTATTCTTCGGAAGCTTTATTCATATTTGGATGTTGGCATTGGAATCGTTTTCACAACAATTAATGAATTCGTAGACCTCAGCGACGCTGCGCTCTTCGCGGACCTGCACAATACTAATTCTGTTTATGACATATTCTTATTTGTTCTTCATTCCACAAACTTTTAAACTGATGCTTCAGAATTTATCTATTTCTGAAAATCCACTTCAACCACGCTGCTTACAGCATATTGCTGAAACAAATAATATCAAAGTATATGACGTAATAATGTAAATTATACCATACCGTTGCTTTCTTTATGATGACGCAAATAAACTTGCTGTGCATGGAAAACAAGTTGACTGATGTAGTTATACGACGTAAGTTGCATGAAGATTCGAACACTCTCCCAATCAAAATAATTCTGTTGATCGGAGACAAAACTGAGTTTCTGAAAAACCGAAAAAAAAAAAACGGCGAAGAGTCAGTTGACTTGATCCACTTTAATCAAACAGTGAGCTGTAGGCTACTTCCTCTGTTGTCAAGTAAAAGGTGACGGACATACATTTGCTGTAACAAAAGGCAATGCCTTGAATATTTTAGTAGGCTAATCCTATATTTCACTTACTTTCTCCTTTAACTAACGTTGTAAAAAGGTTATTTTTAAAAAGCTAGTAGTTCCTCAACTAGTCCCTGCAACATCGTATTTTAGTAGGCTAATCCTATATTTCACTTACTTTCTCCTTTAACTAACGTTGTAAAAAGGTTATTTTTAAAAAGCTAGTAGTTCCTCAACTAGTCCCTGCAACATCGTCAATCCGTACACACTCTCACTTCGGATGTACAGAGTGACAGAATAATCAGCAGCTTGTTAAGGAGACTATGAAAATTTGAATGACGCACGCGATGTCCTTTCAAAACGGAAGGATCAATGCAAAGACAGATGGTTTTGCATGTTTCTCTGATGGGTGGGGCGGAGTGGTGTGTGTTTGCTGTTTACACCGCCCTCCAGGCATACATATAAGGCTGCCTGTCAGCCACTTGGGTGTTTGCATGTCCACCAGCAACCCCCAACGACGTGACATCCGCTTGCCAGGAAGGAGATTTTGTGTCAAGCAAGTTTGTATGAGTTGACCATGTTCGTGCATGGACCTCACTCTGCTCATGTGGTTGATTATTCCAACTCTGGCTCAGATAATGAAGAGGATGCTGAAGACGATGTACAGGTGTGACTAAATTTACATTTTTCCTACTTGCACCAAGTTAACTCATTGTCTGGTAGGGGTCATTTTTTCGTTAGCTCAAATAGTTTATTCCACAAACCACTTACCGGAATTTGATTAAATTTAGCATGTTTTGTTTATATCAGTGTTTCGAAACGGTGGTTCCCATCCTGCTGCTAGGTTGGACTTGGTCTCGAAAATAAGGTCTGACATTGACGCAGAAATGTGCACAGCTGTAAATATTATGTCCCCTGAAAAAGAAGGTTTGTTAATTCTGTGGCGAGAGTACGGCTTCTTAAAAAAAATCGGCTGAAGGCAAACAAGATGCACAAAGCTGAGAGTCACTGTTCGCACTGACGGATGGCGAACTGAATTTTTTCTCTTCTCGGTCTTAAAGGCCTTCGGTCTTTACTTTAAATGAAGCTGAGAGCATATTTGTTTTTAAACAAACCATAATTCAAATAGCGCCACGAAATATAAAACACCGTGTCTTCAAGTAAGTGGGTTATGCGGGGTGTTGGAATGGAAGTGGTGCAGATCTTGTTCATTAACGGGCCGAATTCTTAATAGATGTGTTTGCGTCTGCTAGTTTCACTACCAGCTAGGAGAACATTTAACAAGCTATAAAAAAACCATAATATGTAGATACAAAATTTTATCTCCATACGTACGATTAATTTGGCATGACGTAAATGCATTACAGTAGAGGAACATAAAAAAATCCGCCTAGTTACACAACATAACAAAAAGATGTATAGAATATTTCAGACTTCTTTTTAGAAATGTATATACGAGCCTTACAATTGTTTTTGGATAACACGTAAATCAAAGGAGTAAGCACCAACACTTCCTGAGAGGGAACTGCTTTCGGGTAATTTGGTATTGTGACAGTCTTCTTGTTTTTCACGGTATTGCCGGATAGCACATTCAAAAAATCATGAATCTTCTCCCTAAAATACTAATGTCTTCACCATTTATGACTGATTTCCATCGATTTGGACTCTGTATAGACCTAACATTTGCTAGTAGTCCGTTTTTCTATGTCCTCTTCGTGGCCTAAAACACCCGTAGCCTCTCGTTCTCGAGAATAATTTGTTGCATACATGTTTGACAGTCTGTATACGAGGCATTACGAATTTTTAAATTTATTTGTTAAAATGGGCTGAATGCAGTACTTAGGGTATTTCAAAACAGAAGAAATAGAGTAAGGTTTGTGAATTATAAAAAATTACGTATTTTCTGTAATTTTATATAACCCTTTAGAGAACATTGGTATCTGTGTGTACTGCGCCCATTAAGGTTAATGACATGGCCCTTTTCACACAATGTGTTTGAGTGTTTTATTTAATTTACAGAATAAACACATATCTTACCAAAATATCCGATAGATTTTGTAAAATGAGCACTACATGAAGATTACATATTTTTGGAATGTGATGCTTTGCTAATTAACTACTTGTTACTGACGTTTTGGTGGAGGAGCTTGCGGTCTCCATCTTCAGGGTAGTTGAAGAAAATTATCAGTCAACACATTTTTGTATCCCAGAAGACTGTAATCTTCATTAGCAAAGCGGTATAAATCTGGATCATACATTAGATACTAAGATTATGTGAAAATAAAAAAAAGGCTTATAGTTGAGTGAGCGTCGCTCTGCAAAGAAGTATAACATTGTGCTATAATGATGATACAAACGCGCTCCAGAGTGATAATCTAGCTATAAGTCTGTATAGGGCACAGGTAAACTGATTTTCATGGCATTGTCTTGCCTCATTGATTGATTGATTGATTTATTGTACTTCCAAGAAATCCATATACAGGAGTAATCCAGTGGATATTAGAACAGTCAAGGATAGGACTTGCCTCTCAGGAGTAAAGTCCAACATTATACAGATAGTATAAAATGATATGATATAAGCAGAAACTAGAGTAGGAAATAGGCACCAGAGGGTACCATTCAATTTACAACATATAGACTAAATGTAGTAATACTGTACACAGGCATAAGTTAAAAACCTATGTTACTGTTTATAAAATTATAAGTAAGTAGCTAGTAGATAAGGTAGGTACATTAGAGAATACATCATATAATAAAAACTCTTGTCATATAATTGAAAGTTTTAAAAAACTTATCTAGAAAACCGCTAGGTCATACACTTAATTTAAATATTAAAACACCAGAAATAGAATTAACCATGGTTAGTTAGAAGTCAGTTGATAATATTCCTCAAGGCTATAAAATGTGTGTTCAGCAAGAAAACTCCTTAGTACAGTTTTGAAGTGCCTAAGATCATGAGACAAAACTTTAATATTTTCAGGCAGAT
>Ga0131853_10024135_pt1 | contig 10976 bp, 10 predicted proteins | sample TergutLab28metaG_FD_92764 | JGI IMG/M metagenome (GOLD analysis project Ga0131853, IMG submission 92764) | Labiotermes labralis P1 segment gut microbial communities from Petit-Saut dam, French Guiana - Lab288 P1 (version 2) (version 2) | ecosystem: Host-associated > Arthropoda: Insects >...
GCAAAGTCGGTTAGCCCGCTTATGGGAAATTTTGAACGAAGCAGAAAAGGGTACGCAATAAGTTTGTCGTAACCATCGGCAGAAACAATGGTGGTGATTTCTTCGATATTCTTGGTTGCGGAATTGAAAGCGTCCATGCCATAGTAAAGCCCGAAATCATTTAGCATAGGAAGTACGTTTTCAAGATACCAGCCGGGGCTGCCGTGCGTTGCGTTATAATCGAGGTTTTTGAGCAATGTCAAGCGTTTTACCGTTTGCGGCAATGCCAACACTTCGGATAAAGTGTCTTGTACTAAAGCTTTGTCGCTATTGCCCGTTAGTTCACTTAACGTCCTATATCGCACCACGGGTGCGGCATTTGATATAAGCCATTCAATTGACATGGTGTCCTCCATCAGACTCACCAACCCCCGTACTACCAAAACCACCCTCGCCCCGTACGCTATCAGGCAACTCGTCCACTGCTTCAAACACTATCATTTCTACCTTGTTTACCACCATCTGCGCAATTCTATCCCCACGGGTTATGGCAAAATCTTCTCCGCCATGGTTTATCAACAAAACCGCCACTTCGCCCCTATAGTCTGCATCAATGGTGCCGGGGCTGTTTAGCACAGTTATACCATGCTTTAACGCCAGCCCGCTGCGTGAGCGCACCTGCGCTTCGTAACCAAAAGGGAGAGCAACCCTAATGCCCGTAGGCACTAAGGCTCGCTCTCCCTTTTTTATTGTAATATTTATTTTTGCGTGCAAATCAAGCCCGGCAGAAAGCGGAGTTCCCCTAGTGGGTAATGGCAAATCCAATGCGTCTTCTGTTCTTTTAACGCAAAATCGATCCATTCACATTCAACCCTTTTATATCACGCCCAACCAGTGAAATACTCGCTTGGTCGGGTTTAAAAATTTTATCGCACACGGCGTAAAACCTATCCATGTCTATTGCGTCTATTTTTGCTACAAGCTCGTCCGGTGTGATTATCTTGTTAAACATAAGCACACTGCGACCAATGCTGTTCATACGGCTTGCAACGTTTTCAAGGCTTAGCAAGTAGTTGCTTTTCAATTGCTCTTTAACCTTTTTAAGCTGCTCTTCGGTTATGCGGTCGGTTAGCATTCGCCTTGTCTCTTGACCAATAAGCTGCATGGCTTCGTCCAACTGGGCGGCATTAAGTGCCGCATACACAATAAATAAGCCCGTATCCACATAACTTGCGTTATACGAATACACCGAATATACAAGCCCACGTTCTTCACGTATTTTTTGGAACAAACGGCTGCTCATACCACCGCCAAAGATAGCGTTAACCGCCGCAAGCGCGTAGGCTTCGTCTTTACCCGCAGGCAAGCCGGGGTAACCGATAGCCAAGTGCACTTGCTCGATATCCTTGTCTATGGCAGAAAAACCGGGGGAATACATTGCCGGTGCAGCAGCGACATCTTCCACTTCGCTTGTGAATGAACCAAATACATCCGTTAGTTTTTCCATAACTTTATCATCGTCAAAGTTGCCTGCTACAGCAATAACTACGTTTTGCGGGGTATAACGCTGCTTGATAAACTGCATAAAATCATCCCGCTGAAAGCTGTTAACAGTTTCCGGTGTACCTAAAATGGACAAGCCTAGCGGATGATTAGGAAACACTTTTTCATGCAAAGAATCCACGCACAAGTCGTCGGGCGTGTCTTCATACATATTTATTTCTTCCAATATAACGTTGCGCTCTTTGTCAATTTCCGCCGGGTCGTATTTCGAGTTAAAAAACATGTCGGAAATAACATCCAGTGCAATATCAAAGTGGGTGTCCAAAGTACGGGCAAAGTAACAAGTGGCTTCCTTAGAGGTAAAAGCGTTAAGCTGCCCGCCCACGGCATCCATTGTGTCTGCTATTTCAAGCGCAGTACGCTTTTCCGTGCCTTTGAACATCATATGCTCAAGAAAGTGAGACATGCCGTTTGTAGCGGCAGTCTCATTCCGTGAACCATTGTTTACCCACAATCCAAAACTTACAGACCTAACAAAGGGGATGGACTCCGTAACCACCCGCACTCCGTTAGCTAAGGTACGGACAGCTATCACTGCCGCCCACCATGCCCATCCTTACGGTCTCTGTTTCTGTCGCCATGCCCGCCCCTACGGTCGCCGCCGCTGTTGCGGTCACGTGGCGGTGGACGCCTTACTGTTGTATCGGCAGTAGGGTCAATAATAACTTTGCGAGAAAGGTTTATACGACCTTGTTCGTCAACTTCTATAACCTTAACGGTAACAACTTCGCCTACGGAAGTTACTGCTTCCAAAGACTCTACCCGTGCCACATCCCATTGGGAGATATGCACAAGCCCCTCTTTCTCCGGCGCAATTTCTACAAATGCGCCAAAGTTCATAATACGTGTTACTTTGCCGGTAAATACTGCCCCCGCTTCCGGCACGGTAACGATAGCTTTTATCATTGCAACGGCATGGTCAACTTTTGCTTGATCCTTATCGGAAACAAAAATGCGACCATCGTCCTCTGTATCGATTTTTTCTACGCCGGATTCTTCGATAATACGTTTGATAACCTTACCACGAGAACCGATAACTTCTGCAATTTGGTCGATTTGCACACGCACAATTGCCATTTTAGGCGCATGTGGGGAAATTTCTGCACGAGGTTCTGCAATAATAGGCAGCATAGAATTTTCTAAAATATAAAAACGTGAAGTTTTTGTTTGCTCCAAAGACGCTTTAATAATTTCCGGGGTTAACCCGTCAATTTTAATATCCATTTGGATAGCAGTAATGCCTTCGCTTGTACCGGCAACTTTAAAGTCCATGTCGCCAAAGAAGTCTTCCAAGCCTTGGATGTCTGCAAGCAACACAAAGTCATTTTCGTTGTCGCCTGTTACAAGACCTGCGGAAATACCTGCCACAGGGCGTTTAATTGGTACACCCGCCGCCATTAGGCTAAGGGTAGATGCACAAACGCTCGCTTGCGAAGTAGAACCGTTGGAGCTTGTAACCTCGGAAACAAGGCGGATTGCATACGGGAAATCGTCTTCGCTTGGGATAACGGGCAATAGCGCACGCTCTGCCAAGGCACCATGACCGATTTCTCTGCGGCCGGGGCCACGAGACGGGCGTGTTTCGCCCACGCTATAGCTTGGGAAGTTGTAGTGGTGCATGTAGCGTTTACTTTCTTCCGCTTCGTCCAAACCGTCCAGGCGTTGGATATCGCCGCCACTACCCAAGGTAGTTACGGTTAGTACTTCTGTTTGCCCACGGCGGAAAATTGCAGAACCGTGTGTGCGAGGAAGGATGTCCACTTCGCTTGTTAACGTACGGATTTCACCCATGCCTCTGCCGTCGGGACGTTTGCCCAAACGTAAAATCATGCGGCGTACAGTTTCTTTTTCGAATTTATAGATTGCTGCGCCAAGGTTAGCTTTGTAAGCATCCGCAACGTCTTCTGCAAAAGTTGGCACAAGGTTAGCATCCACATCTTCACGCAGTTTGCTCAAATTTTCGTCACGGATTTGCTTTAGGTCGCTAAATACAGCGGCTTCCATGCGCTCGTTTGTTATAAAAGAAGTAACGGCTTCGTACAAACCTTCGGGCAGTACGTTACGCTCGTAATCACGCTTTGGCTTGCCGTGAACAGCTACGATGCCGTCTATCCATTCGATAATTTTTTTGTTTTCTTCGTGCGCAAGCATAATTGCTTCAAACATAAGTGCTTCCGACACTTCGTTTGCGCCTGCTTCTATCATCATCACTTTTTCACGTGTGGAGGAAACGGTAAGTGCAAGCTGGCTTGCTTCACGCTGTGCAGCGTCCGGGTTTACGACAAGCTGCCCATCTACAAGCCCGATATTAACCGCCGCAGTTGGACCGTTAAACGGAATTTCTGAAATGGATAGTGCAATGGAAGAACCAATCATTGCCGCAACTTCCGGGCTTGCATCTTGATCCATGGACATAACTGTTGCCACAACGCCAACGTCGTTGCGGTAGTCGTCCGGGAACAATGGACGGATTGGACGGTCGATAAGGCGGGATGCAAGAATTGCATGTTCCGTCGGTCTGCCTTCACGCCTAAACCAAGAACCGGGGATTTTGCCCACGGCATAGTAACGCTCTTCGTAATCTACGCTAAGCGGAAACCAGTCTATGCCGGCACGGGGCTTTTCGCTTGTTGTGGCTGTTACAAGCACAACAGTTTCCCCATAAGTCATAAGGGCAGTACCTCCCGCAAGCTCGGCCAAACGACCGACCTCGCAGGAAAGAGTCCTGCCCCCTAAAGTGGTAGTGTATACAGAAGTCTCTCTCATTAAGTGTCCTACTTCCTATTTTCTTAGGCCAAGTTCTGCAATAAGTGCACGGTATCTTACGATATCCAAACGGCGGATATAATCCAACAAACCACGGCGTTGACCTACCAATTTTAGCAAGCCACGGCGTGAGTGGAAATCTTTCTTGTGTTCACGCAAATGCTCTGTAAGGTGGTTGATACGTGCTGTAAGAAGTGCCACTTGCACTTCCGGTGAGCCTGTGTCGTTGTCGCCACGACCATGTTTTTCGATAATTTGCTTTTTGTCGATCATTTTAGATCCTCCTAGAGATATGATTTATCCCCCATCGCCCAGATATGGTTGGAGTGTCCGATATCAATGCGTGGGATAAATGCCAGTATAGCAGGAATCTTAGAAAATGTCTAAGAAAATAAAAAATCCCGCACCCTCAACTGCACAGACACATTGCCCCTAAACTCATTAATTTCCAAGTTATATAACATGTCTGCAAAAAATCCGCCGGACTTTGGTACATCCACTTCTTTCGCCATCTTTGCATACTGTTCATTTAACCCAAAAGCTATACCTTTTATACCTGCACGCCCATTTTCTCTAAAAGTAAAAATAAGCGTGCTTTTTTCATCCATTACCCTAACATTTTCTACATATAATTTACGGGTTACAAATAATGGTTCATGGTTGCCGCTGCCAAACGGCGCAAGGCGCAACAGCTCATTTGCAAGAGAAATGGTTATGTCTTTTGCATCAAGTTCAGCATCTACTTCTATCATAGGAAAAAAGTCTTCTTCTACAAGAACGCATTCGCTGTTTAACGCTTCCCGCAAAAGTGGAATATTTTCTTCCTGTAGCGTAAGCCCCGCCGCTTTAAAATGCCCGCCAAAGCGTATTAGCATGTGCTGCTGTGCCTGCAAAGCTTCGAACATGTTATAAGAATCGTTAGATCTGCCGCTACCTTTCATTGCTCCGTCGCCGGGGGTTAGCACAATGGCTGGCCTGCCTGTAGCATCCCTCACTCGTCCGGCAACTATTCCGGCAATACTTTCGTGTGCTTCCATGTCAACCAACACCAGCACCTTGTCCAATTTTTCGGGCAGGTTTTTTATTAAACGCTCTGCACTGTCGGATGTTAAATCTTTACGGCTATTATTTAGGTCTGTTAATTTCTCTGCAAGTTCCATGCGTTTTTTTGTATCGTCTGCGCCGGCAAGCAAAAGTTCCACACCTATACTTGCGCTATCCAATCTGCCTGCGGCATTCAAACAAGGCCCTAGGATAAACCCAACAGACGTTGTATCAATAGGCTTTTCCAGCAAGCCCCGCATGGTTATTAATGTACCAAGCCCGGAATTAACCAGCTTGTTCGCATTTAAAACCACCATGCCGCAGTTTGCCAACACACGGTTTTCGTCCGTTAACTGCACTATGTCGCAAACGGTAGCAAGGCTTGCAAGTGCCAAAAATTCTTGCTGCTGCGAAAAAGGTACGCCTATGTATTCGCACAAGGCGGCAGCAAATTTATATGCCAAGCCACCTGCGCACAGCTCCTTAAACGGATATGTACAGTCCGGCTGCTTTGGGTCGATTATTGCCACAGCATCCGGCAGAATTTCACCCGGTTCATGGTGGTCTATTATTACAGTTTCCATGCCGAGTTCTTTTGCAAGCGCAATTTCTTCCACAGCAGAAATGCCGTTATCCACACAAAGCATAAGCTCTGTGCCATTTTCAGCAAGTTTTTGTACTGCTGTTCTGTTTAACCCGTAACCCTCTGTTATGCGGTGCGGCATATAATAGGAAACATTTGCCCCCATAGTTGTTAACACTTTGCACAGGATTGCTGTGCTTGTCATGCCATCTACATCGTAGTCTCCGTACACGGTAATCTTTTCGCCGGTGTCTGTGGCTTTTTTTATACGTTCGAGGGCTTTTAAGGCATCTTTCATTAGCAAAAAAGGGTGCAAATTATCTATAGAAGTTTTCAAAAAGGCTTGCGCTGTTTTTTTTGTGCGCAAGCCACGGTTTGCCATTACTCTTGCCAGTGTTTGGCTAACCCCCAACACTTCGGACATTAAATCTAAGTTTGCATCGGTTTCAAGTATTACCCAGCGGTTCTTCATATTTACCTCCGTATTGTCTAACCAAGGAGGATTTGTCTAATAGTTCAATCATCCTAGTTAACGCCTGCCCCCTGTGGCTTATTGCATTTTTTTCTTCCGGCGTAAGCTCTGCCATGGTTTTGCCGTAATCGGGCACATAAAAAATAGGATCGTAGCCAAAGCCACCTTCACCTGCGGGTTCATGTGTTATTTCGCCATGCACGGCACCCGTAACGGTTGCAATTTCACCATTTGGATAAGCACATGCTATCACGCACATAAATTTTGCATCACGGGTTTTATTTTCAAGCTGCGAAATTATATAAGCATTGCGTACTTCGTAAGGCGTTTCTCTACCCATAAAATTGGCAGAATCCACACCGGGTTCGCCATCCATTGCGTCTATGCACAACCCGGAATCATCCGCCAGCACGGTTATATCGTCATATCCATTTTCCCGCAAAAAAGCCAAAGTCTCTGTCGCCTTTTGAATCGCATTTGCTTCAAATGTATCACCCGTTTCCGCAGGTTCGAAAAAAAGCCCCAAATCGGCAAGAGAGATTAACTCTCTTGCCGGGGCTTTAGTAAAAATAGGTTTTATCTCTTTAACTTTTCCGGGGTTGTTGGTAGCAAGCAGCAGCCTCATTGCGGTTCGATAAGACCGTACTCGCCGTCTTTACGCTTGTACACTACGTTCACTTCATCTGTCCAGCTATTGCGGAACACATAGAAACCGTGGTTCAAAAGTTCCATTTCCATTACAGCTTCTTGTGCGTCCATCGGTTTTATAGAAAAACGCTTGGTGCGGGTTATAATAATTTCCGGGGCGGTTGCTTCTTCGGCAGCAGCAACTTCTTGCTCCAAGAAGCTTAGTTCGTCGCCGGTTGCCACACTACGGCGGCGGCGGTCACGCAAGCGGGATTTATATTTTACTATTTGGCGTTCTAAAACATCTACGGCTTGGTCCATACAGGCAAGCGCATCCTCATTAACGATTTCGGCACGCAGCATACGTTTATGCAACGGTACAGAAACCTCTAAGGTTGTAAGGTGCTTATTTTCACTAAATGTTACGTACACTTCAACATTATCCGGTAACATTTTTTCCAAACGTGCAAGTTTTTTTGCGGTGTGTTCTTTAATACCTTCGGTTACAGTCATATTTTTTCCGGTAAAAACAAAACGCATAGAAATCCCTCCAAATATAGTTTGTACTATTATAACAAAAAATTTCGCTGCCGTGTTATAATTCTAAAAAATCGATGCTAAGCAACACCACAAGCGAGGTTGAAAGCTTCTAACCAAAAAAACAAAATAGAAATGAGAAAACACATGACTGACAGAACCAAATTTTCCGACCTACCTATTTCCGAGGAAATAAAAAAAGCCGTTGCAGAAATGGGCTTTGAAGAAGCAACACATATTCAAGCCAAAAGCATCCCACTTATATTGGATGGACTGGACGTAATCGGGCATTCGCAAACCGGCACGGGCAAAACCGCCGCCTTTGGCATACCCATCATAGAAAAAATTGCACAAGCGGAAGAAACGACCACCACGCAAGCCCTCATTCTTTGCCCCACACGTGAGCTTGCCGTACAAGGCTGCGAAGAATTGCGTAAGTTTGCAAAATACAAACACGGCATTAGCGTCGTGCCAATTTACGGCGGGCAGCATATAGACAGGCAAATAACGTCGCTTAAAAAAGGGGCGACCATTGTAATAGGCACGCCGGGGCGCATTATGGATCACTTGCGCCGCCGTACGTTAAAGCTTAATAACCTTTCCATGGTGATATTGGACGAAGCGGACGAAATGCTAAACATGGGCTTTAGGGAAGATATCGAAACCATTTTGCAGGATGTACCTGACGAACGCCAAACTATTTTATTCTCCGCCACCATGCCGCCGGAAATAATGCAAATTACGCACAAATACCAAAACAACCCCACCATTGTAAAAATGGAAAGCCGGGAGCTTACCGTACCCAGCATCCGCCAATATTATTATGAAGTACCGGGCGGCAAAAAAACAGAAGCACTTGCACGGCTACTTGACTATTACAACCCCAAACGCTCCATCGTATTTTGCAACACAAAACGCATGGTGGACGAGCTTACGGACGACTTGCAATTCCGTGGCTATTCCCCGGACGAGCTGCACGGCGATATGAAACAGCAAGCCCGTGACACGGTTATGGCAGCATTTAAAAGCGGCAAAGTAGATATCCTCATTGCAACCGACGTTGCCGCACGTGGCATAGACGTGGATGATATCGACGCTGTATTTAACTACGACCTTCCGCAGGATTACGAGTACTATATCCATCGTATTGGACGCACAGGGCGTGCGGGAAAATCCGGCACGTCGCACACATTTGTAAGCGGCAGACGGCAAATTTACGCTTTGCACGATATCGAAAAACACATCAAAACAAAAATTGACCTAAAATCCATTCCATCCAGCACAGAAGTTAACGAAGTAAAGAGCGACAAGATGATAAAGAAACTTACCACGGCTATGGAAGAGGGCAAACTACGCAAGTACGAAACACTGATAGACAAGTTAATGGAACACGGATTCACCTCTGTACAAGTAGCTTGCGCTGCACTTAGCCTATTGGCGGACGACAAAGCAGAAGACACACAACTGGACGCACTCATAAAGAAACAAAAGGCAGAAAAGCAAAAAAAATCGCTGGCATCCCGCATTTTGGACGCAGCAAAAAGCGGAAAAAAACCCGCCCCGGTCAAGAAAAAAATCGTGGATGCACCGGGCAGCATGACAACCTATGTGCTAGGCGCAGGGCTTGACGATAAAGTTTCTGCCAAGCATATCGTAGCTGCAATTACGGGCGAAAGCGGCATACCGGGCAAAGCCATAGGCAAAATTGTTATACACAATACGCATTCTGTCGTGGATATTTCTAAGGATTATGCGGAAATTGCGGTACAAAAAATGAGGAGCTATATCATTAACGGCAAGCCTGTTTCTATTAAGCTAAAACGCATGCAGAAGAAAAAGAAAGGGTAAACGTATGCGATATTTTCGTAAAATTGTTGGCGAGCGGCTATACCTTTCGCCATTTGATACGGAAAGCCCGGAATCCTACGCTAAATGGGCGGAATGGATGAACGACAAAACCATAGCGGATACTTACGGCGGAAATAGCAATCATGTAACCTTGTCCGGTGCGAAAAAAACTATTGCGGAGTTACAGGGTCATCGCTTCGATATTGTGCTGCTTGATAACGTGTTAATCGGGCATATCAGCATCCACGATATAGACCACTTCAACCGTACCGCATTTTTTGGCATAATTATTGGAGAAAAAGAACACAGGGGCAAAGGCTACGGCACGGAGGCTGTGCGGTTAATCCTTAACTACGGGTTCAAAACATTAAACCTAAACAATATCATGCTTTCTGTTCATGAAGATAATCACGCCGCCAAAACTTGTTATAAAAAGATAGGCTTTAAAGAAGCCGGACGGCGGAGAGAATGGGTATTTAAGGATGGAAAATATATCGATAAAATTTACATGGATATCCTTGCACGAGAATTTTGTTAATATGTCATAAAATTCATTTTCAAGAGGAAATATTATGGAAAAAATAATCCCCTCCGTACCGGCAAAATCTATCGTGTTTAAAAATGCAAGCCCGGACTCTTGGTTCGGGCTTGATTATAATATGAACATTTACCGTGGCTGTTCGCACGGGTGTATATATTGCGACAGCAGAAGCAACTGTTTCCAGGTTACGGATTTTGACGTGGTTAAAATGAAAGAAAACGCCTTGCAAATTATCCGAGACGACCTGCGCCGCAAGGTTAAAACAGGCGTGATAGGCACTGGGTCAATGAGCGACCCGTACAACCCATTGGAACGGGAGTTAAACTTAACCCGCAATTCGCTGGAGCTTATGAATGCCTTTGGTTTTGGCGTATCGCTTATAACCAAAAGTCCGCTTGTTACTCGTGATATCGATGTGCTACAAGACATTAACACGCATTCGCCGGTAATAGTACAGTTTTCCATTACTGCGGCAGATGATGAACTGTGCAAAAAAATAGAGCCGAACATTTCCGTGGCGTCGGAAAGGTTTGAGGCTTTGTCTATGCTTGCGCAAAGCGGAATTTTTTGCGGTGTGGCTATAAACCCAACATTGCCTTACATTACCGACAGCGAAGACAATATAAAAAAACTCCTGCAAATGGCAAAAGATGCAGGAGCTAAATTTGTATATACTTTTATGTCGCTTACTTTGCGCCCCGGCAGCCGAGAATATTATTACGACCATTTAGACAAGCACTTCCCAGGCGTGCGGGAGCAATACGTAAAACGCTACGGCAACTACAAATATTGCAATACGCCAAATGCTAAAAAACTGTGGAGCGTGTTTACAGCAGAATGCGAACGGCTGGGATTGCTGTACGACATGAAGGCAATCACCCATGCGTATAAATACAGCCGACCTAACACGCAGATGACGCTGTTCGACTAGCGCATCAACCGGTTAAGTGCATTGATTTTGTTACATCCTGCGGAATGTTGATATCCAGCGCATGGCAAAATGCGATAATTTGCCC
>Ga0131853_10024136_pt1 | contig 10976 bp, 10 predicted proteins | sample TergutLab28metaG_FD_92764 | JGI IMG/M metagenome (GOLD analysis project Ga0131853, IMG submission 92764) | Labiotermes labralis P1 segment gut microbial communities from Petit-Saut dam, French Guiana - Lab288 P1 (version 2) (version 2) | ecosystem: Host-associated > Arthropoda: Insects >...
GGAAAGACGAAATCACAATGCACCTCATCAGCCAGAATAAGGCAATCATGCTTTGCACAAATGCGCACCAGTTCCCGCAATTCCTCAGCCCGCCAAACCCTGCCGATGGGATTATGGGGACTGCACAGGAGAAAGAGCTTTACGTCATTGTCTGCAATCTGCCGCTCAAAGTCAGCAAAATCAATGGTGTAGGATGTCCCATCAAACAAGAGCTCATTTACCACAAGCTTCCGTCCGTTTTTCTCAACTGTTTGCCGAAACGGATGATACACCGGCTCTTGAATCAAAACTCCATCACCCGGGTTTGTGTAGGCGTGCAATGCCGTACAAATCGCATAGACCACACCGGGGGTCAGTACCAGCCACGACGGGTCAAATGCGTATTCAAACCGACGGTTAAACCAAGAATCCAAGACCTCATAATAAGAAACACTCGGTTCAGCATAGCCAAAGATGCCGTGCCGGACACGATCAGAGAGCGCCTCCAACACACAAGGCGGGGCGGGGAAGTCCATGTCTGCAATCCAAAGCGGCAGGATGCCCGCCGGCTTACCTCGCTGCACAGCCCCATCGAATTTGACCGAATCCGTCCCATAGCGGTCGATCACCTGATCAAAATTATAAGTCATCTATACCACCAAACCTGCGTCACCATTGGCATAGTAACGATCCAAGTCATAGGGCGAGAAAATCCCCCGATCTGTCACAACACTGCTCACAAGATGGGGCGGCGTTGCGTCAAAAGATGGATAATATCCTTTTACACCCGTCATCGCAGTACGTACGCCCATAGCTTGTAGGGTAAACTCCGGGTCACGCTCTTCGATGGTGACCGTGTCAATGGTCGAATGCCCTTTGTCCGGCGCACCTGTGACAAAGTAGGGAATCCCAAAGTATTTGGCAACGATTGCAAGCTGGAATGTACCAATCTTATTGACCACATAGCCATCCATACAAATCGCATCCGCCGCGGAGGTGAACACGTCCACCTGTTTGTTTTGGATGGTGTAAGCAGGCATATTGTCCGTAATCACAGTCACGTCATAGCCCATGTCTTGGGCGACGCTGGCAGTAAGCCGCGCGCCTTGGAAATATGGTCTCGTTTCCGGGCAGATAATCTTGAGATCGTAGTTACGCTCCTTAGCCACACGCAGCATTTGACCCACAATGGTTTCACCAAAGCATTGGGTCATGATCGTACCCTTTTTCGGGAACAGATCAACCAAATGCTCCGCAGCCTGCCCAATCTTATTATAGCGCAAGTTCAAGTTGGATACAACATGTTCCCGTATCGCCAAATCAGCAGCCTTGCCGGAGGCTTTGGCAGTCAAAGCAACCTCCAAACAACCGGCAGTGATCGCTTTCATCCGCTCAACCGTGGTCGGACGTGCATGGGAGAGGGTATAGGCAGCCGCTTTCATGTGGTCTGTAAACTGTTGGCTGTCAAAATCCCGGGCTTCAAATGCGGCCAAGGCCATACCCATTCCGGCCGCCGTATATGGGCCGGCACTTTGTGTGACCATATCTGCAATCGCCTGCGCGACTTCTTCATGCTGGGAGCAGACCATGAATTCAACCATGGTCGGATAAATTCTGCGGTCTAAGATCCGCACCGCACCGCCATCATACCAAGCAACATTCTCATATTGCAACATAAACGCAAGGTTTTTGTCCGCTCTCTCCATGTTTATAGCTCCTCCATATTGATCGTCTTCACAATTTCCCGAATGAGCGCTGAGAAACGAGGTGCAGCAAGCTCTCCGGCTTCACGAACCTCTTCTGTGGTAATCGGCTGATCCAACACCCCTGCCGCCATGTTGGAGATCAGGGAGAATGCGAGCAGTTTCATATCACAATGCGCCGCCGTAAGTGCCTCTGTCACAGTAGACATCCCAATCGCATCCGCACCCAAAACCCGGGAGGCTCTGATTTCAGCTGGCGTCTCAAATTGCGGGCCGGTGAAGAAGAAGTAATTCCCCTCATGCAATGTCTGTCCCAAACGCGCCGCACAGTCTTTTGCGAGTGTGCGGAGCGATTTCGTATACATATCGCTGATATCAAAGAACCGAGGCCCAAACTCTTCCACATTCGGGCCGCAAAGGGGAGACGCGCCGGTAAGTTTGATATGATCTTGAATCAGCATAATGTCCCCCGGCTGATACACAGGATTCACAGCACCGGCCGCATTGGTGAGAATCGTCGCCTTTACACCCAAGAGCTTAAACACACGAATTGGAATAACCAACTGCTCATAGTCATACCCCTCATAATAATGAAAGCGCCCGGACATGCAGACAACATTCTTGCCTTGGATTTGACCCAAAATCAACTTACCCGCATGGGAGTTTACCGTGGAGCGCAGGAAGTTTGGGATATCTTCATATGGAACAACAATCGGATTTTCGATCTCATCCGCCAAATGTCCGCAAGCAGAGCCGAGGATGAGCGCAAGCTCCGGCTGAAAATCAATCTTAGACAGGATATAATCCGCGCTTTTCTTGAAATACGCATAGTCAAACGAGTGTTTCATCATGAACCCTCCTATTTGCTCAGTAATACCTTCACCATTGCATCCGGCACGACAGTAGGCGTACCGATTGTCCGTGCCAAGTGGTAGGCCTTTGCGGTATCTTCCAAATATACGGTGCGGATATAAGCCTTTGCCAGTGTGTGTCCAACTGTGAGCGCACCGTGATTTTGCATCAGGCAAGCAACACCGTCAGCCCCAAGGGTCTCTGCGACACCGATACCAACGTCCCGGGTACCCTGTGTGGCGACAGGCGCAACAGGAACCGGCTTCATAAAGGAGTATACCGCTTCAATCAAGACAAAAGGGATGGGCTCATTGATGACGGAAAAAGCAGTTGCATAAGGGGAGTGGGTATGCACAACACTGCGCACGTCCGGTCTGTTCTTGTAAATCTCTGCGTGCATCGGCCACTCAGAGGAGGGACGATGCGGCCCTTCTAAGATATTACCCTCCAAATCAATCACCATTACATCGTCTGTTGTCATGGTCATGTAGTTTATCCCGCTGGGCGTAATCACGATCTTGCCGTCGTCAGAGAGTACGGAAAGGTTTCCGCTCGTCCCTGCCATTAAGGCTTCTTTGTATGCCATCTGGGCATATTCCAGTACCTGTTCTTTTAAATCAGTCAAACTCATCATACACATCTCCAAACATTTTTATTGTATTGTATCGTCAAAGCAAACTGACGATCATAACTAAGGGGCAACGATCAGCGGAACAGCCAAGCGGTCAAAGGCTTCCTGCCATCGCTCGTCAAGGGGGGTATCTGTCACAACTGCGGAAAGCTCTGCAAGATCCGCCAGTTTATAAGCCGCAACAGAATCAAACTTGGTGTTATCCGCGACTAAGATACGCTCTTGGGAATGGGCAAACATCATAGATCGAATATGCGCTTCACTTTCCAGATGATCCGTAATGCCGAAATCCAGATGTACGCTAGATGAACTGATAAAGGCCTTGTCCGCATACAGATTCTGCAAATCTGTGAGCGTAATATGCCCATGAAAGGATGCAGATTCAGCCCGGAACGTGCCGCCAAGACAGGTGAGGGATATGAAATCGCAACTGCCAAGGGTTTGGACGATTTCAAAGGAGTTTGTAATCACAGTAAGAGATCGTTGCGCCTCTTTCAGCGCTTCGGCTAAAACCAGAGCCGTAGTAGAACAGTCAAGCATGATACATTCACGCTCTTTAATCATAGAGAGACAACACTGTGCCATCCGCCGCTTTTCTTCTACAAAAAAGCGACGCCGTAATGCAACGGGGACAGTACGTTTACCGCCCCTTAACAGATACGCGCCGCCGTGCACCCGGCAGATTTTTTCACTGCTTTCAAGTTTAATCAAATCCCGCCGGATGGTCTCTTCCGTAACGCCCAACTGTGCGCTCAAGTCGCTCACCATGGCGCTTCCGTTTTGCTCTAATATGGTCATAATTGCATGACTGCGTTCAATTGCCAGCAAGCAAACCGCCTCCGCTTCGAATGGATAGCTTAGAAAACACGATGTTTGATTTTGTTTGAATTTCTGTGAATACTATATCATCCAAGAGAAATCATTGTCAATGCCAATCCATAGGATTCCAAATAAAGAAAGTTTTTTTATCTTTCTCACAAATTTTTTTGGCATTTTATGGTATAAAATACATGTGGATTTTTGTTGACAATTTTTTGGATTCAAGATACACTGTGTCCTGTAGAATAGGCGAAAAGTGGGGCGAAATGCGCGTCTCATTTGAGAATGAAAATAGCAAGATGAAAAAGGAGAGAACGATCAATGAAAAAGGTTTTAGCTTTACTCTTATGCGTAGTCATGTTGGTATCTCTGTTCGCAGCCTGTGGCGGCGGCGACACAGACACAACACCAGCCCCAACTGCAGCACCCGCTGACACAGGTTCAGAAACAGAAGAAAATGGCGGGGAAGCGGAAGTACCCCAAGAAACCATGCGGATTGCGGCCATCATGAACACCGTTGGCGTAAACCCATTCCTCACACAAGTGGTGGACGAGCTTGCTGATCTCTACGCATCCGGCCGTTTCCCAATGGAGTACACCATCATTGAGTGCGGTGACATTGCGGCATTCGGCGAAAACATCCGTGCCGCTGTGGAAGAGGACTATGACCTCATCATCTCCGTGGGCTTCCAAGGCGCAGACGCCATTGCAGAGATTTCACAAATGTTCCCGGACAGAGCGCGTTTTGCCATTATCGACACAGTTGCAGACAGCCCCTATGTTACATCCGTCACATTTGAGCCTGCGGAAGCCGCTTACTTAATCGGCATCATCGGCGCAATGGTCAGTGCGGATCTGGGTCAACCAAACGGCCCATTCGGCGCAGTTCATGCAAACCCGGGCCAAGGCAGCTTTGAGTGGCGTTACGGCTTCATGAGAGGCGTCATGCGTGTAAACCCGGATGTCACAACGGATGACTTCATCTTCAACTTCACCAGATCATTCACAGACGCACCCCTTGCAAACGAACTTGCACTCCAACAAGCGGCACAAGGCGCAGTCTTCATCAACGCGGCCTCCGCAGTGGCAGACTTCGGTACATTTGAAGCGGCGCTGGAAGCAGGCTTCTTCACATCCGGCCAAGACGCGGACAGAACAACCCCGGATAACCCAAATGTTCTGACCACACAGCTCAAATACACAGGCATGGCAACCAGAATGATCGTAGAAGCATTCTTTGAAGGCACACTAGAGCCAGGCGTTACAAGACTTGGCCTCCGTGACGGCGGCGTAGGTGCAGCCCACATTACATCACCCGGTATCTACCGCAACTACGAAGTCCTCACCGACGAAATCATCGCAGAAGCAACCAGAGGCTGGGAAGACATTCTAGCAGGCAGAGTGGTATTATCCCCGGTTCCGCTGGAAGAAGACTTCATGGCGGACAACTAATCAAATAATAGTCTAAGCACGCGCTGGCGCTTCCAGATATCTGATCTTTAAGCGCCAGCCTTGTTATATCTAAAAACCGTAGGGGCGGATTCCATATCCGCCCTGTAGATAAAATGAACAGAGTTTATACAGCACAAGGGGGTGGTCGTTTCTATGGAAAGAGAAGCCGAAGTCATTTTACAAATGGATCAAATTACAAAGGCTTATGGGAGCTTGTTAGCCAACGACCGTGTAGATCTCACTCTGAAAAAGGGAGAGATCCTGGCGGTATTGGGTGAAAACGGTGCGGGCAAAACGACCTTGATGAAAGTCTTATACGGCCTGGAGCATCCGAACAGCGGCAGTATTAAAATCAGAGGTAAGGAAGTCCACGTCAAAAACCCGGCGCACGCAATCGCCGAGGGCATCGGCATGGTGCAACAGCATTTCATGTTGTTTGATCCCTTCACCGTTGCCGAAAACGTGGTCTATGGCAATGAGCCGAGAAAGAACGTGTTTTTCGACCTAAAGACAGCCAACGATTTAGTCACCGAACTCTCACAAAAATATGAGCTGCCCCTCGACCCCAAAGCCAGAATCGAGGGTATGCCCGTCGGCCTCAGACAACGTGTGGAAATCCTAAAAGTACTCTACCAAAACACGGACATTATCGTCTTCGACGAACCAACCGCCGTACTCACGCCCCAAGAGGTACGCGAACTCCTGCGGACAATGAAGCACCTAGCGGCAAGCGGCAAGAGTATCATTATCATCACCCACAAACTAAACGAGGTCATGGAAGTCGCTGATCGGGCACTGGTCATGCGCCTTGGAAAGCTTGTGGGCAATGTGAATGTCTGTGACACCTCCATTGAAGAACTCTCCTTTATGATGGTCGGCCGCCAACTGGCCAACAAGGATCTGCCGGCAGTGGACAAGTCCGGCGATGTCTTGGTGGTCAAAGACCTCTGCCTCAAAACCAAAGACAGCGGCGATGTGCTCAACAAGCTATCCCTCCACGTAAACGCTGGAGAGATTGTGGGTATAGCCGGTGTCTCCGGGAACGGGCAGTCAGAACTGGTGGAATGCCTTTTCGGTCTGCGTAAGGCGGATAGCGGCAGTGTGACAGTGAAAGACAAAGAACTGTTCAATGCCCCCGTCAAAGAAGTCCGCGAATCCGGCGTGGCCTTGATCCCGGAAGACCGTTACATCTGGGGTAGCGCCGTAGACGCGACCATTACAGAAACCGCCATCATGGCGCACTATCGCAAGCCGGAGTTCTCGAAAAAAGGTGTCCTGCGCACCAAGTCTCTCAAGCAGTTCGCGCAACATCTGGTCAATGAGTTTGGCGTAAAGACAGATAATATTGCCGACAGAACCGGCTCGCTTTCCGGCGGCAATACCCAGAAACTGATCGCCGCTCGTGAAATCTCGCAAGATACACCCCTCCTCATCGCCTCTGAGCCCACCCGAGGCGTTGACATCGGTGCAATGGAGTTTATTCATGACAAACTCATTGAAAAACGCTCCAACGGAGATGCGGTGCTTCTGATTTCCAGCGAACTTTCCGAAATCATGAAACTCTCAGACAGAATCTACGTCATCTATGACGGTCAGATAAACGGCGAGTTCGCCCGCGGTAACGTGGATGAAGAAGAACTCGGCCTGCTCATGGTGGGAGGGAAGAAGCAATGACCTTAAAAAGAGTAAAATCAATGTTCGCCCCTCTCGCACCTCCACTGTTTGCGATTTTTCTCGCCCTCCTTGCGGGCAGTGTCGCCATTATCTTAGTGGGAGAGAGCCCCATCGAAGTATACCAAACCATGTTCCGCGGCGCGTTCGGCAGCACGTTCTTCACCCTGGCCACCCTAACCCGCGCAACCCCTATTATCATTACAGGTTTGGGCGCTGCCATCGCTTGGAAGGCAGGGTATAGAGGCATCGGCGGCGAAGGGCAGATGATTATAGGCGGCTTTGTCTGTGTACTTGTCGCCCTATACGCACCCGGCCCGCCTATCGTGAGAATCGTGTTGGCAGTTCTGGCAGCAGTTGCGGCCGGCGGACTATGGTCACTGCTGACAGCTTGGCTCTTGGATAAATTTAAAGTAACCCTAGCGATCTCGTCTCTGATGCTAAACTACATCGCGGCCTATGTCACCATGCACTTCATCACAAACCAATTCCAAGATCGCACAGGCGTAGATATCCGCATTATCCACACGGAACAGCTTGCAGAATACATGCGCTTACCCCGCTTTGTCCAGCACCACAGTATACATTATGGTTTCATCCTCGCAATCGCACTTGTTTTGGTAACTTGGTTCATTATGAACCGTACCAACTTCGGCTACGAAGCACGGATGACAGGGTACAACTTAAACTTCTGCAATTACGGCGGTGTGAGCAGTAAGAAAACCATGTACATGATCCTAGCTCTCTCCGGCGTAGTCAGCGCCATCGCCGGTGTCAGCGAAGTCTTCGGTGTACAGTATCGCTATGTGCATGACAGTTTCGTCTCCGCAGGATTCGCCTGGATCGGCTTATCGGCGGCGCTGATTTCACGCTTCCATCCAATTGGAGTTCTGGTCTCGTCCATTATTTTGGCGGGTATCAATACAGGCGGTTCTGCTGTGGCGCGTTCCATGAATATGCCAATCGAGATATCCTCCATTGTGCAAGGCTGCGTCATCCTGTTTATCTCGGCACAAATCGTAATCCAATGGAGACGGCGCAAAAAAGCAGAGGCGCAAAAGCCGGAAGACCCGGCACCGCCCCTGCAAGAAGCGACCCAAGGAGGTGACGCGTCATGAACATAGATGCCAATTACCTTGCGGTTGTGTTTAACTCTTCCATCCGTATGATGACGCCTATCCTGTTCGTAGCCCTTGGTTCATCGCTCTGCGTCCGTGTACGCATCTTCAACATCGGGCTGGAGGGCATGATGCTCACCGGCGCGTTTGCGGCCATTGTTGCAAACTTCTACACAGGTTCTGTTGTAATCTCTCTCATCGCCGCCATGCTTGCCTCTATGCTCGTTGCCTTAGTTGCGGGCGTGTTCATGGTCAAATTCAAGGGCGCGATGCTGGTTGTGGGTATTGCCATCAACATATTAATGGCCGCCATCACGACTTTCTTGATGGAGATTATATTCCAGGTCAGGGGCGCGTTCATCAGCCCGGAACTGGTAAGCCTCCCAAGAATTGACGTTTCTTTCCTAAGCAGATTCCCCGTTGTAGAGACCATGTTCTCATCCCTTACATGGTTGGACGTGTTTGCCTTTATTGCCGCAGTCCTGCTCTACATCTACATGTTCAAAACAGTGAGCGGATTCCGTCTGCGCTCAGTGGGTATCAACAAGGAAGCCTCCGAAAGTCTCGGCATCAAGGCGGATCGTGTCCAGATATCCACCATCGTATTTTCCGGGATGCTCTCCGGCATTGGCGGCGCTCTCTTAGTCATGGGCGGGGTCACCATGTTTGCCCAAAACATCACCGCCGGGCGTGGATTCATAGCCCTAGCCGCCGGTAACATGGGTGCGGCACATCCACTGGGCGTCATCGCTTCCAGTGCATTCTTCGGCTTTGCCCAATCCGGCGCGAACATGATGCAAAACCATAGGTACATCAGCAGTGAGCTCACCATGGCGCTCCCTTATGTGGCGACTATTGTAGCCCTTGCGCTATATAACTACACAAACATGAAGCGCGGCAGAACAATCAGATAGAAAAGCAATAAAACGATAAATTCTCCCCCGTCAAAAGCGGGGGAGACCCATTGTAAGGAGTAGATCATATGACCCAACTATTTCGCGCGGACATTTTACTAGATGATTTTACCGTACTTAATGACGGCTATCTCGGCATAAGCGGTGATACCATTACCTACATTGGCACAGATAAACCAACAGATGCCTATGACACCCTGTGTGAGCTCAAGCATCATCTACTCATGCCCGGTATCTACAACATGCACACCCATAGCTCTATGGTGCTCCTCCGGGGTGTGGGCAGTGATTTACCCCTCCACCGTTGGCTGGAAGAAGCGGTGTTTCCCATAGAGGCGAAACTCAAGGAGGAGGATATCTCAGTCGGCACAAGGCTTGCCATGCTTGAGATGCTAGCTTCCGGCGTGGTTAGCTTCACTGATATGTACGACATGCCCCGTGTCTCAGCGGATGAAATCGCAACTGCCGGCATGAAAGCAAACCTCAACCGCCCGGTGATCGCCTTAGATCACAGTGAGCCCTTTGAGCAAAACTTCCGTGTCCGGGAATCCCTCGCGTTTTACGACGACTGTAACGGCATGGCAGATGGGAGAATCAAAGTCGATTTCGGCATCCATGCAGAGTATACCTCATACGCAGATGTCGTCCGCAAATACGGCGAAGCCTGCAAAGAGCGGAGTGCGATCATGCATCTGCATCTCTCCGAAACCCGCAAAGAACACGAGGAATGCAAAGCCCGTAATCAAGGCAAAACCCCCGCCCAATGGTTTGCAGACCTAGGCGTATTTGATAACCCGACAGTAGCTGCCCACTGTGTGATGATCGAGCCGGAGGACATTGAAATTCTCCGCACATACGGTGTCACAGCAGTACACAATCCCACCAGCAATATGAAGTTGGGCAGCGGCTTCATGCCGATGAATTATATGCTGGCACAAGGCGTAAAACTCGCCATCGGCACAGACGGTGCGGCTAGCAATAATAACCTCAACATGTTCGAGGAAATACACCTAGCCTCCATCATCCACAAAGGCTATACCCAAAACCCCACTGTGCTCTCTCCGCAAAGATTACTCTCCATGGCAAGCAAAGTCGGGGCAGAGGCACAGGGACGAGAAAACTGCGGCGCACTCACAGTCGGCAACAAGGCTGACCTTATCGCCATAAACCTGGACAAACCCCATCTCATGCCCGTCCACGACGTACCGGCGCTCCTCGTATACGCTACCCAAGCAAGTGATGTGGCAATGACCATGGTGGATGGCAAAGTCCTCTATGAAAACGGTATATATCACACCATTGATGTGGAACGTGTGCGTTATGATTTGGAAAAGAGTATGACGCGGTTATTTGGATAATGAAACAAGGCAAGAAAGATGAGGGTTTCATCTTTCTTGCCTTGTATTGTACAAAGTCTGGCTTATTACGTTACGGGGTAATTTTGCCCCCTACTAGGGCGAATGCTTATCTGTTCATTCTAAGCACTATTTGTTCAACTTCATTAGCCGATAATAATATGACACATCGTATACAACCCACAATAAAAATACGATTACTGGTATTGCCAAAATGGTATTTGTTTGAAGTAAAATGAAAATCAATACTGATACAAGAACGGGAAATATTAGCATGGCAAGGAAAAATAATTTTGGGTTCCTTGTTTTATACTTTAAATGGGGGGATAATCCATTTAATTGTACAATAAGAATCATCAAAGCAATAGGAACAATATTACCGCCGACAAAAAGATGATATAAAACGAATCCAAAGAACAGATAAACAATCACCCCAAGAACATTCATTATCTTTAGCAAAAATGAATTATCGGGATGATTTA
>Ga0131853_10024137_pt1 | contig 10976 bp, 7 predicted proteins | sample TergutLab28metaG_FD_92764 | JGI IMG/M metagenome (GOLD analysis project Ga0131853, IMG submission 92764) | Labiotermes labralis P1 segment gut microbial communities from Petit-Saut dam, French Guiana - Lab288 P1 (version 2) (version 2) | ecosystem: Host-associated > Arthropoda: Insects >...
TACTTACTCCATGGTGCAGAGTCCTTCTTGAGAAGCTAACTGGTTTGCAGCTAGTCAAGAAATTCCCCGTATTTCACGGAACCCGAAGGTTCATTACCGCACTCACAAGCGTCCGCCACCTGCCTCTATCCTGGGTCAGCCCAATCCAGTCCATATACCCACATCCCACCTCCTGGAGATCCATCCTAATATTATCCACCCATCTATGCCTAGGTCTCCCCAGTGGTCTCTTTCCCTCCGGTATCCCCAGCAAGACCCTATACACCCCCCTCTCCTCACCAATACGCGCCACATGCCCAGCCTATCTTATTGATTCGTGAATTATATATAACATAAAATACAAATCGTGTATTGGACCCTGTTGATTATATACAAGGTGTCTTGACACAAATGTGTGTGCAGGAGTTGTGTTTCACTTATTCCAATATATCCTAAGTACAGTCCAACGTAATCTCTCTCACTCATGTAGAATACTAGTATTCCAGAAGTATAATTTAACCTGTTGTTAATAATTCTCAGTAACTGCTATACAATAACACACTCAATGTGACTATTTTCGATAGCAGTGTCTTTACACTTGTTTGCGAGTTAAACTTTCTTCTTCAGAATTTTAAACAATATTCTGCCTACTTGCTTACTTACTCCATGGTGCATAGTCCTTCTTGAGAAGCTAACTGGTTTTCAGCTAGTCAAGAAATTCCCCGCATTTCACCGAACCCGAAGGTTCAATACCGCATTCACAAGTGCCCGCTACCTGTCCCTATCCTGAGCCAGCTCGATCCAGTCCCTACCCCCAAATCCTACTTTCTGAAGATCCATCTTAATATTATCCTCCCATCTACGCCTGGGTCTCCCAAGTGGTCTTTTTTCCTCAGGTTTCCCCACTAAAACGCTGTATGCACCTCTCTTCTCCCCCATACGCGCTACATGCCCCGCCCATCTCATTTTTCTCGAAGAGTACAGATCATTCAGCTCCTCATTATGCAGCTTCCTCAACTCCCCTCTTACTTTGTCCTTAGGCCCAAATATTCTCCTCTGCGCCCTATTCTCAAACGCCTCAAACCACGTTCCTCCCTCAGTGCCAGCGACCAAGTTTCACACCCGTACAAAACATCAGGCAGAATTATAGTTCTGTATGTCTATTCTACAGTCGTACAAAAAAAGGGGGTAATATGTCATTTTATTTATTGTGTTAGTACCGTCAATACACAACATATACAAAGACAAGATTTATTAGTACAACTGGGTTATATCTGGCGACAGGTTTCGGCCGTTAAGCTGCCATCCTCAGACCAACAAAGAATAGTATTTTAAGGTATAAATTGTCATTTTGTTTAGCCTACTAAATACGTGCCATTTTGGAAAAGTGTAACAACCATTTCAAATAACCAACTGTATTAAGGTTTGCATATCATATACCCTGTTAGGAGAACTGTTGATAATTTTCTAACTTGTCTTCATAATCTTTTGGTTTAGCCGAAGTCAGTGGTCGCGCTTTCTAACGCGTGGTTCTGCGACCGCTCGCTTGCTGGAATTGAGGGTTCGAATACCGCCAGGGGACATGTATGTCTTTGTCTTGTAATTGTTGTATGTTGTCAGGTAGAGATCTCTGCGACGGGCTAATCACTCGTCCAAAGGAGTCCTACTGAGTGTGGTGTGTCTGAGTGTGATCGTGAAGCCTCCACAATGAGGAAGTCCTGGCCCGCTAGAGGGCTGTTGCACCATAAAAAAATCTTCTGGTTTTTATAATTTTCCAAGTTTTCAGTGACATAGTGCCTACATCTACTCCAAAGATGGATGCAGGACAAAAAGGTATTATGAAGCAAAATCCACAATCGGAAATCTCACCGGCTTGAACGCCTCAATTAAGTTAAAATAAATTTTGTTTAAAAACAGACTAATTATTGATTGGATTGTAAATTTATAAGTTAAATGATCTTGATTTCTCATACCCGCCTATGGCCTCCATGTGGGTCGTTACTCCTCCACGGCCTGTTGCTGTACTTGGTCCCGCCCCTACCCTATTACCCTCCTTCTTATTGGCTCAGGCTATTTTCAAGCCAAACCTTTTCCCGTATAAATAAATACCCCAACTTTTCTCAAGCCTAGTCATTTTATGCTCTCACTGGGACTCAAACCAATGTATTGCTACCTGCTGCTAGCCTGGCCAGGCTAGCAGCAGGTAGCAGTATTAGTCTAACAAATGCCTGACGCTGTATGTGCAGTTTTGAGCTCCTGATGATGGACGGAAAAACCATCTGAAACATGTAGCGCGTCTTACAGAAATAAATAAATTGTGAAACGTCGCATCTTGTTGGTTGTACTCTGCGAATATATTAGCGATGCACGGACCTGTGAATGTTAAAAGAATATATATCGGTTGTTCCTTGTAAATGAAATGCAAAGTGGTTTCGGTTCAGAAGAAAATTTCGTATCTTATTTAGAATTTCGTTCTTCAGAACCCTGGACACTGTCGACGTAGTACGTACACATACCGCGCCGTGGAGTCGATCAGAAGTGCCCCTATTTTACCGACAACACGCCGAAGTGTTACAGCTTTCCTACCAGATGGCAGCCTAGTGACGCCATTTCCCGAGTTGCTGGAAGTGGCCGATAGATGACACATGCTTAGTTGGACTGTTCCCCTCAGGAGCTACTGTCACCTGGTCGAAGTTGCAGAGATCCATCGTTCTAATTATAATAGGTATAGTACATTGCTAAGAATATATTCGTAATTTCTTGAGAAGTTCTGAAAGGCCTGAATCTTATACGTGTTTTTAATTATATTAATTTGTTGCGGGGATTATAATTATTGACCTAGATGGGTAGAGACCGTTCAAAAGACATTGTCAATAAATTGGTAAGGCAGGTAGGGACATCACCGGAAATTCAGGCTCCAAAAAAAGCCTAGAATTACTTGACGAGCTAAGCGAGGCCGTATCTGGCTCAGACGGTACCCCGCCGGCTTCTCATCGCCGAGACCCGAGTTCAATACCAGACCACTTCGTATGGAATTTATGGTGTGCAAAGCAGCACTGGGACAGTGTTTTCTCCACATTTTTATGTTTTCTCCTGTCAGTATTATTCCACAAGTGTTTCATATTCATTCATATATTACCGACCGCGTATGAAATGAGCAGATGGCACAGCTGTAAATAGCACGCTTCAAAAATAGCTGAGCAACTCTTAGCTTGTCAACAAGTACTACGATGGGTGAAATTAGGCAGTAACCTAGTTGCAAGGAAGAGAGGCTGAAGTATAACACAGATTTTCTTCTAAGCAAAGAGATCGGTCTAAATGCAACAGCATTGACCACCAGAATACAGGCCCCTGATGAAGAAACATTCCGAAACCTTGTTTTCGTTCGGTATTTCCGATTTCTAAACATAGACCACACGTCTTCATCATCATCATCATCATCATCACGCAGTCTGTCTTACGACAGGCCCACAGCCTCTTACATACCGAGTTCTCCACCGAGTTTGATCTAGTTCTTCATCTTTCAATTTCCAGTATCTTCTTGTTTCCTTAATGTAACTGGTTATATCTTCTCCCTCGTCTCTCCGTCCCTTTATCCTTCCTTCAATAACGTGTTTCAGAAGGCGGTTCCTGCGCAAGATGTGACCAATCAAGTTTGTCTTCCATCATTTTTACTTTCTTCCTTGACACTACGTAATATTTAATTTTTCACGCGATCTAAATCGTGTGAAATATCCGTCAAACTGATCTTCTACACCCTTTTACAGCACCACACATCAAAATGTTTAAGGTATTTCTATTTTCCGAGGTGTCAGACTTTCTGCACAACATGCGGTTATGCTCCAAACATAATATCTACTTGTCTCGTCCTTAAATTAAACGGGCCGATGTAGCTCTGACGGTATAGCTACTCGACTCGTCCTGGACGGTACAGTGATCGAATCCCGGAGAGGGCTAGATTTTCCGCACCAGTTAGGAAAAGTGAACGAGGGTTACAAAAGTGTACGAGGGGTAGGAAAGTGAAAACCAGTGAACGGTAGTGAAGGAGATAAAAAGTAAAAAGTGGAATGAAGTGAAGTGAAGTGAAGTGAAGTGGAGTTGTAGATATGCATAGCAAAGTAAAGTGAAGTGAAGGGTTGATAGGATAAGTGAAAAAAATAAAAAGTAAAGTGAAGTGAAATGGTGAGAGGTTCTTTAGGGTAGTGAAGGAGTTAATTATTTTGGAAATAGGTTTGGAGATAAAAATGTACTGTGTCTAGTTTAGTGATGTGAGGTGAAATCGAATGATAGGAAATGTAAATATGTTAAGCCAAATGAGAGGGTTGTGAAGTGTAAATGAGGGGAAGTGAAGTGTCGATAAGTGTAGTGAAGTGTGGTGAAGTGTAGTGAAGTGTTGCAGTGTAGTGATGGTCTTAGTAATAAAGTGTCCAACATTATTAGAAGACATATAGACAATACGAAGTTGCTGCTTGTATGTATTTTTATTATCTCTATATATTCTTAATTGTATGTTTATGTATCTTCATCGTGTCAGCTGGAATTCTTCGGCTACCCTGACTGAGGTTTTTCTGTGCTTTTTCCTCAGTTGCAAAGCATAATGCCAGGGTAAAACCCGCAAAGATGGGACACGGCCCGCACTCTTCCAAAATTTTTTTGTTGTTCTATATATTGTTTGTTTTGTGTCGTTCGGTGTATTGTGTGTGTGTGTGTGTGTGTGTGTAAATGTGTACTGTACTACTGCCACCAGGTTGCTACCCAATTGCAGTTAAAAAGTATATCATATATCAAATGTCAAAGTTACATAATTAATCACGCTTTTGGCCTAACTACATCTAATCATTCTGTGTGCTGCATTCTTCTGCGCACTTCTTCCATTGGCTTTCGTCACATTCAATGACACATCACTACGACCTGCCCAGTGCATATCTTCGAATCGCACCTCAGTGCCTAAACAATCGTGGCTTCAACTTGATGCAGGAATCAATTCTATGGCGCGGTGTTGTAAGCGTTACACTTAAACAGTGGCAAAAGAAGTTAATTTTAGAACAAAGAAGCCAGATTCGGTTTATTTGTTTCTTGATTGCAAATGGGGCGAAGATCAGCTAAATTCAGTTGAACTGAGGGGAATTGAGGCAGGGTGAGATGTGAAGTGTATATAAGGGTAGTGAGGTGGAGTGAGGTTTGGGTCTTACAGAAATGTGTGTGATTGAGTACTGTATAGTATGTTGAATAAAGAGAGACCATCTTGATGTCACTTGCTTTATTATTTCATTATTTACTGCTCAACATGTTGCGGATGTTAACACATCCATCCTCAGGAGCTTGCGACTTAGTTGTTGAGTTATTTCATGGGTTGTATTGTTCTGGTTCAATGTGTGTGTTGGTGTTACGTTGTGGTTTGGCTGGGGTGGTGTGGTATCTGTACGCAGGCTGAAGCACTAGTGCTTCAGCTTGCATACCAGAACAATACAACCCATGAAATAACTCATCAAATAAGTCGCAAGCTCCTGAGGATGGATGTATTAACATCCGAAACATGTTGAGCAGTAATTCATGAAATAAAAAAACAAGTGACATCAAGTTGGTCTCTCTTTATTCAACTAACAAGATGATGCACGGTCCAATAAACATAAGATTCACTGTATAGTATGGTTTACTCACTGTTTGCATATGAGTGGTATTTGGGTTCCGGCCCTTCGGGGCCCGATGCACCTAGGCCTTTAGACGGGCCCTCTGTGTCCCATGTTCTATACCAAGTTAAAGGAGCCCTGTTCCTTTACCAAAGTTCCAGATGGCCCCTATGCTTAGTTTCCTAATATCCTCTGGGTCCAAAAAGAAGGAACCCAGATATGTAAGTCTGAGTGAAGCAAAAGACCTCACTCAGACTTAAAATCTTAATGACCTGCGGGTTCAAGAAAGGAAAGAACCCAAACATACTTTTCATTAATCTCAAAGTCCCGACAAATGAACACTCTCCAGTTTCCCCAGCAGGGCCCCTACAGAGAAGGGGGACCGTTTACAGGGAATTTCTCAAAAACCTCATCTTTCGGGTTCCCCAGTAATGGAGCCCTGCCCAAGGTCCCCTTCATGGACTCACTGTTTAGTATATCTAGTGGTTTTTAATACTGTTCATCTACTTTAGGTTCTACTCGTTTCTGATTCATAAAATTGTATATGTGTTTTTTATTTTATTTTTTGTTATGTTGCGTAGACAGAGTTGCCTTGAGTGTTGTATCTTATTTTGGTGATGTATGTTATTGTGTTGTATTGTATTTTACTGTACTCTATTGTATTGTATTGCATTGAATTGTATTGTCCTGTATTGTAGCATACTCCCACCAGGTATAAACCCATTTTCAGTTAATAATAATAATAATAATATTAATAATAATGTATTTTTCATTGTTCAAGGAAGTTTCAACCACTCGAATACTCTGACTTCAACTTACAAGTGTGAAATCCTTTGTTTCATGTACTTCCTAGTTTTTGTGAAGCATAAAGAAATGGAGCAAACCTGTGTAGCTAGTGGCTCGGAGCAATAATGAACCGACCTCCGGTGAAGATTTGGGGGAGAGATCATTCTAGATATATACTAGTTAATAATGGCAAACATTGATCAGATCACAGTTGCTCTTGGCTCAAAATTGTTGCCGCTTTTGATATAGGCACGATGGGATGAACAATTTAAAGACAAGTTTGATGTACGTACCGTGCGTATTGTACAGTTTATTATCCAAACCAACAAATACACAACATTTTTATATATTAACAATATTCTATATAACGTAAGCACTCCTACATGTTTCGAAGCACCCGAATCATCTTCAGGGATTCTTATACTTCTACTTTGCTAAAGTTACAAAAATGATTAAGATTACAAAATCAATAACATCATTGCATTAAAATATTCACGTGATCGTTGTTGATGATAAAATATAATGTATAAAACGCTGTGAGCTGTCAACTGTTATAATTACAGTACGTCGAAGGTGTTAGTTTGGTGGCTGAATGTACCATTTGGATTGTCCTGTAGCTGTAATCCTGCATTTGTTAGTCTGGATAATAAAATATATAAAGATAAGTGTAACTGGTTATTTTATAGAATTAAGATCCGGATCCCCTTAAAGTATAAATGTATGTCGATTCTACACTATAAACATTTACTGCAAACAATAACGTCCCGATTGCAGTTTCAGCGTGGACTGAAGTAACACTGGACTCTAACTAGATCGGTTAGGTTAGGTTAGGTTAGGTTATGTTAGGTTAGGTTAGTTTACGTTAGGTTATGTTAGGTAAGGTAAGTTTAGGCTAGGTTAAGTTAGATTAGGTTAGGTTACGGTACGTTAGGTTAGATTAGGTTAGGTTATGTTACGTTACGTTACCTTAGGTTACATCAACTTAGACAATGGTATTGACAATATTTGTTAAAATTCTGTTATCAAATTTCATGACAAAGCATTCGAGAGTTATTAAATAACGACTCATGTACAGACAGAATGAGATTATCAAATGTGCCTTAACTAAGTTACTCCATCAATCATGTTCCTGCTTGAGAAGCCGACGATAATCAGGTTACACGACGTTTTACTAGCATCTTATTGAACCGTCAGGTTTGTCGCCGTATTCACAACAGCCAATCACTTGTCCCGTATCCTGCTTCATATGAATCCAACCCACGCCCTCCCATCCTTTTTCTGTAAGATCCATTTCAATATTATCCGCCCATCTACCCCTACCCTTCCCAAACTGCATCCTTCCTTGAGGATATCAACAGAACATTTAAACGTTGTTCACTTGATATTAAACATCCCGTTTTGTCTGACAAACATAATATCTATCAAAGTTCTTCAATAAAAATCTACACAAACTTTTGCGAACAAATTTATTATACGGCAAACAGTTTCGACCCTAGAGCCGGTTCATCATCAGGCCGTGATACAAAAATGTTAACCAGGGTCTAGTCGAAATTTGTTTCCGCCTATTGATCTGTGTCGCCAAATGTTTATTGGTTGTTATAGAGAACTTTGATGTAATTATAATGATTGTACACATATATTTTCGTTCGGGTTTAGATCAATGATCTTTGAACGCTACAAATGAGTGCCAGTCTTTTGTATAGTCTGAGTTACTATTAATATAGAACAGTTGAATGAGTCCAATTATCTTGTGCGGGTAAGTATCATGCGGTGTTGAAGGCGCAAACGTTAGAGCTTGTACAAATCGCTATAAGCCCTATGCATCGAAATAACTACTGTGAAGTTAATTATATTAAAGACTGTGCGTACGTAAGTCTTCAGAGGAAAGTTGCTCCAGATATAAGCAATTCTATCCTGTAGGAGTGAGATTTGCACAGCTTCCTGAAAACCACAATGATTACAGTTTACGGGCGTCGTCTAAATTAAGAGCCTAATTAAAACACTTTACACCACGGTTTGCTTTTAATTCGGTGAAAGAGTTCACCTACCATTTCCAACCCGCTTACATAAGTAAGGAAATTCAAATGTTAATTATGACGTGTTAATTACTTCTATATTAATTTAGCGGTAAGCGAATAAGAAATGTGTTATGTACAGAACTGAACTGTCGATGGGTGCTTTATGTAGCATGTTTTAAATATACAAAGAACGCGTACATAATATTTATATCTACACGAATATGGTAGAATAATATTAAAGTGAATGTTAATAAAATTGGTTACAAAGCTGAGGACTTGATTTATCTTTGGCGAATATTTCATGTGCGCACTTTTGTGAACTCGGTGATGAACATTCGGTTCTATATAAGGAGGAGAATTTATTAATTAGCTGAGTGACTGGCAGTTAACAAAGACGTAAGCAGAGTTGGTAAGTTGTTTCACTGAGACAGTCAGCTCTTTGGTTGGTTGGATGGATGGATGGATGGATGGATGGACGGATGGTCGGATAGACGGAAGAACGGACGGATGGACGGACGGACGGACGGACGGATGGATGGGCGGGCGGACGGACGGAAGGATGGACGGATGGACGGACGGACGGATGTATGGATGGATGGATGGATGGACGGATGGATGGATGGATGGACGGACGGATGGATGGACAGACGGATGGATGGATGGGCATACGGATGGATGGATGGACGGAAGGGTGGAAGGACAGAGGGACGGACAGACAGACGGACAGACAAACGGACCGAAAGACGGACAGGAAGACGGACCGACAGACGGACAGGCAGACGGACCGACAGACGGACAGGCAGACGGACCGACAGACGGACAGGCAGACGGACCGACAGACGGACAGGCAGACGGACCGACAGACGAATGGAAGGACAGACGGACGGACAGACGGGCCGCCAGACGGACGGTGGCCCAGGATACAGACAGGTGGCGGACGTTTGTGAGTGCGGTAATGAACCTTCGGGTTCCGTGAAATGCGGGGAATTTCTTGACTAGCTGCAAACCAGTTAGCTTCTCAAGGAGGACTCTGCACCATGGAGTAAGTAAGTTCAAGTATCGTAATTCATGTATATATAAAGTATGAATTATGATACTTGAACTCAATTGTTAATGTTTAAATCCTTCAAGTTATAATCAACACTTACACAGGACACATACATCATTTTGTTATGTTTACGCATGCATTAGCTACGCAGTCCAGTGACGTAACACACTAGAGTTTTCAAGCATGTTTTCTCTTGTACGTGCTTCTCGCTGATGATGGCTCAGATGAGACAAAACATGTAGAGCAAAACAATGTCTTACCTTAAAACGCACAAATCAGGCTCCAAGTGCATTTTGTCGGACTCAAGCACGCGTTAAACTTGCTTCAGTTTTCCGAAAACACAAAGAACATTTCATGAACATGACATACACTGAAATCTATTCTGGCTGTGATTTCGTCTTCAAACTCCGTTCTGTTTCATGCTGGACAGTCCGGAAGGCCGAACTATAATGGTCTACGTATAGAGCAGGTTTCTCAACACCTGGAGTAAACGTTTGTCCCCCGGATACCTAATTAATATGCAGATAGGCAGAGGTCACCTCGCTCAGCTAAACTCAGATAATTTCATCACCAGTATAGTCACCGGAGACTCGTTTCCTATCGCAACTCCATTAAGGCCACTCACCACAAACCGCGCGCAATTTGCATTCATTTATTTACGTTACAGCCAGGGTTCAACAAACCCACTCCTCTGTCCGTCCGCCAAGCGTGAAGAACTAACGGTGACTAGATGAAAAAGACTTCAAAGTTACACGTACTTGAGATCTGTGTTTTTCTGGGATCTTACGCGGTGTAGAGTGGTAATTCCGTAAAGAAGTAGAGTTCCAAAAGGACGCAGATCTCTGATGTTTGTGTGACCGTGCATTATTGATACAATAATATAAACAGCCAACTAGATATAACAATAATAATTTTATTAATAATTTCGCTCAGCTCAACATGTTTCGGGCGATAATTTCGCCCATCATCAGGAGCACTAGACTGTGTTTACAGCTTGTGGTATAAAGCACCGACGATGCTATCTGCAGGCAGCATCTTCTTGTCATGAGTAACTGTGCGGAGTGATCTGAGTTCTGATTATAAAGAGGGCCCAATTATCGAGTAGCGGGGGTGGGGCAGATTGGGGTGGGGGTGGGGAGCTACAGGTTTTTGGACCGCAGCGGGTGCCCCCACAGTGAGTTAAAATGGACTTGCGCTTGGCCGAAGTCCCTTTCGACGATCCTTAATAAAGTTCTACAAAATCCATAACTTAACTCCGAACTTCAACAGGCCCTATTGTGCCATCCGCAAAGCCGTAAGAAGGAGGGTTTTATTCTGTCGGCATCGATTTTAGTGTCGAGGGTAAAAGATAAAGAATGTAGGCGAGCTGGCTTTAAACACTTTCATCAATCACTCAATCAATCAACAGAAAGTTGGAAGTCATGAATAAACCCAGCGGCTTAGAATAATTAGTTTTTCACAAGATTGTTATCAGGTGCTCTAAAATCCACACACACATACACACACACACACACA
>Ga0131853_10024139_pt1 | contig 10975 bp, 5 predicted proteins | sample TergutLab28metaG_FD_92764 | JGI IMG/M metagenome (GOLD analysis project Ga0131853, IMG submission 92764) | Labiotermes labralis P1 segment gut microbial communities from Petit-Saut dam, French Guiana - Lab288 P1 (version 2) (version 2) | ecosystem: Host-associated > Arthropoda: Insects >...
CCCCCCCCCCCCGATTTCATGGCCCGTTCAACGGTGAACTTTACCGTTACCTTTACCTTTACCTTTACGGAGATCATAACTGTAAGAATCATTTCAGCGAATCAATTTATTTCAATCTTTTTCATGGCAGCTATTCTTTAAATTGTCACTTGTTTCATACGTTTATACAAAGCGGACTTTGAAAATCACAAATTGAAGAGTCATAATTCGTGTTATTCATCTAGTGCTATTTAGGTTACTATATCAAAGGTAGACGGATCATTTAGCACGTTTGGTAGATGAGAATAGTGCAGAGGATTATAGCTGTAAAACGTGTATGAAATAGATATGTTGGGTAACAGATGTAGCTGACAGGATGGCGTTAGATGTTAGGATTTAATTGCGTCAGGATGGGGTTCAGTGGCTGGTTTTGTGTCGACACTTTGAGGCGGTAAACTTTCAGGTGAAATCTCTGGAATTTGAAAGAATATTTTGGAAGGTAAATTAAATTTCTAAAATTCTTCTACGTATATTCACTTAAGTCCATAAAATTATTTGCAGTCCTTTCAGTAACACAGATTGTCAACGTTGAATACGGAGAGATACATACATACATACATACATACATGCGCAGAGCATAGATACAGAAACAGTGCGTTGTTAGGTTGAATCTTAATCTCACAATAAAAGTAAGGATCATATTTGTCTCCAAAAAAATAAGCGCCGAAATTTGTCTGGCGCTTTGAGTTTCTTCTTGTATATTATCGCACTACAAAAGGCCCGACAGGTATAAGTCAGTAGCAGCGAGTTCAGACAGTCGGGGAGGCCAAAAATTGGTCCATCTGGTTCTACACATCGGTCTGGGTAGTGAGTTCATTACGTTGCTGTTAGAGTAAGTATCAACTGCGTCACGATCCAACTAGCTCGTCGCGTTGCCTGTGCTCAATATATGCTGCCAAGAGGCCATCGGATGAGTGGGTAAATCATCCTTTCAAGAAAACGAGTGTTTCTAATTAAAGGTGTCAGCATGTTTAAGGGAATCCGTGTCACAAACAGACTTAATTCTTTAAAGACAGCAAGAGACTCAAAACAAACACAGAATGGAGGAATTGAGTAGGCCAGTTTTGATTGGAGAACTGTTTCACCTGCTTCAGCACCATGTCATTATAAAATAAATAGAAATTTTTTTAGGAGTTTTCGTATAGACGATTATGATGACTTGTGTGTGTGTGTGTGTGTGTGTGTGTGTGCACGTGTGTGTGTGCACGTGTGTGTTTATATATATATATATATGTAAAAATTATAAGCTCTTTATTTTAATTTAAATATTATTAGAGTCTAATAAAAACAATCAGTAATCGCAATTTAACTTCGTTACTTTCTGCTCCGTTTGGAAATTAAGAAGCTGTGAACTGACTGAGAAAAATGTTACATCGATCCAGTCTGTGTTCTTCATATATATGCAAATTATGTGGAAAATGCAGAAACATTGAAGGTCAGACATATTTTAAAATTATACGCTACGAAGAGCATCTCGTCGCGGGGACCCGGGTTCATATATTGATATATGAATTTCTAGTAGGAAGCGGGGTTTAAAAGTTGTCAGATGCGATGAATAGACCGCGAACTATAAGGAAGGGAAAATAAATGCGAACTTGCTGTATTATGCAGTTTTCATGAAAGAAAAATGTATTTTCTTTGTGATGCTAGGAATGCTCGTTATAAGCTGGGACTGGAATCAACACTGTGAGCCGCACAGGGACCACAAATATGCAAAACTGGACGGGGGAGAACGGATATGTAACACTAATGAAAATTAAATATAAAGGAAATTAGGCAAAAAAGCACTTATTTATATAAAAGAACGAGGGAATGAAATAACTTGAGCAACTTCAAAAGTAACGTTCATACTTGGAAGGAAAGTAAAACGTGCGGTGCTACTAAAGCTAAAGTTAATGCATGCATGGCTAAGTACAATCAGCTGCCTGGCTTAGGAAGATCTGCAACTGACCATCAGCATGAGTTGCTTGTTAACGTCACTGAACGTCTTCATAAAATATATGCGAAGAAATAATAACATAAAATAAACTAATAAATAAGAACATTCCCTTGCGCCACAGTTGACTGATATAAATGGTATAGTGTATTCATTCTGTGACTACTGTGTTTTAGTGCCGTGCGGAGTAAACGGCACTAGCTTGGGGTGCCAGTAGGGAGAAAACACATGGAAAACGACTCTTTTCAATGTTTCCGGGAGAAGTGCCTGGAAGCAAAACAAAATTTGTGTGTTTTCGTCAGTGAATGCACGAACGATATACTGGTTATGAGAGGTTTAGGTTTTGTTACTTTGCTGCTGACGGAGGTGCCAAATCCAGAACGATTTCGTTCGTTTCAGTGAGTTTATCTTCACTGAAGTCAAATCTTCGACACCCGACATTTTTGTTTCTCAGTGAACTCGGCCTGTGCAGTTGCCTCACAGTATCGCCAATTTCGCACCATGCTTTGAAATTATGATCAAACATGGAGTCTGGATATGGCAAATCACTCTACGGAACGCAGATTATTGCGTGATGGAGTGGCTTTATGAACACAAGTGACGAGCTTTTTGCAAGGAAGTGACAAACCGTCCTCACTGTGTTTGCTTGGGATATCAAAGGCTGCGTCAGTGATGGCCTCAAATCCAACGTTTTCCTAGAGCCAGGTTCGATACAATCGACTCCATCGGCTCCATCGACTCTGATGATAGGCACAGAAAAGATCTCCAAGAAAGTTGATTCCTAGTCCATCATATACGCGCTGATCCAGTGATATGTTACTCAAGAAATCTTCTTCAAATCATACACAGAAGGAAAAGTAATTTCGTTAGCGAAGTTTTCCACAAAAATGCCACTTTCACGTGTGATGTGATGTTGAAAGACAAGGCTTTGAACACTTCGTTTCGAGGTATAACCATAATTATTTAGGGAATGTGGAAGCAGATTGTTCTTTCAGAATAAGTTGAATTTCTTCTAAGCATAGGCACATAAGCATGAAGTATACATGATGAAATGTGCTCTGAAAATCTTTTTTTTTTTTGTAAACCGTTAAATTATGTTTTATTTTTCGCATTTTTCATTACTGTTACATTTTAAAGCATGAAATATTTTCTAGGTCTTTTTTGAATATAAGCATCATGTATAAAATGAACTACATTTACAAATCACACACGTACTGTCCACTGCAGCTTGGTGGGGACTCCTTAGAGTCAGTGCCTTATGGCCTTCTGATGACAGCAGTATCCCTCCTTCGGTAAAGAGCGAGACTTGGCAAGTTACAGAAATCCCGACAAGAAGCTACCGATAGGAATGTGTGGCAGACATTGCTTCTCCTCACTATATGTAAAAATTAGTACCACAGAGAAAGAAATTTTCAGTTTGATTTGTTCCGAGGCGTTTTACTGTTCAGAATATGTCATCATTCCGTAATATGAATCATAATTCGCATGTATGTGCTATGAACATCGTTCCACTGGATCGATTTTTAGCTTCTTTTATTTTATACTCTTTGCCATTTTCTTATCCAACCATGAATATTAACCATAAAATGCATGATTTTTAAGTTGTGGAGCAATTCAAACAAATTTTTATTATATTTATATTCTTGTTTTCAACTCCTTGAAGATGGCTACCTGAGTGGTCGAAACATGTTAGTGACCTGTGCAATAAAATTACATCAATAAAACCAAAGTGAATGTGTTGGTATTTAAATGCGTATTTTATACAAAGGAATTTTCATTCGACATACCTTTTTGACGGGAGATGACTGGCTATCGTTACAACTGAAGCACAATACAGGACACTGTCATGATCACGCTTATTGCACATCGCTGACGCAATTTCTGCTTCTGTAAGATGCGTTCGGTATTGTTCTCGTATATTCGAGAAGATCGAACAAGTGCTCTATTTTCCTAGAAATTCCCACAATCTTTACTGAATAACGAAATATTTCTGAGGCGCACATTACTTACGAAATTGCTACTACATATTTTTGCAATTTCCAGAGTTTGGGTGCTGTGACTTGCCTCTAACGGAAGTTCTGAGTTGACGGTCTGTAATGGGCTAAGGTGTCTGACGTCCTGACGCACTCTGAATGTCTGTCGATAAGTAAGAAAGAGATCGGATTATTTATTTCCTTTCCATCTATTTATTTTCAATTCTCTTTTTGCACTTTCTCTAATTCCCGTCCTTATCTTCTTTCAAAGTTCCTTCAGGTCGTAGTTTGAAGTCGTTGCTGCCTAACAGCTTCCGCGCACACGGTTCTGGGTTTGCTACTAATTCAGTCCAGTGATAACCCAACCCCGTGGCTCGGACCCGATTTTGAGCTATAGATTCTATTAGTAATTTCTCATCATCATCATCATCATCATCATCATCTCGACTGTTGTTCTTCTATTCTATTACTCTGTGCTACCGAGACAGGGGCTAGAATGATCTGGATCCGTTATGGAGGTGTGAGCCTAAATACAAAAACATTTTGGCCTTGGCATCGGACTTATTCGTTTATTTAACTAATCTAGCAGTAGCTCAGTCTATGCAGCATTGCAATATTACTAAAGGTACTGCCGTCGAACACAACAGCTCTTTATAGTTGTTGGTAATACAACTTAAAATTAAGGCGTTTCACATAGGTATTATGTCTCTATAACGGATCTTTTTTTCTTGGTACCTGTAAGGCTACATGTTTCAGTCCTTCTCACGGACCATCATCAGGCATCAAATTACATGTCTAAGACACAAGTATGTACGGAAGCTGAATATTACTAATTTGCGAGCCCACAAATTTTGTGTAGCATTAAGTGGCGAATGCTTAATTTCTTTTATTTTTCTTATGTCAAAAGATGTCTCTAAAATTTGTCGTGTTTCTGTTTTAGCCAACGGAATGAGGCATTACTTTTAATATTTTTGTGCCTAATGATGGTCGGTGAAATGGACTGAAACATGTGGCTTTTTTATACAAGGATTAAAGAGTTATGTTCGAGGGCATTACGTTTAACAATATTGAAACTTCACGACATAACGGGATGAACCCCACTAAAACTACACAACATCGAGTAGTTAGGCTGATTGTTAAATAATGAGTTGAAAGTGTAGAATGAACAGCACTGCACCAATTTAATATATATGTCCCAGAATTTTTCTGGAAGAAATGGAGCTTATCACGAAAGGGCTGTGAGGATTTGCGGTGTGCGGGTCAAGATGTGATTCCGAGACTTCCGAATACGAAGGTAGGAATGTTACCAACCAGGGGACGGCTGTGGGTAGGGATCGAGTCCGACTTTTCTGTGCGATTTAAGTAGGTTTGTATAGCTTTAGTTTCAACGTTTTGATGGCTGTGTATATTGGTTTAGTTTGAAGCACGATACATGGGAAGGGGGGGGGGGGTAGACTCGTTGAGAGGTAATTAAAGTGGCCCGGAGTGGACTGGTAGAGATAGGGCACTTAGCAGAATAAGGGAGCCATAATCAGAAACGGACATGAAAGATGATAAAGTAGGGGCTTTCTCCACATCACAGACGACTTCGTCAACTCTGACTAGAGTTCAAAGGTGATCCTAAAGCTATTGTACTTTTACGGCGTGAGGGTAACCTCACTGCTGTGGCCAACTTAGCTGAATAGCCGGTCGCCTGCATATCTCGCAGCAGTGTGCCGATCTTGCTAATATATGCGTGTCTCGTAATAAGCCCGAACGGCTCAAAATTCCTGACATCGAATCCCGAATTTGTAGGTAATTTTTGAGACAATTCTACGTTTTATAACGGAATGTCATACTACCATATTATCAATGTTTTTTCTCCTTTACATTTACCAAACAAGATGCTTTACCAGCGAAGTTAAAACGTGCATTTTGGAAGTCCCCGGTTCGAGTAGTGTTCTCGTTACATATAGTGCTTGCTGAGGCCTCGCATGACTTTCTGCAGCCACGCAGACCTGCATCGTGGTACTGTCAAGCAGAACAAAAAGGCTTCCTTCCAAATCCCTAACTGCTCAACATTTGCACCTAATTTGGAATATTTTAATAGGACTACGTATGTTCAGAGTACTTGTAAATGAATACTACCTCCATATAGCCTGCCTGCACAACACATTACAGATAACTACGTATCGTTCTGTAGAACCCACCCTGGTGGTACACGGTCTGAATCTAAGCAATGACACAAGGTAAAATAACCGTATTATTACGCACACTATTGCACCGATAATTCAGGGTGCAACTTTGATATAAATCGCGAAAGTTTTCCAATTCATTATCTACTTACTATTCACAAGAAACGTCCACTCGTTGGACATTTCACAAGCCTTAAAATAAAAATGGAGCAGTTAAAATAATCCAATAATTAAACAGTTCTTGTCAGTGTTTTATATGGCTCCGTTATTTCATTATCTGGTTTCGAAGCCGTGCGTCCCTTATCTGTAAAGAACCGCGCTTGTTCTCTCTGTCTATATGACATTGTACCAAACTACTCCCGTCTCGTCTATTAATTGGCCAAATTCCGTCAAAGTTTTGACGTATTTCTTATTCCTGCTATTTGTCTTCTATCCGAGTTTAAACGTAGAAGAACCGGTTGTGAAATATGTTGTTTAGACAGAAACACGAAATCATTGCTACTGATTTGTAGCCATCAGTTACTTAACAGTGTAAACTTGGAGGTTGACAAGCGACCTGAAGCCAAAAACCGCATTTGGATGTTACCTTTCCCCCTGTAGGATCTTCGTTTTTATTGCCCAAGTCTGTTAAGTGGCACAGTTTCCCAGTGCGTTTCACATATTCAGCAGGAGGAAACATAATACAGCATAACACACGCTGTGTTTTATTGCTTGTGGCAACACAATAAGGAACGAGGAGTCTGTGTACACTTAACATTAATACTGTAGAACTAGGGTCTCGGTTTGTTCAGTTAACATTAAATTGCCTGGTTGTTAAAGTAGGTCACAGAGAGAAACAAAGCAAACGTTCCAACAATGTAAGGACAGGAGGATGCAATCGGATAAAGAAAGGAAGCAACAAGCAAAGGAAAATGCACGAATAGAGGAAACGCAAAGAAGGGGCAAGAAAGAAAAGAAGAGTTAAAGGTGGTGTGTGAAATTCAAAGGAATAAAGTAAATTAAAGGAAATAAAGACATACAGAAAATGCCAAAACTGATGAAATTAAGAATACTAATCTGGCTGCTTATAGTGCATATTGTTCTCAGCACCTTTCAATAGGTTCTCCTGTTTCAAATATGTCCAGCAGCAGTGGAAAAGTTTCTGGACCGTAAGAACACAGTCGCAACTCCCCGGCAGATCTATATTCTTAGGTCTACAAGCGCTTTCCTCTAATATATCACACGACTTCTTACACTCAGACCGTCTTCGTATATTTATGTGCTGAAACTACACGACTGTAGACTTCTGTGTGGATTTTTAATAGCTTTGGTTATGCGGTGCCTTCTTTTGATGCATATGTACTCTTGAGTTCTAAATAACAGGTTTTATGTGGTATATTTATCGACATTTTTAGAAAGTGGAAGAAGATAAATCTGAGTGAAAGGCGACAGACGGTGAAAGTTGAAGAGTCAAATCTCTCTTCCATTCGATATCTTGAAAGACACAGAAATAGATTTTTCCTGGACGTTTGAGCACAGAGTTATCTGTAGACTTGAAGGCCCGTATTTGTAACAGGACATAGTTCATTCCTAATCAGAGCGTAATTTTGTATAATTCTTGTTAATTGCACACTCTTCCACGTCCCTGCACTAAAACTTACATTTGACACTAATTTGGTTTCCGGTTCCAAGATAAGTGAAGTGTCCAAGCATTGCGTTGACTATGAATGCTGTGAACAAATGTATAAGCTAGTGTCTTAACGTCTGGCTGAAGATTAACGCTATTTGTAAGCACATTGTTCTTAACTTGTGCAGCGATTGTCTGCAGGCCGTTGATGTTGTCAAATTCCGAAAGCATGCTTAAATATCCCGTTAATTTTTGTCTCACTAAAATGTTTTACGCAAAAAAGACTGCGGTCTGCCCCCTCCCCCGCCTTCACTCTGTTTTTTTATATAGGTCAGATAATGCATAGGGCGAAAATTTCAGAACACAAAAAGCAAGTGACGTAACAGTAGTTCTACTTTCCCTAATAATTTACTGTATGGTCCAGGGACTTTTAAAGAGCTGATAATTATAAAACTGGTCAAGACATTTTATGCTTTTGAACAACCCTTAATATCACCATTCTGTTAGGAGTTCACAGTTGGAAAATATCCTGAGTAATTTCAAATCTTAACACTGTTTTCTCTAGGGAGTGCAAGTTTTATCGTTCTGTTTACGCATAGATACATTTAATTCGTATTTTTCCTATGACATATTTGGACTAAACTCTGTAACTACTTTTCCCTCAGTTCTATGTAAATTTAAATTTAATAATCACTTCACCTTACACATTCTTCTCTCGCACCACTTAGTACAGACACATGGACACGTATTTATGGAGACTTACGTCTTTACGCACGCACATAAAACAAACATGCATGCATACACGTACACACACACACACACACACACGCATACATACATCCTGTACATCCATCTGTTGTTTGCCAAAGTGAATGGATGTGGAGTAAGTCATAAACATACAAAACATACATAATGTGCAAGACTTACGCACTTATGACAACAAAAATTCAATAAACGTTTCATGTACAGTATTATCGATCATCCTTGAACATAAGGCTATTATCAACAGAGTAAGAAGAATGTGTTTGTATCTGTTCTTGAACACTACTTAAGTTTGTATTTTTATTTCTAAGACTTTCGAGATGTAATTCGTAAATTGTTGAGAGTTTAGACGCAAGAATGGACTTTTCGGAAGGCATGAAATGTTGTTAGTTGTTCAGTGAAAAGGTGCTTATTCCTTGTATTAATACAATGTGCAGAATGATTTGTTTGAAAAGTTCTTGGTTATTGACAGTCAAATTCATTATACGTATAGTGGCATGGAACATGTAAATTTTCCAATTTCTTATTCTTCCACCTGAAATTGTAGGTTTGTATCAAACATATATCTAAAATTCTTTTTTTTTATAAAGTAAGTATCTTTCCACTGTCTGAAGAATTACCCATAAAATTATTCCATACTTTATTGTAGAGTGAAATAGGTGGGATAAGTTGATAAGGTGATAGTAATTGTGCCGGTATGTAACAGCGATTAAACTGCATAACATGCTTTAATTAACACAGGGGTTATTTGTTAAACATGATTCGGTATTTATGTGCAGATGGAACTTGAATATACAAGTAAAATTTTTTATTTTGACACATTAATAATAGGCGTTTGTAATGGTTATGGGCCAAGCCTGTGGTTAAGCAAGATAACATAAAACGAGCCACGAAATGTTCACATATCTTAATAGTACAAGCGCATGAGGTATTTTACTTTCTTGGTCTTTTCAGTTCGTGAATGCTAATTTTGATTCTGTTTTGTAAATTGCTAATTTAGTAGTGACTTTTTTTTGCATCGTTTGTTACGAACTCTAGAAACAAGGGATTAATTAACTGAATTGCTGTTCACATCAGTTGCTACAAGAAGTATGTCTTTTTCCGCTTGCTGTCCGATTCTTTTGGGGAAAGACCTGTACCAGAGTGTGACACGATTAAGACTCATTCTTTGTGCCACCCAATACTTGTGAATAAACCTTTTGTATTGTTATTATATTCAAATTCGTTTATTCGTTCTTTAATTCCCTTATCTTCCTCTCCGTTTCCATTTTATTCTTTATTTACTTTCCTTTGTTGACATCTTTTTTTCCTTTTTCTTACTTCCTTAAGCTTCTCTTACCCTCTCCTACCTTCCCTATCCTTTCTCTGTCACTCTGTCTCTCGGTGCGTCAGGAGAGTTCAAAACTGACAAGGCAAAGGATCGCTCTGAAATCCAGAGCCAGGCGCCAACACGATACTACACTCCACATCGCGTCAAAATTTCACAACAGCAAGCCTGCAGGGTCCAGGGACGTATTATATGTACGTAGTTCAGTGCTAGCCCCAAAATGGCTTGCGTATGGGAGAGAGGTACAGTGTGACACCTGCGTTATAATGAACACTAGTGTAATTCCTACCTCCGCACCTTGTGTAGTGCTTGTAACAGGTAGGAGTGTGAAGTTTCTCCACCACACAACTCGCGATATCCGAACTGCATTGTGAGATTTTAGCGATCAAGAAATACTTACTGTACAAATGTACCAGCAATACTCTTCTAAACTAGCATGATACTCAATTATTATACCAACCATTGCACATATATAAAATTTATAAAATTTACACATTAAAACATTAAAAACGCTCCGACAGGTTTTGGTCCTAAGACCATCATCAGGGAGCTATATCTTCCTTGCTAAAGTCACACTAGAAATAGTCACATATTAATTTCGTTGTACCAGTTGAGTATTGTGGCAGCATGCCATGTTGTGTAATGTTATGTTGCGAGGAGTGCCCTGCTACGGATGTGTATTCTGTGCTTATATCAAGTGTCTTGGTTCTGCTTATCATTTCACTTTTAATTCTGTTTGTTCAACTTGGTCGCGTCCCCCTTCTAAGCTCATCGACGCTGAAGATGGAGACCGCATGACCGTTTGAAACGTTTGTAACTCCTCTCGTAACGTACGGAGCCACAACACAAAACATTACTCTGTGTGTCCGTCCTCGTTCCGTTCCCACGCTGCTTCTCAGAAAGCCTTCGTATGTGGGGCCCAAGATACACATTTTGTTTCATTATTCAAGACTTAAATCAAAGCTGAAGAGTGCCTCATAGTACCAAAAATTGTGGCGTAAAATAAGTACATCTTACTTACTTACTTATACTTAATTATTTACTTACTTACTCCATGGTGCAGAGTCCTTCTTGAGAAGCTAACTGGTTTGCAGCTAGTCAAGAAATTCCCCGCATTTCACGGAATCCGAAGGTTCATTACCGCACTCACAAGCGTCC
>Ga0131853_10024142_pt1 | contig 10974 bp, 6 predicted proteins | sample TergutLab28metaG_FD_92764 | JGI IMG/M metagenome (GOLD analysis project Ga0131853, IMG submission 92764) | Labiotermes labralis P1 segment gut microbial communities from Petit-Saut dam, French Guiana - Lab288 P1 (version 2) (version 2) | ecosystem: Host-associated > Arthropoda: Insects >...
AAGTTTATTTCATGCCTCTACATGTTTCGAGCACATGTGCTCGAAACATGTAGAGGCATGAAATAAACTTATTGTAAAACAAAAATTGTGTGCATCAAGTTGGTTAATTACTGAGATAAATATTGTGAGCGTGTGTTTGTAGCCTTAGTTATACAGCATGCAATGCGCATGCGCCATACTGTCTCCTGTGGCCTGCCCCCCTCTACCATATTTTCCCCACATTATCTCATAAACGGCACGGTTTTTTTTAAAAAAAAGTTTTTGAACACAAAATGTGTGTTTCGATTTTCTGTACAACTTTTGTTTGAAATATTTGTTATTCTGAGAAGAACTGAGCGAGATGTGCTGTGCTGTACAGTGCGCACACTGCACACACTGTGTGTCCGTCTGCATGTACAGTGCGCACACTGCACAGCACTGTGTGTCCGTCTGCATGTACAGTGCCTATTATTACTGTCAGGTTTGAATGAAACTTGAATTTTTCTCGACGTGTTTTCGAAAAGTATTAAAATATCAAATTTCACGAAAATCGTGCAGTGGGAGCCGAGTTGTTCCATGACGACATCCAGTCACTTAATGCTGTATAGGGAAATAATCGCTGTTTGTTCTCAGATCCACACAGAACACATAAATACAGTGTGTGTGGGCAGAACGTGGAATTGCTGAATGTTAAACTGGCGGTACATGTAGTGACCACTGGACCGAAACATACAAATGTATCTTATTAAGTGATGTGTACTGTATAAGGAGATGTTGGATATTTGTGGCAGGAGCGGGGTGGCAGTGTTTCGTAACAGCGGCTTGACATGCATTGCTGCACGCACGTTCGTGACTCGCCACGTCTTTATCGGAAGGAGAAATGTTTGACATAGATTCTTACAATAAAACCGACTAGATGCACTATTTTCTCAAATTTGTTTTTGGAATAAAATTCGACATGTTTCGGACAGTTCCTCTGTCCGTTATCAGGATTTTTTCACCGTACACACAGCAATGATATATGTCATAAACTTTTGCTGTGTGTACAGTGAAAAACTCCTGATGATGTACAGAGGAACTGTCCGAAACATGCAGAGTTTTATTCCAAAAATAAATTTGAGAAATTAGTGCATCTGGTTCAGAGTTTCTGGCTACAGATACAGAGGTCCCGGGTTCGATCCCCGGCGCTACCAGATTTTCTGAGTAGTAGTGGGTCTGAAACGGGGTCCACTCAGCCTCGTGAGCCTCATGAGGTCAATTGAGGAGCTACTTGAATGCAAAAAGTAGCGGCTCCAGGTCTAGAAAACAGAGTGTAACGGCTGTGGGGACCCGTTGCGCTGACCACGTGACACCCCTCTCTCCGCAAAAGTTGGCACTAACTTCGCCGACCGGCGGCGGCCGCTCTGTCGGTATATTTCGCGTGCGGACTAAGGCCACGGAGTTTAGTTTAGTTAGTTTAGTGCATCTGGTTGGTTTCATTACAGGAATTTATCACGATGCACGGTCACAATAACGTCAAAGTTTGAAACAATTTGTTTAAACAAAGCCTGCATCTCATGGCAAACACGGACTGTCAGGAAAGCTGTTTTTAATCAAGTAAGGGTGCGGATATACAAGGCACTGCCTGCGCCAAATATGTGTGACGGTCAGTAAGAAGTGAGTATGATTTGAGGTTCTGAGAGCGGCGAGTATCGGTACTACGGTATTAGGCTGTGTGACGCCGTGTACTTTTGTAAATGGGTACCGAGTGTGGGGGAAATTGCTAATTCCGTCTCCGGGGAAGCTGAACAATTATATTACTTATTAGTGTGCTGTTCTAGCCTGCAAATGAAGGTAGCAGGATCCTAGGGAAGGTTGGTACCTATACACCAGACTTCACGGCGTAACAATCGCTAAGTTCGCAATCTTATTATGGGCAATTAATGTCAGAAGGTTGACATCGGCAGAAATATGTTTTTTTTGGTGAAGGAATGCGGGCTGCTTGCTTTTGGAGCATAGCAGGTGTGACAAAAAGGTGACAGGACTTTGCGTGTGGCAGGTAGGATGCAGAAGGGACTGGAAAGGACACGTTGGCAGGATACGCTCTGGAAGGGTTCTGACAAGGAATTTTAAATACCGACTGAAAGCAAAATACTCATTTGGGAAGACCTATGAAGGGATTTTGTTTCGTATGTCAGTAGCTGAGATACTGGCAATGATGCTAACAGTAAGGATGATGATATAAAAATACATTATTTCAGCAGCTCGCCATTTGACACTGGCTGTTAGTGGCGATTACAAAACACCGAGTTCTAATTGCAGTAATTTGTGTCAGTTTCTCCAGTTGGCGTTCCAGTTATGTTGCCTGCGCCCAACATGCCTGTCGTAGCGGCTTGTGCCGGAATGTGACGCCGGTAGCTGCTGTTGCTACATATATAAGGTGTGGCCCGCAATACAGGTCGCTGTGTACAGGTGTCAGCAGGTGGTTCGGGCGCTGTATAGTGAGCAGTCTGTGGGCAGGGCGACTAGAGAGTAGGGCTTCGACTTCCTGCAGAGACGGGACAAGTTATGGGGCCACCCTCCTCAGATTTCTGTCAGATGGATACCGAGTGCATTTGCTACACGGGTAAAACGGTCGGAGCGTGAACCTACCGATTCGCCGGTATTAATACCAGTGGCTAAGAACAGCTACACCCCATTTCCACACCGCTATATGTCGTCCCTGGCATAGTGTTGTCAAGCATTATCTCATCATCATCATCATCATCATCTTCCGTCACGAGTTAGGCCTTGATAGACCCATTTCGGTCTCGTCTAATAGTCTGTTCAAAGGTCTCCCATGTCGTGTTCGTCCATCTGGTCTATAATTCAGACGCAGCGGTATAACTTTTCCATCATCCGCAGAGGAAATGCTGCACAACACGCCTGTGCAGGAGCATAAAGGTGGCACCCTCATCACTGGACCACTGGCGGTAGGCTAGTAACCTACCGTAGGGAAATAAATATTACTTTCAGACCTCAATATAAAGGCAACAGGACGACCAGCTTGTGGAATTAGAGCATTATTTAGGACTATAAAAATAACGCAAGATCTTCGCTGTTCTGGGATTGTCCCGAAATGTCGGTAATAAACTACCAATCAGCGTTGTCTAACATCCCAGAAGAGCGAATATCGCAATTACTCCCCGGCGGAAGCCTGATTTCACGCCTGAAAAACAACGCCTTATGTGGAGAACATGTTGGTTCGTCCGTCCTTCCGTGACCGCCTGTCACCGACTGGACCGTTCGTCGCTTCTCGTGAAGCTCAGTATAGGAGTTATTTGCCAAAGTCGTTGAGCATCGTGTGGAGTGACTACCATACTTTACTTAAGAGTGTACTAGAATTTCTAGCTTTCCGCTCCGTGCTTGTTTACCGATTTGGGTGCAATTTGGTGTCGAGAATTTGTGGGGTTTGTGAAAATGGGCATAGGGAAGGCCGTGCCTTTCTTGTGGGCATAAGTGAAACATATCGACGGATGACCAGTGAAACTAGACAATGCCTTGTTAAACTCTGCCTACTGCATCATGAATTAAACCATTAGGAATCTTGTTGCATTATTTAGCTCTGTGCGAGATGGATAGGGAAGTTTGTACGTGAGGCGAACTCTGTCGGGCAGCTTGCTGTAGCCTACAGGCACTTTTCCAGTTTTAGTGCTTTTATAATGATCAGCCCTATTCAGCCCTATTCGGCCCTATCAAGTCTAGAATGAAAAATTTCAAAGTGTTTTTCTGTCTTACTCTGCTTGAATGTTTCCTGTGTATGCCTGCTTTTCATTCTTACAAATGCAGTACTAAAAAAAAGGGGGGAGCATTTGGCACTGCTGAAATCATACTGACAGGGGAAAACCGATGTACTCGGAGAAACACATGTCCCAGTGCCTCGTTGTCCATCACAAATGTCACATGGACTGGGCTGGGATTGAACCCGAGCCTCCGTGGTGAGAGGCCGGCAACTAACCGCCAGTTATGGCACGGTCTTGAGAGATCAACATTAATCTGACTTATAGTTAAAGACCCAGTCCGTACCGCGCAGTAAACACTCCACCTCGATTATAAAAACTAGTCAGTTAATGTTGTATAGGGAAATAAACGCTGTTTGTTCTCAGATGCACACAAAACACATAAACACACTGTGTGGGCAGAACGTGGAATTGGTGAATGTTAAACTGGTGGTACATATACAATTACCATTGGGCTCTGAAAGGTCAAGAGGCCCTGTAGTGCCGCGCTGTTCGTTGCGCTTCATTCAAATTAAGGCTGTCCAGTGTGAGTAACGTTATGTAAGGAGCAGTTGTAGCAAGGTTTTAATTGAGAAATTCTTTCGTCTTGCGGTCGACCTAAATTAGACACGGAAATATGGCCACGAATTAGAAGGTGATGTTTTTGATTCGCACTGTAATATTTCAGAGGCAGAAGGCCTACTGGGGAGTGCGCGACGAAGAAAGTGAAAACTCGGTTGACAACTTTCATAAGTAACTTGATCATTTGATGTAACATTTCTCTTCCGTATTTCAATATCTGCCAGTAACACAGCCTAACTTTCTCTTCACTATGCTGCCTGCCTTGCACATGTCGTTTAAACATCTGAGGTTTGAAATTTATGTAAATTATATTTTACAGTTTAGTGCGCACCTCACAGAGAACACAGTCCGTCTCCATTATAAAGGCTGCCCTATCAATGCCCTTTAGGAAAATAATCGCAAATTACTGTGAGAATCTGCGCAACAAATAGTATATTTTTGGGCAAAATGCAGCCATTTTGCACGTTCAAGAATGTCGCACTTTCCTTAACTCTGCACTACTTCTCACGCCACCAAAACTCAGTGTGACACGTACGCAGAAAATCAACCCGTCTACACTGGTCACCGCCGCCTAGAGTCCAAATATATTTTTCTACACGTAACGACAAATATGACAGTTCTATTCTTATAATAAGACCAACCAAATGCACTAATGTCCTGAATTTATTTTTAGAATAAAACCCTACATGTTTCAGACAGTTCCACTGTCCATCATCAGGAGTTTTCCACTGTACACACAGCAATGGTATATGTGCTGACAGCTTGCGAGCAGGATTAGGACGGAACATCCTGATCCTGCTTGCAAGCTGTCAGCAAACCTGTATGACATATACCATTGCTGTGTGTACAGTGAAAAACTGCTGATGATGGGACAGAGGAACTGTCCGAAACATGTAGAGCTTTATTTCAAAAATAAATTTCAGATATTAGTGCATCTGCTTGGTTATATTATAAGAATATATCACGATGCACGGCCACCTGAACGTCAGATGACAGTTCTAATTTTACACGCTGCTTTTCAGGAAAATTGTATAGATTCAATGAATGCAGTAATTTGCAATCACTAATTAGCTACCATCATCCAGTGATTTTTACAAATTGTTGTAAAAGAAAACTTGTGTTATCTTGCACAACATGAATAAAATTATGTAACAAAGTACATTACGTTATTTTACCTTCATTTTATATATCGTATTTATGGCCTGATGTCGGTCGGCTTTGACCGAAACATGTAGCTACTGAGTAAAACACTGTTGTGTTGAACGGAGCTACGTAGGGCTGAGTGTTTGTGTTGATTGTCAATGTGCTACATATCGAAAGTTCGTTCCTGAACTGACGCACTGTGTTTGTGTTGCATCACACGCTGCAGATCAAGTTTCCCCAGCACTACCCGTTTATAACGTACCCTGTAATTTTAGAATAAGTTATTTCCAAACTGGTCCATGTATGTAGGCTGCATGCAAGGGTTACCACAGAAATGTGTGTCATCGTCATCACGGTCATACGTCAGCGAATTTAGTCATGTGACCTGCACAGTGGCCGACGCTTTGCGCTTGTCTTCTGTTCGTCACTGAACGCATGCGCCAAGATGGCGGTATCATCAGCTGATAACAGTAGTGTAGAAATGGTGGCCGGTTGTTGTTTGGACTTGAGGCGATATTCTATATGCAGGGTGGCCAAAAGTCGCTTGATGACAGGGGACGGGTTGGTTGAAGTTTGTTGACACAATGCGTACATTCATTGGCTGTTCGAAATGTCATGTGTCTTCCTCAATGCCTGCACGCATTGACTCGCAAACACGAGGAAATTGTGTGTACGACCTATGTGTTCCGAAACGGCTATTGTGAAGCGACGTGCGCCTCCGTGTGTACAGCTGTTATGGCAGGAAGTTTTCTCGTGTGTTGCTTGACTGCCGCAAACCGTAGGACTGTCAGAAGAATCGCATACGGTGTCGAACATGTCGATTGTTCTTTAAATTAATCTCCCAAACAATTTTCGACCCAATAAGTACGTGGCTGGCCTCGCGGTCTAAGGCGTGTGTGTGTCTGCGGCCGCTCGCTTGCTGGGATTGCGGGTTCGAATTCCGTCGAAGGCATGGATGTCTGTCTGTTGTGTTATGTGTTGTCATGTAGAGGTCTCTGCGACGGGTCGATCCCTCGTCCAGGGGATTCCTACCGCCTGTGTGTGTCATTGAGAGTGATAAAGTGCAACATTAGCCCACTGCACCTACTGTGAGTACCTAGAAGCGGTCAGACTCACAAAGAAAGAAAGAAATAAAGAATTTGGCGAGTTACACTCGACATCTGCACAGTAACGTACGTAGTTCTTCATGTCAAGTATCGGTAATTGTTGATTCTAAACAAAAGCACGTTGTGATATATATATATATATATATATATATACACACACACACACACACACACACACACACACTGCAGGACACTAGATAATGTGTGGGCCGGGATGGCTCAATTAGTATAGCGACTCGCTACGGGCTGAACGGTCCGGGTATCGAATCCCGGTGGGGGGCGAGATTTTCCTCACCGGTCCAGACCGGCCCTGGGCCCACCAAGCCTCGTATGGAAAGGGTACTTGTTCTTTCCCGGTGGTAAAGCGGCTGGGGTGCGGCGTTGACCACCCACCCCACCAGCGCCGAGGTTAAAGAAAGAGTACAACTATACATCTGCTCCCCCTCTGAGCCATCGTAGCCTGTTCAAGAGTGAACCTAGCTTACTAGGCAGCGGGTCTTGCGATTGTTGTGAAAGGCAGTATGTCGGTGTTCAGCTAAAGCACAACACACGTGTTGTGGGCTGTATGCATATTGGAAATAACATCTGGTGAAACTATGGGAAATGCTGCAGCACTGTGTCCTTACTACTGTCTTGCAGTGGGATGACAGGTTGTTATGAAGTGTGAGTTGGAAAGCAAGTGAAAGGGAGGTCACGGAGACACTGAGGGCCGTGCATGTTGTGGGTGGCAAAACAGAGAGAAGCCACCGTTAGGACAGCCGGCTCGACTGCAGTAGTTTGGAATTCCAAAGTCGATCTAAGCAATGTGAAACAGTCCAGTTGTCATCACGCATGAAAAACCATTTTGTTTCCATTATAAGGACCGACCGGTTAATGCTGTTACGAAAACAGTCGCTGTTTATTGTGAGGGACATTGAACAGCTAGGTAGATTGTGTGGGCAAAGTGCAGAGTACTTTATTGCACGGGTGCACAGACATTCGAACAATCTAGAAGCGTCTTGGACATTCTAGGCGGCAGACGGGTGACATAATGCCAGTTCCGTACTGAGGACACATCAGTACTCGCATTAGGCGCCACCATTCAAAGTTTAGTCGTCCGGGCGGCATGTGCACCGCTGCTGTGACGTTGATGCAGGTGGTGCACGGTGTGGAGTGACAGTTCGTCTTTAGACGATCGCTGAACCGTTGTGCTTGATAAGAATTGTTTAGGTTCCGTCGGTTGGTTGCTTGGTTGACTGTACTGTTTGTGTTTGGTGAAATGTGGGAGAAACGTTAAGAACAAAAAGGCCCGTCTTGTGAACTCGGCTAACTGCACACCGTCACAGTGTTTCGCGTTCACTTGGCAGAAATCTATTTGTCTTAATGGCTGTGCAGAATTAAGGGCAGTGCTTTCACTACGATGCACACAGATTCATGATCGGTACCTTGCTACATACAGGGGGGCTCAGTCAGGACATTGACTCGGATTCACAACGGAGGAATCGTGGTTCGATTCCATGAAGTGCCAAGGGGCTGTTCTCCAAAGCTCTGGAGCACGCCCAGCCTTTATGGCAGAGATATTTCCCCTTGGATTAAAGCGGCCGGTACGTGAGACCCTGAACTTACGTCCATCTAATGCCGAAGTTAAGAATGAGTGGCGCTGTACCTCCATTCCCTCTATGCATTCATGGTTTGTGCAGGCACAGTTTTTTTCCTTTAATTTACCGACCTCGTGCGCCCACAAATAACGCTCGATATTCTTTCGTGACCTTGACACACAACTAAATGAAACAAAAGCTACATGGCAAGACACAGTTCGGGGAGCCCCATATTGGCGGCTCTGTAGAGCGGGGCAGGTGACGTAGGGAGGATGGACATGTGCCAGGATTTCTGTCTTGTAATGCTTCAGCACTGTCTGTACGTGCACCGGCTTTACTAACGGCTCTGCTTTTGTACATTCAGAAAGGAAATTCCAAATAACGTTAAAGTGGCAGGCCAAGAAATCTCTGCCCGTGGCCATGTTATTTCCGACTCCAGAAGTTATCTCTCATTCATGCTACAAGATGAGAAGTGACGGTCTGTTTGGTGACGGTGATGAACATTTGGCTTGTACGGAATGCGGGGAATTTCTTGACTAGATGGGGAACTACTAGCTTCTGAAGGATGGCTGCTTATTTTAAGAGAAGACTGAACCCATAGTAAACCCCTTGGGGGGGGGGGGTCCTTCTTGAGAAGCCAAGCGTTTCTCAGGTTGTCAACAAATTCCCTGCACGTTATGGAACCCGCAGGTTTATTACTGTGTTTATAGGACCCTGCAAGTTGTCTCTCTCTTGAGCCAGATTAATCCAGTCTACGCCCGTCCATCGTCTTCAGATCCGTTTTAATATTATCTATTCATTTACTCCAAGGTTTTCCAATAGCTTATTCTCTTCAGCTATACCACCAGACCCCTGTCAACGTTTCTCTTACCCCTATGTATGCCACATGCTCAGCCAGTCTCATTGATTTCATCACTAGAATGGTATTTGGCGGGGGCCAAAACCATGAATCTCCCTCCCCATTATACAGTTTTCTGCCATATCCTTTCACTTCCCCCCTCTTTGGCCCAAATATCTCCCTCAGCAGCCTGTGCTCAAACGCCCTCAGCCACGGTTCGTTCCTTCATGTCACATACCAACTTCTCACTGCTATACAGCAACCGTAAACACGATGGTTCGGTACCGCCGTTCCTTCATGTCATATACCAACTTATCACTGCTGTATAGCAACTGTAAACATTATGGTTCTGTACCGCAGATATGAAATGGACACATGATTCAGTTTACATGACATTCTGTGGACCGTCTGCCGTAAGAAATGCCATTGCCCAAACTGTTCCAGAACTACAGCAAGCGTCTTTCAATGCCCTTTACATTCGGAACTTAACGCGTGTCCTCGCTGCAAGGCTGCCATCTTGTAAGCTCAATGTACATCGGATCTCAGTGTTGGGTTTTGTTGCTGCTACTTAAAAAACGAAAACGGCTGAGTAGTACTTTCTAGCACAACGCCTCCATCTTGGGTGCGCCTGTACGGTGTTCTGAACCGAAGAGGGCGTTAGAAAACTGTGCAGGTCATTTGTGGCTTGTGCAGTACAAGAGATGTTATTTTGTACATCTGCTGTGTTGAGTGACAGATAGACAGACAGCAGATAGCGCGGTCCAGTTGCAGGGGCGTGAGTAAGCGTGGTAGTTTTACGGATGTGTGGGTGGCATGTGGAGCTTTGGTGTGGCGGGTGGAATGAGCCAAACGTGTTGTCCGCTGCTTGTGAGACGTGTTTTACCGGCATCTTAGGTTTGCAGAATAATTTACCTCTTTCTGTGGGACAGATCTGAGGTTGTTTGGGGCTGAGACATTGTAGCGTCGAATGGTGGAGTGTTGAATTGGCAGGGATGTGAAAGGAAGAGGTCCAGTGCTCGTCTAAAGTGGTCATGTAGCTGAAGCTTTAGGCCTTTTAGGATGTTACCTTGTATCTACTGGTCAGTTGTGGACGTTTCGAAGGATCATGTGCCTTCAGTTCAGCGTTAGGCGGCCAAGAACCGCTCGACCCTGAAGATGAAGTCGCTGTGGTCCTTCCAAACATCAGGAACTGTTGACCCAACGGCACACAGCAACATCGCAACAGCAGGGCTGTGACTCTCGTATTGACAACATTCGTACCGGCACCTCCCATGTGCTGCACATCCAACCGTGTAGGCTATGTCACTGGGGAATTGGCAGGATATTAAGGGTGACTGTGTTCACGGTGCTAGGACGTCATGGTGCAATACGGTGCACTGGTACCGAAGGTTCGGACGAACTTCTGCTTCCAAGTCCTTTCTGGAAGAATGAGACTATACGTTCCACTGAAGCTTTGGTACCCGTCTGCCAGACTACACGGTATAACATCTGAGTACGTCATGAAGATCTAATGCCTTATTTGCTGCTCCTATAGGACGCTGTGTGTCATTGCGTCGCTGTATGTAATGAGGGTCTGAACATGGTTAGAACACACTTTAACGTCAGCAAACTCCGCACGGCGCTTACATGTTTTATGTGAATAGTTGAAAAAAGAGAGACCAACTTGATGTCACTTGTTTTATTATTTCATTATTTACTGCTCAACATGTTTCGGATGTTAATTCATCCATCCTCAGGAGCTTGCGACTTATTTGATGAGTTATTTCATGGGTTGTATTGCTGCAGGCTGCAGCCTGCATCCGGATACCACACCACCCCGGCCAAACTACAACGTAACACCAACATACATCGAACCAGAGCAATACAACCCATGAAATGACTCATCAAACAAGTCGCAAGCTCCTGAGGATGGATGTATTAACATCCGAAACATGTTGAGCATTAAATAATGAAATAATAAAGCAAATGACATCAAGTTGGTCTCTCTTTATTCAACTATCAAGATGATGCAC
>Ga0131853_10024143_pt1 | contig 10974 bp, 10 predicted proteins | sample TergutLab28metaG_FD_92764 | JGI IMG/M metagenome (GOLD analysis project Ga0131853, IMG submission 92764) | Labiotermes labralis P1 segment gut microbial communities from Petit-Saut dam, French Guiana - Lab288 P1 (version 2) (version 2) | ecosystem: Host-associated > Arthropoda: Insects >...
AAAGGGCAGGAAAACTTCACAGATATCAAAATGTGAGCAGGCAAAAACATACGGCTGTGTGGGCCGTGTGTCTGACATGCTTGCAGTCTGTACTGTGGCTTCCCACCAGAGTGGTGTGTGAAACCTGGAGTGATAATTTAAAGTTATGCTGGTGCTCAATTTAGCACCACACCATGCAGTCGAGTGGGGGAGTAAAGGTATACCTCCACACATTCTTAACCTCCACTATATGGAAGTGATGTTAGCGTCTTGCTCCGGCCGCTTTATCGAGGAAACAGCCCTAGTACCCATTCAATACAAGGCTAAGTGGGGACAAGTGTTATCGTGGATGCTTGGGATAATAGGATAATCTTGTCCCTGCTGCGAATCAAACCACATTTCCTTGGTCATCCAGCACATAGCTTGGTTTCTATATCCGTGGGCAACCCCTATGTGACTTGTCCACATGGAAAGATATGCACTCAACTGTGTTTTCCCTAAACCTCACAGTCAAGCTGCAATAAAGTATGTGGCTTTCCCCTGAGTTGGTAAGAACTGTCTATGAATCCAAGGAATGGTATTTCTTTGGGTATTCCCTGAGAGAAATATCAAACCCTACTTCCTACTTCACAAAACTGATGTAGCCACCATGTTGTTATAACTGAGCACAGGAAATAAGAAGTACGTGGGGTAGATGGTATAATGCCAAAACCAGGTTTCATGAAAATTAGCCAAATGGTTGATGACTGTGCTGTGTCCCTCTCAACTTTTGAATTAGCCAGCCAGTATTTACAAAGCTTGACATTAACACTGCACCACGGGAAGGACATCCCAAACTGACACTGCAATTAACCACAATCCATAACTGCAGATGTGCAAAAGTGTGAGGTAGGAGCAACAACAGCACCACTTACTTTCAGGTTCCGATACAATGTATGGTCCAAGACCTTCGATACGTATGTAACTTCCGTTAAGGTAATCTTTTCACAGAATGTAAATAACAAGGCAATCATGCAAAATTCTTCTTCAGCTTTAGGTTTTGCAACAGAAACACATGCCTTGAGTCACTGTCCCTGCAATGAATAATTTAACCCTTACTGTCAAACCCCAAAGCAAATCAATTTAATCAGTGTGTTATTCCAGCTCTCTACATGCCATTTACCGCTTATCAAAATTCATGTATGTTAGAATTTCTCTTGTGCACGTCACATATAAGGAAATATGTTTCTTACAATTGAGACATTACTCACATTTATTAAGCAATTCTTATCTGGCAACATTACATAAATATTACAGAATATGCGACTATATTAGACACCAACCTTGATCAATAATTTCAAGAATATATTTTTTTCCTCTCTTCCTTCATGGTATACTCTTGCAAAAGTTACAAGTTAAAAATAACGACCATTTTTTAAAAAACTGCATACACCATTAAAATTTGGTGTCTGTTCCGGTGTAATTTTGGCTGACTTTCAAATAAAACATCACACATTAATGTACACTCCAATTTTTTTGTAGTCACGAAAATATGATAACATGTAAGTTAACCATGATCAACAAATAATTACTACATGACTTGATAACCAAACCCACATTTTTTTTACCTAATTTATAGCATAAAAAATTGGATTATATTTTGTCCCCCTCCCCCTTTTTGGCAGGGAGGGAATGTTATGTAATCAAAAGTCTGTGATAAACGCTTCCAAACACATAGCACTTACATTTGTGTTACTTATGAAACCTGAAAAATACAACATTAACTAAAAAACCTGCATATCTAAATACTTACATACTCATGTATTATACTCATTAGGTTTGTAACAAGTATGTGGCTTTTTACTAACTCTCAATTTCCTGCAAAACAAATCAATTTAATATTACCAAGTTACCAAGGAACGAACATTACACTCACACTGTATCTATACTTCATTTTACACAGTGTGTACTAACAAGGAGAGGGATGTGTGTAGAGCAATGCCAAAATGCTATTTCAGGGGTCTGAATGGACTTTTTCCAGGTAGTTGTATCCTTCTGAGCATGTAAATAGGATTTCAAGGCCATAAAGTATGTCTTCACAGTATACGTGCACTGATAAGACATGTAGTCGGAAGAATTGCACATTTGTGCTAATACAGAATCTTACCACAAACTTTACACTACAAAACTTGTATGCTCCCACATATTGCAAAGCTGCATATACATATCCAATTTTCATATTTTTACTTCCCAGGTTTCAACTCATTCATGACTTACAACAGACAAATGTTCATAGTGTAAAACCTGACGTCTTTGTAGAAAAAAGGTGATTTTAGTATAAAGGAAGTACGTATTATCACTGTAACTTCAAAATGTACAATTTTAAAACAGGATCATGCAGTGTTAATGGTAGTAAGAATGTGGCTAATAAACTGCACTTTAAGGCAGAGCACAATAAAAACTGATGGTTACTTCCAAATTACATGTATTACCATGACTCTGGTAACACAGTATATGCAATTTGAAGTAGATAATGTTTTACATTGATAGCCTAACTTGAAGCTTCCAACTGTTAATGTCTGGTACTATGATTAGTCCACAGTTGTTCAGATTAAACTTTGCTAACAGAACATTCTGATCTCTTTGATCTTCATTACTTTTGATAGTGCTTTGTCATGTTAACGACAGCTGACAACTGTGCCACAGCTTGTGCATTCTAACAGTAACTCTATTGTACAGTTATTAATTATTAATTCTCCATTAACAATGTGTAATGCTTGTCACATAGGATATGCATCTGTGAATTTACCTCCATGGGTTCTTGAAAGAGGCAAAGATAAGGCCCTTACAGACAGTATGGTGCAGGAGTGCATTATGATCATCTAACACCACCATTAATCACTATATCAAATGAAGTTCCCAAACAAGGGCACATAATGATCATTAATGGCAATGCAACTTCATTTTTAGGTGACATACAAAAGAGCTGTGAAAAGAGAACATTAGTTTTGTCTTGTCTGTCCATGGGATTGGACGAAACAGACCCACACCACATTTATGTTGAAATATAACAAAGTGAAACTTATTTACTGAACATATCATGTGTGTCCACCTCAGAGGGCATCTAGTTTAGGACTGATCAATATCACTCCTACTCTTTTGCTTCCTGGTCAAAAGGAATTTTGTTCCTCAGATGATCTGGGTATCCAGCCAGCCAAACAATATTGCCATCTGCACCAGTGGCGGATTTTGCTCAAAAAGTGGCACTTGCCACAGCACAGCACTCCCAGCTGAGACTGTTGCATCACAAGTAACAACTTGCCTCCTATACCTGAATGATGTTCATGAAAAATTATATCAGGGATTTTTATGAAAATCTGTCAGGTTGATTAAAATTTTGCAAAAATAACAAGGCTCTGTACACAAAGACTTACAAAGAATTATGGTATTATCTCACTAAATTCTCCTGGGCTTGAGGAAAGTTTCAGGGAAAATCAACAAACAATTCACGTAAAATACATTTTTCCAAAAACTGTGCTGTTTACAAAATAATTACAAGAAATATGCCACAGCCAGAGAAACAACAGATGATCTAAACTTGATAAGTGCCACAAAGATGTGATTTGCAAGCTCAGTAATTAAGGCAAACGCACAAACATACAAAACTTTAACCTGGTGAATCTTCGAGGTAATTGCTGACAAATTTAATGTAGGCAAAATCAATGCAGTCACATAAACAGTAATTCTTCAAGGAAATATAACAACAAATAATAAAACTTGTATTTAATACATACTGCTTTTTGTTGGATTAAAAAAGATAAATAACAACATCCTAAAACAGTAACAGCAATCTGTAAGGCATCTAAAACTGTTAACAATAACATAAAGTATGTGTCCCAAAAAGTATGTGTCCCTCCCCAGTCCATGAATTACATGCTATGACTATTGGAGAAGAGTACACAATGCAATCAGCACCTCAATGTTATGTTACATGTAAGTTTCCCATCATTTTAATCAGTGAAATGAGAGCATTTTAATAACTCCAATGACCGGAGTCCAAGCTAAGAGTTGTTAAGTCAGTCAAGGAACTCCACACCTTTTATGGAACTCAAAGCTTAACCACCATGTACACAAATGCTTGCCACTGGTTCTGTGTCCTGAGCTGGGCAAATTAAATCTACATCTGCCCATAGCAGTTCTTAAAAACCATTTGTAATTATTTCTCTAAGAATGCCTAGGTCTTCCAAGTGGTGTGCTCCATTCAAGTCTTCTAACCAGGACACCTACTAACTTTTAACAAGTAAGCGATTTCATGTGGAAGCTCAGCAAGCCACACACATAATCAAACATGTCCTGCACAAGTATTTTTCTGACAAGTGCAGAATGTGAAGGGGGTTCTTTTATATGCAGAGTTATTTCACACTCAGGCAAATACAGTGTCTGGTCAATCAATACCTTCCATTGATCTCATACCAATAAATTCTGACCATAAGGTACCTCAATTATCAGCAACAGGTTTATGGCATCTAATTAGGAAGAATAAACAATATAAATGATCGCCACAAAGAAAGTTCCCTTCATACGAAGTCAAATGTACATAATGTACATAACTCATACCTGACCTTAATGAATTTCAAACTATTAATTACTGAGACACACTTGACAAGTGGTATTCAGACTTGCAAAGTTTTAAAATATTTTTAGCGCTTCAGTGCTAAATACTAGAAAGGCAGTAACAGCCTTATACTGCATGATTACAGCATAGATTTCCACTGAGTTAGCAAGTTTTCACTAGATTTTGGATACCTAAGCATAACAAAGTCCCCTGCATTAGGTAATGCCAGTCATCATCCACCCAGAGAGAAAACTGCCAATGAGGAGACCACACACGTGGTCCCAGAAGTTTCAACAACTGCATCTACTGACAAGTATCTTATGTTCTAGAAAAATACCCTCATGAACATGCACTGTTGTCAGGTCCCTTGCTAAGCCTAACCACTTCCAGTGAGAGTTGATCCAGGTTATTTTGTAAATGCATATTCTTGGTTAGAACCTCTTCTAACATTCGCTGCATCCTTCGGTTTGATTCATGTACATGTTCAGGTCCTTTCAACATTTCAAGAAATTTCTTCACTGATAGCTTCTCACTTGAAGGTGGTGGTGGTAGTGGTGATGGTGGTGACGAAGATGTTGGTGATGATGATGATGTGGCTGCCTGATCTGAAAGATGTTTGTATTTATTTACACACAGTGAACACCATACCTTCATAAACGCTCCAGCACAACATGAATAGGATTTTGTTTCCAAAAGTGTGACTGGCCAGGAGGGCCATACCAAAACAGAGGAACAAAAACTGGAAATTTTGGCAGTAAATGCAGTTATGAAAATTACAGGAAGGTGCACCTGTTTAGGACAAACACGTCTTCATTGGTTTAAATCAGTCAAAATTATACACTGTTTAAGAAAAATAACTGTAAAGGAAGCTGGAAGTTTCAGCCTTCTAGCCATTTGTGTGGGGAGACACATGCACAGCTGGACAAAACTAAATAAAGCAGTTCCCAACATTTTGATTTGAATTCAATACATGTTCAGGAATTAAAGGATCTAATATATAGACAGATGGTACACTCACCACGAGACCCATATCTTTCACGGATGGCAAAGACACACAATGAATTCTCTTACATGATTTCAGACTTTTGAATTACCAACCTACACTGAACGAAATAACTTAAAAACTACTATTAAAATATTACACCTTGGCATTCATTACGTAAGTTTTTGACTAACTTAAGTACAAGGTGCAGAGTCTGTGAGAAGCTAACAGACACTTGGCAAGTCAAGAAATTCCCACACCGTAAGACTGGGTATCAGCTCACAGCACCCTGCCACTTGTCCCTATCCTGAACCTGAGCTAGAAGAATCCAGTCCAGATCCTCACATCCTGTTCATTTAAGATCCATGTTAAAATTACCCTCCCATCCAGGCCTTGCTCTTACAAGGACACTATTGCTTTCAGTTTTCCTATAAAAACCTTCGCCCCTTTGCATGTCACACACCCTTCCCATCCCATTAAGTTTATATACAAGTTTAAAATATGAGCACCCAAGGAACACTTTCACCATATGTAGTTATGTTGGGGAAATAACATATAAACTGCATAGAAATAAGATCAGTGTATTAATTACAGTACTGATGAAACAAACCTGATCTTCTCTCAGTAAAATAATACTGAATGAGAGCTGTTTTGCACATTAGGTCCTCAGCCATAGCAGCACTGCCTTGCTCCAGATGATTAATTTTTTCTTCCAGAACCCACTTCTCCTGTTGCAGTGCAGTAATCCTTGACAGTAACCTGTAGTTCTCTTGTTCCAAATCCTGGTCTTCAGGTGATGGAGATATCTTCAAACAACACAAGTTGAAACACACAGTGCAAAATTCTACTCTTGCTTGACTGAATAAACTTTGCGTTATTTATAGGGTTTAAGGTCATAGTGACACAATAAACAGAATTGAAAGTGATAATATGTGCATGCTAGGCATATGTGAACAAAACTTTACTACATGCAAAAACCCAAGACAATCAACATTTGATAATCCTTGTTCTTTTTTTCCTCTAACAAGGATAAAATGAAATTTGAATCTCCAGTTACATTAAAATTCCTAGATACAGTCATATTTATTTGAAGAGTATTATCAAATCAGCATCTGACACATAAAAATAAAACACTTTCCAACCTCTGACCATGCAAAGAATCCAGAAGCTATAAGAAAAGTTTCCATCATCCTCCTACAATGCATCATGTGTCAAAACTCTTACCTTCCAATGGCACAGTGCCATTGGAAGGTAAGAGTAGAAGTATTGCCTTGAAAACAGTATGGATTCTTAACCCTACAGCGTCAGCCTCAGTGCAGTGCAGGGATCTTTAATTCTTTGCAGGCTGTCACCTTCCATGCACCAAATGGTTGTAAATGCATTTAAGGGTACTATGTTTTCAAAACCCCTCCATCCTGGGCAGCAATTGGAATTTAAACTACTGCGCCTCCGAAGGTTTAAGGGCGTACATAATACTGCATTGCAAAACATCTGTAAGTTATTATATCAGTGCACACACTTAACACACTAAGTTTCCCAAACTTGAGACACATTTACAGCTTTCCTGCAAGACTTATGTATCATGCAATTCATTAAAAAACGAGGAACATGCAGCCTCAAGAATATGAACACACAGAGAAATGACTGACAAGACTAAATGTCATCTTACATTGCCATTGAGGTTGCTGATGGAACCTGCAACAATACTGTTCTCCCGAGTACCAGTACTTGTTTCCCGTGGTTCACAGTTACCACTCATCATGCTCCATGATGAAACAGAACTGGTTTCAGGATCATGACTTTTGGTTACATCTGCAATATTAAATTTTTCAATTCAATCTAAAAAAGTACAATCCCATATTTAGCATGATATATTAAACACATGAACTCAATTTTATCACCTCTTCAAAAATTCTGGGACACTTCTTGTGATACCTAGTGAATGCCTCTATTTAAAGCCTGTTTATGCCATGTGTCCAATTCCACAGGCATCAAAGGTGGACTGTTAGATCTGGGACATGGAGGGGAGGAGGAGTAAAAAATAATGGAAAAGAAAACAAAGGAAAAAAGGAAGGGGGTGGGGTAACTTTAATTGGAAAACATGATTTCAGATGGAAACATATCTTCCAGTTGAGATCTTGCAAAACAAAGTGTGCTGCCTGATTTCCAAAACTGAATAACTGATTGACAGTACATACTGGCAGGAAAATGGTTTTATTTCCATGTTCTGCCAATACAGAATCTTAACCAAAACTGTGGAACCGTCACTGAATGGATTATACAAAATAACCACATTAAAACTTAAGGACAAATAACCAATCAAATTTGGTAAATGTTTTTGTTGACACTAAAACATTTTGTAATGCACAAATTCACATTTGGAATGAGAGGATTGAATTGAACTGAATGACATTTGGGTTCGAGCCCTTCCAGGCCCAATGCACCTAGGCCTTTGGACAGGCCCTTTGTGCCCCATGCTCTGTACTAACTTAGAGGAACCCCATTCCTTTAACAAAGTTCCAGATGACCTCTATTCTTAGTTTCCAAATATCCTCAGGGTCCAAGAAGAAGGAACCCAGATGTGTATGTGTGAGTGAAGCCAAGGCCTCACACTCATACAAAATGTGGACTGAGGTTTCCTCCTCAATACCAGCCGCACTATATATAAATGTCTTCTCAAGGTGTTATGTCCAGTAAGCAGGCCAATAACAACCCTGGACTGTGTCCTTCTAAAGGACAATAATTGGTCCTTCGTAGCCAGGTCAGGGCCAGAAGTCAATTCTCGAGCCTGTCTCTGTGTACTGCAAGGACCATGCCACAATACCAGACGCTGGTTTTCCATCCACCATTTTATCTTTCTTATGTTCTACCTAGAGATCGCCACAAAAGGCTCAGGTCCAAAATGAAAGGATTAGTTGGCTTTAAGAAAACAGGATTCCATATTCTGATGAAATGCTTGGACAGCATTTGTTTACACTGATTTTAATCATAACACACTGTTCTTAATTTATCTGCCTCTCCTTACCTGAAAAGCATGGAAATAATGTGGGAATGACTGGAAAATGTGTTGCACAAAGAAATGTTACATTCAAAACAGAGACTTGAAAAAGTGCATACACACAAGTTTTGAGCAGTGGGAATAAATGAGTGGCATCCTCTTGATGAACATACTAAGAATCATAAAATGGCATATATGGAAAATAAAGCACTGGTGTACCTAAGAGCAAAGCAGCAGATAATTCAACCCTCTAACACCGAACAACTTATATATATGTCACAAACTGTGTGTCAAAGTTTGGAGGAATTTTGTTCACTCCTATTCAGTTAAATGCTGTGGCTTGCTATGCTTCAGGACCCATGAAGGCCACACTTTCATTCAGGAGCCAGAATGTACCCCCTCCACCTCCTAAACCCCTCCACAATCAATGATATATGGGCAGACAGCTGACTAATACAGTTCTGACACTGCTTGCTTGATTGTCGCTTGTTCTGGGGTTCACTGTGGGTTGAAATATCAACACTGGCCTATGAAACGAACTCTGGTTGTTGACCAGGAAAGTTGTCTGTGGCATACTGCACCCATATTATTCAGACAAAACTTATGCTCAAAAATCAGAGATATCCACAAAACTAGATGTTTACAGCTACAGAACGGCCCACAGACATGCCTCTTGTAGTGCAGGGATAATCTGTAGGAGTTGTGGAGTAGTAACATGCAACATAGAGCCGTCAATCTAATAACAAGTCTTGGGCACCCTCGAATAGCTGGAATTTTTATACAGCCATCACATCATAGCTTTAGATCTGTTTTGCTGTCACTGTAGAAGATGTTCATATCTGACTGGTATTATGTTTCTGAAACTGTGCTGAGTCATAATAGTAGACTAAACAAGGCAGGCGATTGTGGGTCTGGAGCAATGGTTGGAAAAAAATAAATAAAACTTTAGAAGGAAGCCATCAGTGAAATTCTGGTTGCTGACATGGCCTTGGAATCAGGTGCAAAAGCTAGCGATGTTAGAAGACTATTTTGAGGAAGAAGAGGAACAACAGCAGCAGCCAGGCTCAGCAGAAGTAGCCACAACAATGGCCAGCGAACTCAACCCACTGCTCTACCGTCTGTGTTCTTGTGGCCAAAGAAAGGGCACAGTGAGGCAGATGTGATGTGGGAATGTGCGTGGTGCCTTGTTTCACAGAATATCACACAAAAGTAAATTTGTAATATATCACCCTCTTTGTGAATACTGTGTGTTGTGATAAAACAGTGATCCAAGGTGCCACAGACCTTATGCAGCAGCCAGAATTATGTGAGTAATGAAATGTTTACTCCACATTTTATATAATACATGTGATTCACATGCCTAAATCTATTATAAAAATAGGTAAACATTTTTTCTCATATCAACCAATTCATAAGCACAGTGCAAAATTTATTTCATTCAATTTTAAGGAAAATCTATGAGATATGCTTTTTTTTTAAGTATAAGCATTAAAATTTAAAAACCCCAGTAAAAAATTCCAGCAGGCAGCATTGCTTGGAGGGATTTAATTCCGGTGTCAAAGGGTTAAGTCACTACAAGGCAGAATGAATCTGAGAGCAGCAGCTGAACTTTCATGCAATGAAAATTTTTCCTTCTGAAGTATGTCATATATTGTAGCACAAATGGGAGTCCATAAGACATATACAGCATAGAACTAAACTAACAGACTATATCCGTTTCTTAAAATTTCCCTCTGCATTTGACACCGCTCACTGGCACAGCTATAATGGATATACCACACATCAGTATTATAAAATGTGGAACCAACAGGTTCATGTCAGGCTAATGGTATCCAAGCCACACATGTATAATAAATATTATGCAATATTAATGTCATATTATGTATTTGTATTTCTTAGTACATTTAGTAGCAAGTCACACATATTCTCTCCTACAGAAAACCAAATCTTTTCAGCCCATTAATGGAGTGATACACTTATTGAACTATTACAGAAACTTTCCATTTCTGTTTGTAAACTGAATAAACGTGGCAACTACCTGTACTGATATGTGTTCCCTCATTCAGAAGATCTCGAATGCGATCCTGTAATTTCTCTGCTCGCTTACGCTCAGATGCTAGCTGTCGCTGTAAATCTTTCATCACAGCAGCCCCTTTCTTTCCCGCCAGCTGTTTCTCTACTTCAGCATCACGTAACTGCTGTTCTAGCCTGTTCAGTGCTTCATCTTTCTTCTCTATATCTCTCTGTACTGATTCCAATTCTTCCTGTAATGCCTTAACACAAAGAGAATACAAATTTACAGCATACAGTTAACCTGAGACACACAGCCACAAAGCAGTAGTATTGAACATAAATAAATAAACTTCAGTGATTCTGCAAATGATATTATCAAGCATAACAATCATTACCTTTTCCTGATTA
>Ga0131853_10024144_pt1 | contig 10974 bp, 7 predicted proteins | sample TergutLab28metaG_FD_92764 | JGI IMG/M metagenome (GOLD analysis project Ga0131853, IMG submission 92764) | Labiotermes labralis P1 segment gut microbial communities from Petit-Saut dam, French Guiana - Lab288 P1 (version 2) (version 2) | ecosystem: Host-associated > Arthropoda: Insects >...
TGAGGATAAAATCATCAAAAATCACTATGCATCTGAGATTGTGTATAATAAATATCGCGATGCTAAAACGTGTGGTATTATAGAAGAGGATCATGCAGCAGGTGTTATTCGTGTTGCAGAACCGATCGGTGTTATTGGTGCAGTTATTCCAACAACAAATCCGACTTCGACAGCGTGTTTTAAAATTTTAATGGCGATTAAGACTAGAAATGCCATTATGATTTCTGCACACCCACGTGGTAAAAATTGTACAAATGAAGTTGCTAAAGTTATTCGTGATGTAATTGAAGCAGAAGGCGCACCAGAAGGGTTAATCGCTTGGATTGATGAGCCTAGTATTGAGTTGACGAATGCGGTTATGGCTGAGTCTGATAAGATTTTAGCAACAGGTGGGCCTGGTATGGTTAGAGCAGCTTATTCTTCTGGAACGCCAGCGATTGGTGTAGGTGCTGGGAACACGCCTGTGGTGATTCATAAGTCAGCAGATATTGAAATGGCGGTTAGTTCGGTGTTGTTATCGAAGTCGTTTGACTACGGTGTGATCTGTGCTTCTGAGCAGTCAATTATTGTTGACGCGAGCATTTATAATGATGTTAAAGCTGAGCTGAAGAAACGTAATGCTTTAGTACTAAACAAAGAGCAGCTTCAACAAGTGCGAGATATCTTGTTAGTAAATGGGGCAATCAATGGCAAGATTGTTGGGCAGCCTGCATGGAAAATTGCTGAATTAGCTGGGTTTGAGATTGCTAAGGATGTGAAAGTACTCGTAGGTGAGGTGACTGATACGAATTTCGCTGAACCATTCGCACATGAAAAATTATCAGTTGTCTTGGCGATGTATAAGTCAAAGTCGCATGAACAAGCAATCGAGATGGCACGCGATTTAATCGAGCAAGGTGGACTTGGACATACGTCTGTTATTTATGCTGATGAAATTGCTCAAAATGAAGCGATTATGGAGATGTCGCGCAAGGTGAGAACAACCACTTTCTTGATTAACCAACCAGCAGCTCAGGGTGCTATTGGCGATTTATATAATTTTGAATTAGCGCCGTCACTAACGCTTGGGTGTGGTTCGTGGGGTGGAAATTCTGTTTCTGAAAATGTGGGTGCGAAGCATTTAATTAATATCAAGACGATCACGAAGAGGAGAGAGAATATGCTTTGGTTTACTGTACCTCGCCAAACATTCCATAAATTTGGGTGTTTAAAGCATGCCCTGCCTGAGTTAAAGGTTGAAGGAAAGAAAAGAGCATTTATCGTAACGGATCAAGTTTTATTTGATTTAGGATTCACAAAGCATGTAACTGATGAACTAGACAAGTTGGGGATCGCTTATACGATCTTTACAGATGTTAACCCAGATCCACTTATTGCTGATGTTATGAAAGGGAAAGCAGCGATGGATGCCTTTGGACCAGATGTGATTATTGCATTAGGTGGTGGTTCGCCAATGGATGCTGCCAAAATTATGTGGGTGCTTCATGAGCATCCAGAGACGAATTTTGAAGATTTAGCAGCACGCTTTATGGACATTCGCAAGCGCGTTCATAAGTTCCCAAGATTACGTCAGAAAGCAACATTGGTTTGTATTCCAACAACAGCTGGAACAGGTTCGGAAGTAACGCCGTTTGCGGTTATTACTGATGAGGCAACAGATATTAAATACCCGATTGCAGACTATGAATTAACACCAGATATGGCGATTGTTGATCCTGCTTTAATGTTAACAATGCCGAAGTCAGTCTGCGCAGCATCAGGTATTGACGTGTTAACCCATGCGCTCGAATCTTTAGTATCAACTGTCGCAACAGAGTATACGATTCCGTTATCGTTAGAGTCGGCTAAACTAGTATTTGATTATTTACCAGAATCTTACCATGGTGGTGCTGAGGCGATTGTTGCCAAAGAAAGAATGGCGAATGCTTCATGTATTGCTGGGATGGCATTCGCAAATGGGTTCTTAGGAATTTGTCACTCGATGGCGCATAAGATTGGGGCGAAATTCCATATTCCTCACGGGATTGCCAATGCGATGTTAATGAACGAAGTCATCCGTTATAATGCGACAGATGAGCCATTCCGTCAAGGAACATTCTCGCAGTACCATGCGCCGAAAGCGATCGAGAGATACGCTAAAGCGGCAGATTATATGGGTATTGCTGGTAAGACTGATATGGATAAGATTGAGGGCTTGATTGCTAAGATTAATGAATTGAAAGCTGAACTTGATGTACCAATGTCGATTCAAGACTATGGAATTTCTGAAGCGGAGTTTGTTGATGTTGTTGAGCAGTTAGCGGAGGAGGCATTTGATGATCAGTGTACAGGTGCTAACCCGCGTTATCCGATGATTGCTGATTTGAAGCAAATTTATTTGAATGCTTATTATGGAGATGAGAAACGCGTTCAGATTTAAGTTGAATATTTATACGACCTTGCTCGAATTGAGTGAGGTTTTTTGGTGGAATTTCTGTTTTTACAGATGTAAAAAGCAGCATTTTAAAAAATCGACTGTTTGATTTGTATTTTAATCGCGGATATTGTGAAGCTCCAAATTCGAAAAATAAATCATTTATATCGGTGATGAAGACTTGCCAAGGGATTCAATATGCTTTATAATTGGTTCATATGTAAATCTTGGATCATTCAGGGTGATTGATGCAGTTATGCTAGTAATCAGAAAGAGGTGTTTAAATATGTACGGAAGTTGGAGTTTGGAAAATTTATATAAAGGATTTGATGATCCAAAGTTTTTGGATGATGTCAACGAAATTCCTAAGGCAGTAGCTAAGGTAGTTGCCTATGCAGAGGAAGCTTTTGTATCAACAGAAAATGCAAAAGAAAAACTAGAGGTTTATATTAACATGAGTTTAGATTTTGCTAAGTATTATAATGTACCACGTTACTGTAGTTTGGTGACTTCTACTGAGAGTGAGAATATGGAAGCTCTTAATTATATGAGCCAAGCACAACTTGCGCTTTCAGAAGGTGTGGTCGCATCAACACTTTTCACTGAATTTGTTGGCAAGATTGAAAATTTAGCTGAGTTGATCGCTTCGTCAGATGTATTAAAAATACATGAATTTTACTTGAGCGAGACAAAAAAGTCAGGAAAATATTTATTGTCAACACCAGAAGAAGTGGTGTATGCTAAAATGCGTCTAACTGGCTCAAATGCTTGGAGCACCTTATATAATCAGCTAACGTCGACGCTTGAAGTGGATTTTGACTATCCGAATTATGACAAATTCGTAACTTTAAGTGAAATTCGTAACTTAGCTGAACATGAGGATGCTGGCGTGCGAAAAGCGGCTTACCATGCGGAGCTTGCAGCCTATCCAAAAATTGAGAAGTCCATTGCAGCGACTTTGAATGCCATTAAGGGAGAAGCTATCACTAATACAAAGCTTCGCGGCTATGATGGTATTCTTGACATGACCTTGAAAAGTTCACGCATGGATAAAGAGACACTAGATGTGTTAATTGAAACCATGAAAGAAAGCTTGCCACTATTTACGAAATATTTTAAGCACAAAGCAAAATTGTTAGGCTATGCTGACGGTTTACCATTTTATGAATTGTTTGCACCGATTGGTAATACGAATCAAACATTTACTAAAGCAGAAGGATCTGATTTCATCATTAAAAATTTTACTGATTTTGATCCAGAGCTCGGCGAATTCACCAAATATGCCATCGAAAATGATTGGGTGGATTGGGATCCTAAAAAAGGTAAAGTCGGTGGTGCTTTTTGTGCTAACTTGCATAGCATTAAAGAAAGTCGCGTTTTGATGAATTATTCAGAATCATTCGGAGATGTACTAACGCTTGCGCACGAATTTGGACATGCCTATCATGGTTACGCCTTAAAAGATGAAACGTCATTGAATAGTAATTATTCTATGCCAATTGCCGAGGTTGCATCCATTTTCTGTGAGACTTTAGTGTGTAATGCCGCGTTAAAATCTGCAAATGATGAAGATAAACTAAGCATCATCGAAACTAATTTGCAAGGGTCATCTCAGGTGATTGTGGATATCTATAGCCGTTATTTATTTGAAAGTGAATTAGTAGCGCGTCGCGAAAAAGGAAATTTGAGTGTTGACGATTTAAAAGACATCATGAGTCGTGCTCAAAAAGAAGCCTATCTTGATGGTTTAACAGATGAAATTCATCCTTATATGTGGTTATGTAAAGGACATTACTACAGCGCAGGACTTGGCTTTTATAACTTCCCTTATGCTTATGGTTTATTATTTGCTAAGGGCTTATACAACATGTACCTAAATGAAGGACCGAGCTTTGCGACAAAGTACAAAAAACTGCTAGCGGCTACTGGGAAAAATGATTTATATTCAATAGGTAAAATCGTTGGTATCGATGTTCGCGATAAAGCATTCTGGCAAGGTGCCATTGACGTGATTGCTACCGAAATTGAAACATTCGTGAATTTGTAAAATTATTGATTGGTTCTGATTTTTCAGAAAACGCCACAAAAACGTAAAGTTTTTAAAATTGTTTTCAGAAAAGGCTTGACAATTGGAGCGCAATGGTGTATACTTGTAACATGATAAAAACTTTAAGGGTCGGCTCGCATTGAAAGGGTCGGCTCGCATTGAAAGGGTCGGCTCGCATTGAAAGGGTCGGCTCGCATTGAAAGGGTCGGCTCGCATTGAAAGGGTCGGCTCATTTTATATATTCTTTTATAGTGACCTTCCCTAACAATTTGAGATAATAAAATGCCTAGAGAGGCGACTGAGCTACAGAGTAGTTCAGAAAAAGGAGAAGGTTTATATGGAAAAAGTTTTAAAGCCGAGATTCAAAAAATGTGTTGTAATGGTGCTCTTCGCTATTATGGCTGTTGGAGTCTTCGTTGTACCAATAGTTGAAGCCTCTACTTGGTCATCTTGGACGCACATATCAAGAGCAATCACAGTTCGTAATGCAAATGGTAGTTGGTCTACAGTGCAAGGTCATGGTGTGTGGCGTCATCGGGCTGGGTGTTGGGATCATCATTGTACTTATAGGCCAATTGAAGCGGAAGCCCGGGGTGATCGTGGTCGTGGTGTAGCAATTTCTAATGGACATCGAGTGGCAGCAGCTGCACAAGGACTAGTTGCCCATGCTTCCACACCACATCGTCTTTTTAGTGTTAATACAAGTGGTTGGGATTTGTTAAGTCCATAATTATAAGAATATCTGAGAAGGGCTCAGTCCTTCTCTTTATTTTTATTTGAAAGGAATGACTACTGTGAAAAAAATTGTTGGCTTTTTATTCACCTTACAACTGCTTATGATCATTATATATGGCTTGAACTATTTAAGAAATCTTGACTTTTATCAAGCATTTCTAGAAGATCGTTCTATTGTTTTATTGAATTTTGATGAAGAGTTAGCAAGTTATGATTTGCTCCTTGAAGTTTTTGAAGAACATGGTATTGATGTTTCCCAGCTTTTTCGACCTAACTCAGAAAAAATTGTTGTGTATTCAACAGATGTCACCTTGAATGGGCGAATTTCATTAATAGAGGGAACTTTTCCTAGCATAGGAACATCAGAGTTTATAAGTACGTTAGAAACAGGGAAGGCGTATCAAGTAGGGCTTATAAGAGAAATGATTTCTGACACAAAGATAGAAATAAGATCTTTTGCTAATATTCAAAGTGGGGTTTTGAGTGGAATTTATTATATCCATACCACTGATGCTTTAGTATTACGTGAAATAATAGATGCGCTTCATCCAGTTCTTTTGGGTTTTCATATTGCAGATGATCTACCACCATTTCATATCTTAAGAGTGCTAGCTAGTATCCATTTCCAAGAAACGACAATGACTGCAGCATCAACATTTTTACAAATGAGAGAATTTATTTTTTTCTTTCCAGTGATTACCTTGTGCTTGATCATTTCTTTGTTTCAATATGTATCGGTAAGAATGAAACGTGCGACGATTTTTATGTTTCACGGTTATGATAAGAAGAAAATCCTGAAAGAGATGACATTAGATTTAACTCAAGGACTATTGTTAGGCGGGCTAGTCGCATTCATTTTTTCAATTATTCTTGTTCTTTTAACGAATCAACAAAGAATCTTGCTTCATCTCATTGTCTACTCACTTATTTTTATCTTTCTGGTGATTGCCATTTACTTGCTAATTGCTATTGGGCTCATGATTTCGATGTTAGGTATCACAAATGTTTTGAGTATATTAAAAGGTCGAAAGATGAAACTTAGAATTCAAGGATTTAATCATCTCATTAAATGTGTTTTTGTTGGACTGTGCCTGTTTCAATTTGTGGATGTCATTCATGGTTTAAGCGAGTTTCAAATGAGAGTGGTTGCCTTGCAATATTGGGAACAAGCCCAAAATGTCTATCAGATTATTGTTGACATCAGTAATTTAAGTGAGATTGGAACTAAAGATTCTGAAAAAATTGAATTTTATAATGATTTAGTTCGTTATCATGATGTTTTTTTGATAGACACTAATCGTATTTTCGGGCTTGAGTTGGATCAACAGTTTAATGACAACTGGTGGGTAGAGGAGGAACTAACCCATTGGGATAATGTGCTTTATATTAATCCTAATTTTTTGAGATTTAATCCTATTTACGATTTTAATCACCATCCAGTTTATGAGCAATTACAACTAGAGCCTCGTGTCTTGAACATCATCTTACCTGATCGTTTTATTGATGAAAAAGAGACTATGACAGTAGATTATTTGGAGATGTTTCAAATGTGGATGAGAGATTATCTAATTGATCATCAGCTAGTAGGAGAAGATGTGCTAAGCTTGAATTTTATTCATGTTCCAGATGGACAGTATTATTTCTCACTCAATCCTTTCCTGAGACTAGAAACAGGTCATCGTGTACGTGATCCAATTGCTATTATTTACTATGAGCAATTTACAGATTTTATTTTTATCCCTTCAGCTTTAACACATAGTGTTTACTTCTTATCAGATTCCGATGATCCTTTTTTAGAGATTCAGGAACTGGTCTATACTCATGGTTTGGAAGCTCAAATTACACAAGTAGAGGCAGTTTATGATCAGCATATGGCGTGGGTTGGTGCTATACGAGAACATTATTTACGGTTGATTGCTTTGATTTTGCTACTCATTATTTCCAATATAGCAGTGACTTATAATCTAGTAGCTAATTATTTTGAACGCTATAAGTTTGAAATTTTCTTGAAATCTACACTTGGATATCATGTGTTTAGGCGTAACAGGTTATTCTTGCTTACCTATTTTAGTTACAGCATACCTTTAATGGCACTAATGATATTCTTTCAAGGTAGATATATCTTATTAGTGGGAGTAGCTACTTTAGCATTAGATGTTATTATGATAATGGTATTTGAGCGTAGACTATTTAAAAAGTCATTTGCAGAAATCATGAAAGGAGAGCGGTAGGATGTTAGAGGCAGTTAATATTACGAAAGCATATAACAATGAAGCTATTGTGTCGGATTTTAATATCAAGGTTGAAAAAGGCGACTTTGTGGCGATTACAGGTGAGTCTGGGAAAGGAAAGACAACGATTTTGAATATGTTAGGCCTTCTTGAAAAACCTGATTTCGGCGAAGTGATCGTCGAAGGAGTTGTGAATCTGTCTGGGAAGGAAGTCATGATGACACAGCGACATAAGTTCGGCTATTTATTCCAAAATTATGCGTTAATCGAGAACGAAACAGTGGAAGTAAATTTGAAAATTGCTCTTGAATATCGAAAAGGTGTGAATAAAAAATCATTAATGAAAGAGGCATTGCATTTTGTTAATCTAAATGCTGCTACTTTAAACAAAAAGATTTATCAGTTATCAGGTGGAGAGCAACAGCGAGTAGCCATTGCGCGTCTGTTTTTAAAGGAATCAGATTATATCTTTGCTGATGAACCGACAGGAAATCTCGATACGAAAAATCGTGATATTGTTTTTGATTTATTGAGGAAGTTAAATGAGATGGGGAAGGCAGTTGTATATGTAACTCATGATTTGGAGTTGGCTGAAAAAGCTAATCGATGGATTAAACTGTAACAAAAAAGCTGAAATTTACCTAAGAACCTTACTGCTGCGATAAGAAACACGCCCAAATTTAATTGAATATGTATTAAGACCTTGCTCGAATTGGGCGAGGTTTTTCTCACTGATAATTGATGCAGAATTGATTGAAAAATCTCTAAACAAATGTTATAATTGATTTTATCAAAGTACATCTCAAAGGGTGGTCTAGATGAAGAAAGAGAACGAAATGGATGTTGCAGTAAATGATTTAGCTGAGGAAATTGCACCAATGGCAATGTATTTAAATGAGTTGGCTGTTATGAAAATTCCGCGATGGATACGTTTTGTTCGTGATCTTGAAGCGGGATGTATTATAGATTTAAAAGAGATTGAACGAGAACTGGATTCTATTTTAAGTTCAGCTTATCACGATTCTGTTTTAGCGTTATTTAAACGAATTTTGAGACAGTTATATCGTATGGGAAGCTATGAAACTGTTCACGCTTATGTTCATTTTTACAAAGATATGTGGGATTCGGATGAGGAAGATGTGATTTAGAATAATTAGGTTTTACAGATGCATCTGTAAAATTTTAGCAAAAATGATGAATGTATTTACAACCAATACGATAGAAATTGTATAGAAAAAAGGAGTCAATATGCACACACAAAAGATCAACTACCACCAACTCATGCTAAAAGAGTTGGAAAAAATCAAAAAATCAAACATCCGGCCTAAGTTGCTTCTCCACACTTGCTGTGGCCCATGTAGCCCTTATGTTTTCGGTGTATTAGGTGAATATTTCGATTTAACTGTCTATTTTTTCAATCCGAATATTCATCCAGAAGAAGAGTATGATAAGCGATTATCAGAGCAAATTCGTTTGGTAAAAGAGATGGGGTTGGGTTATGAAGTTGTGACCGATGCGTATCATCCAGAGCCATTTTATGAATCGATTAAAGGTTTTGAGCAGCATGGAGAGGGTTCGGAGCGTTGTACGAGTTGTTTTGGATTGCGATTGGAGCAGACGGCTAGACGGGCGAAAGAAATGGGGTTTGATTATTTTTCGACCTCTCTTACGGTGAGTCCGCGAAAACCATCACAGCTTTTGAATGAGTTAGGGATTGCGCTTGAGGAGAAAGTTGGAGTCAAGTTTTTGCGATCGGATTTCAAGAAGAATAATGGCTATGCAAAGTCTGTGGAGTTGACGAAGAAGTATAAGCTTTATCGACAGTGTTATTGTGGGTGTATCTTTACGGAAGCTGAGGCACAAGCACGGGAACAGCAAGCGATTAAAATTTTGGAGACAGAGGCGTTTCCTGTTTAGATCTTGAAAATGTAAGTTTTGTGCTGAAATTCATCTGAACTCACGTTCCTAAATAAAAAAATTTACATTGGGTTAAAAAAATGGTATTATAATACGTATAATTAACTACTGCGATTAGGGTTATTCGAGTCAAATGCTAATCTTATTCTGAGATCTGTGAGGTTTCTAGCGTAGGATTAGCACACGTAAGTTGCTTGAGGAGTTTCTAAATGTAGTTTATATAAATTCTAGGAGGAATGCATATATGCTATGGTTAAAGGAAAACATTAATGAGGTTGTTACAAAGTTAGAGACGGATGTGTCGAAAGGATTGACTCAGGCTGAGGTTGATGTTCGAGTTGGGAAGTATGGTTTGAACGAATTTGAGGCTGAGAAGAAGGAAACTTTGTTCCAGAAAGTGATGCATCATTTGCTTGAAATTTCAGCTATTATTCTATTAGTTGCTGCTGCGATTGCAGCTTATACAGCAATTGTGAACGGTGAGGGCTGGGCGAAAGTTTGGGTTATTCTTGGGGTTGTTGTGATTAATACATTTCTTGGGATTCGTCAAGAGGGCAAAGCTGAGGCGGCGCTTGAAGCGTTGAAGAAGATGAATTCTTTTGATGCAACGGTCGTTCGTGATGGCGAGAAGAAGATTATTGATGCGGCTCATTTAGTGCCGGGTGATATTGTTGTGTTAACAGCTGGGGATATGATTTCAGCAGATGGTCGTATTATTGAGTGTAGTTCGTTAGCTGTTGATGAGTCTGGGTTGACGGGGGAGAGTGTGCCAGTTGAAAAGGATCATCGTGTTCTTGTTGACGAGAACACAGCGCTTGGTGACAGGTTAAATATGGTTTATTCAGGATGTCTTGTTACAGCTGGGCGTGCGACAGTGGTGGTTGTCGAAACAGCAATGGAAACCGAGATGGGTAAAATTGCGAAGCTGCTTAATAACACAGAGAAACTGCAGACACCTTTGCAGCAGCGCTTAAAGAAATTATCGATCCAGTTATGTGTGGTAGCCTTAGCAGCGGGTGCGTTGATATTCGCTATTGGTGTGTTTGCTCATGGTTATGATGTTTTAGATATGTTATTAGTAGCAGTTGCGTTAGGGGTTGCTGCGGTTCCAGAAGCATTACCGATCATTGTGACGATGATTTTTGCGCGCGGACTGCACAACATGGTTGTTAAGAATACAATCATCAAGAAGATACCAGCAGTAGAGACGGTTGGAAATACTTCGGTTATTTGTTCTGATAAGACTGGGACATTAACGATGAACAAGATGCGGATTCAGCGTGTTTGGCATGTCGATCATGATCCGAAAGCTGTGGAAGAAGATTTTAATGATGATAAGATGCAAATGCTTGAGTATTTAGGTGCTTGTACGAATGCGATTATTAATGTTGTCGAGGGCAAGGATGTGATTGTTGGCGATCCAACTGAGGCGGCGATTGTGCGTTTGATGCGTGATAAGGGCTTAACGAGAGCGATTTTAGATGAGAAATATCCGCGTGTGCATGAGATTCCATTTGATTCGGGTCGTAAGTTAATGACAACGATTCATAAAATGCCTGATGGTTATTTACAGATTACTAAGGGTGCATTTGATCGTTTGCCTGTTAGATGTAACTCAACAGAGGCTGGCA
>Ga0131853_10024146_pt1 | contig 10973 bp, 2 predicted proteins | sample TergutLab28metaG_FD_92764 | JGI IMG/M metagenome (GOLD analysis project Ga0131853, IMG submission 92764) | Labiotermes labralis P1 segment gut microbial communities from Petit-Saut dam, French Guiana - Lab288 P1 (version 2) (version 2) | ecosystem: Host-associated > Arthropoda: Insects >...
GAGTTGGACTTCTGGGCAAGTTGAGTTGTCGAGTTGGACTTCTGGGCAAGTTGAGTTGTCGAGTTGGACTTCTGGGCAAGTTGAGTTGTCGAGTTGGACTTCTGGGCAAGTTGAGTTGTGAAGCTAGGCTTCTGGTTAAGTTAGATTGTAGAATTGGACTTCTGGTTAAACTGGGCTGCGGAGTTGAGCTTTATTTTAGTTTCATTTGGATTCGTCTGCTTTTATAAAGGATTAGTTTCTAAGCCATCCATTTAATTCAGGTGTTAACCACGTCTTGATTCTCATATTATCACGAATGAAGAAGTGGTCTATAGAAGCTTCCATGATTTGATAGAACGCCCAGTAGTTAGGTGTTACATCTGTGTATACTTGGCGACCATTTAAATATCCGTGAATGCTTGCTCTATGAGAGTTTCTGTTTAAGTGATAATTTATAGTTGTTACCGCTTCTGCTCTAGTTAATATATTGTCTCTTTCGAATGTGTAATTAGATGGAAAGTAGTTAAATATAGTTTGGTTAAAGGTAGCATTTACTGCTTCTGCTGACCAGTGGCCAGTAATATAATCTAGTTGCATCGCTGGGGCAAGAGCAAATACTCCTGCTGCGAATTGGGCAAATTCTGCATTTGTTATTTCTTGATTTGGACGGAAAGTTCCGTCCGGGAAACCCACTAAGATACCTTGATTTGCAAAGTAGCTTATAGCTTCAAAGTACCAACCAGTTTCATTTACATCTGCAAAGCCTGTAAACGATTGACCGAACCTACCAGCGTTGTTTGATGATAGTCTAAAGAACATTTGAGCCATTTCTGCTCTTGTAATACCATTTTCTGGTCTAAAGGTTCCGTCTCTGAAACCTATTACGTAGTGGTGTTCAAACTCTACTGAACTATCTTCTTCTGGCCTTTCTTCTGGTGGGCGAACTGCATGCCCTAGAAACCATGGACCAGTTGGTGGTGTTGGTGTTGGATCTTGTACTGGTGGATTCCATATTGGTGGCTGAGGGGTTGGCGGGATTGGTGGTGTACCTGGACTACTTGGAGTAGAAACATATTCAAATTCAAATTCTATAATAGCATTCAAGTATGAAAGAAGCTCAAATGCTTCACCAATCAAGCCATCTATCTCAATTCTTGAACCTCCTTCTACTGTAGCAAATATGCCAGTAAATTCAAATATCCTAGCTCCTACTTGAAGCTGTGGCGCATTTTGTGTAGAAATCTCTCCTAGGCTCCAATTTTCGTTAATTAAAAACTTAATTAAATCGTCTCTTGAAATAGGGGTTACAGGTGTTGTCTGTATAGGGATAGGAAGTTCATTTTCTTGCGATCTTTGTCTTGTATCTTGGTGTACAGCAACTACAACAGCATCCATGTAGGTGTAGAGTTCACCGTCTTCGCCTCCATTGCCATTGCCCACCATATAATCTACAGCATTTCTATAGAAAATTATAGCGGTGTTCGTTTCTAAATCTATTTCTACACGATATGCGTGGTAATTAATTAAATTTAGACCACGTGCCATGGATATTTCTCTTACTTGAGCTGTGCTTAAAGCATGACTCATTATCTCTCTTTCTCCTACAATAGTTCCAAAAAGAATTGGGAACGAGTGTGTAGGTATTAATTCAGGAGCAATACCTGGAATGCTAGACAATATTGTGAAATCTAAAGTTACTAACTCTCTCTCCACAAATATTATATTGATAGTTGTAAAACCATCATCATCAACATATACGTTCGTGTCCATAAAGATATTGATATGCTCTATTAGGAAATATATTTCAATAAAGTTCGCTAGTTCAATTTCACCTATTACTCTCAACAGTCGTACAAATTCGTTTATAAAGTCTAGGGCTTGATCTCCAGTTAAAAGAGATAAAGACATAGGCATTAAAGTACCCATAAGCACTGATGTTAAGAATTCAGTTGGGTTTAATTGTGCCATTTCTATTAGCTCAACTAAGTTTTCGGAAATTTCATCCTCGATTGCTTCGTCTTCAATTACTTCATCACCGATTGCTCCGTCTTGTGGTACTTCGTCTATAATCACTTCATCTTCTGAAATTTCAAATGGAGCAATTCTAAGAGCCAGCTCTAAAGCTTGTATAATTAGATGATCTAAACCAGCTGGTATTAACATTGTACCAAGATGTCTCTCTTCACCAGTTGAAGTTCGTAGAGTTTGGTGTATTATACCAGCAATTTCCGATTTAGGTACCAGTCTCACTATTATAGTAGTTCCACCTTCTTCAACAAGAACATTTAAACTTTCTGTAACATTTGTTACTACAAAGTCCGTAGGAATTCTTGCCATTACTTCATTCCAATCTATATGATAACCCGTTCCTACATATAAATCTTCCGTTTCGATAGGATCAACTGGTGCACCTTCAAATACAACTGTTACATTAGCCATTATAGCAGGTCGGCGTACATATCCCACCCAAATAGTATTATCTCCATCAGTAATATTAAGCACTACTGATCTACGTGGAGTCTCAGTCAGATACTCAACAATATCTACTTGAACATTATCACTATCGTGGTGCAATAGCCAACCGTATCTCTCCCGAAATTCGTGGTAACCTCTAGTATCAAATCTACTTATTTCAACCTCGTTTGGAATAGCGTATAAGAAATGTCCAGGAGTTATATTTTCGATTTGGCGTATTAGGATTATAGCATCTGTCCAAGTATCAAGATCAAATGCTATGTCAGATACGATGTCATAATCTACGAAATTAATAGTTAAATGAGTTCCTATAGCTGGAGCATGGGTAAATATTATAGTAGCATTTGTTATAATATTTTGAAGAGTAACTACGTGAGTGCTTAACATTGCGATATAGTCAACTTCAGGGGTTACTTCAATATTTGTAATACGTGTTCCAGCAAAATTGCCAGTGTTTAAAGCTGCAATATTACCAGTGAAGTTTGGTAATACTCGAATGGTTCTCTCGTGGTATATATCTGTACCTTCTAATACGTCCCTAACAGTCAATATTACCAGTGCTTCAGCCGGGCTGTAACGGAAGACTACGTCCATAGCATTTTGGAGACCTGGCCCATTAGGAACATAGTTGGCTTGACCTAACATACGAATGTGAGTATTACCAGATAGTGAAGTATCTAACACATACTGTGGAACATTTGGTGCAAATAGTGATTGTGAAATTCCTCTTAGAATACTTATTATAGTTCCAGAAGCTGGATGTGAAATTTCTTCGCCTTCTTCATCTAACATAATAATTACGAAATGATAGAATAGCTCTGGATCCGTCTCATAGAAGAAATTAACACTATTGTGTGTGCCTATTGCTACTTCAAAGCTATCTACTCCTAACTGCATAGCAGTAGTTCCTAGACTAGCACCTGATAGTACATAACCTCGTGCTGATAAGTCCTGGGCTTCTATTGTCATAACTGTTCCAGTTATTCCACGTATCACCAACCGCTCTATTAACACTCCTTGAAGTGTGTTGCCGTAAATTAGATTTATTACTACATCATTATACGTTGTTGGCATTACTACGAATGTGTGCTCTCTTGCATTTGGCAACACATGTAATAATACTCTGCTTGTCGCCGGATCTGCTAATTTGTAGCCTGTTGGCACATCTGCTATTATTTCTCTTTGCTCTCCTAGTCTTACATTTGGTATTGTTCTTCTTGTTGATATTAATATCGGATTTCCTTCTCCATCTTCAACCTTCTTACTTACTTCTTCACCTGTCAGTGCATCTATATATATCACTGTTATATACGTTCTATTTTTCGTGAAGTTGAATGTTATCGTTACTGGATCGTATCCAATTTTTGGTGATTGTGTTGCACTTCCAACTAACGTATAGTGGCTTAATGCAAAGTTATTCCATACATCATTTATATTTATCGGCTCATTACTTCCAAACTCCCTTACTACACTTCTCTGACCTATCGTTCTGTATACTATCGGATTTTCATACGTATCTTCTACGATGTTACCGTAGTCATCAACTAATAGCTCGTTCAACACTATTACTACGTTTCCTCTAATCGGTTCATACACAAATGTGATTGAGTTACCTGTATTTTCTATGATTATGCGTCCATAGAAGTCTACTACATCTCCGTTAGTTTCTGTTAACGCTGGTGTTGCCCTTACAAATGCATGGTGTTCGATGTGTGGTGCTCTCTTTATGAATGATTGACCTAATATTCCTGGCACTTCGAAGTTTGGTACTATCGCATCACCTTCTCCGTTTACCATATTGATTGTTACCATTCTCACGTTTGTCATATAGTTGAAGATTATCGTTATAGGTGCTTCTAATGCTCCTATTCTGTACTCTCCTACTACGTATACTGGGTCTCCGTAATCGTCGTATAGCGGATCTCCATCTTCTGTCATCGCTCTTACTTCACTTCGTGTCCCTCCTTCTACTTCTACATTTACATACGTCCAGTTGGCTGGGCTCAAACTTCTTATTATGAACTCATTGTTCATCGGTACTCGTTTGCTGTACGTGTAGAGTGTGTTTCCTCCTCCCCTTCCCGTTACCGTTACTGGCACTGTGAACTCTTCTATCACATCATAGATTGGTGTATAGTAGAACCTTATTGGCTTGTCTTCAGCTATTCTATCTATTATTACTGGGTTTGGTTGTGCCGGAGCTTCTCTTAAAATATACCCTGCTATGCTTGGAGCAAATATTCTTACATCGCTGTATCGTAGTACTGTTATTTTTTCCGTTCTCTCAAACGTTGGTTCTGTAATCGTTTCATCTAGCCTTCTTCCTACTAGAGTTACTATTACATCTACAAACGCATCCGGGTCTCTCTCAAAGATTACTTCTACTATTGATGGCGTTCTTACTGTTAACGTTGTTGCCGTCACATATATAAGTCCGTAGTTGTAATCCTCGTACTCAACTTCAACAATCTCTCCATTTTCTAGGAATCCTACAAACCTATATCCTGCTGGCGTTAGGTCTGTTGCATTTATTCTTACTTCTGTTCCTGTTACGCTACTTATTACTTGCGTTCCTAGGGTTCTGTGGTTCGGATTTGCTATTTGTGTTCCATTTCCATCATCAATTGTTGGCAGTCCGTAGTTTAGGTTTATTGTTACTGCTGCTCTCGTTGTCGGCATTAAACCGAATCGATGCTCTGTTCCTATCCTTGGTGGCGATTCATCAACTTCTATCATTGGACGTACTAAGACACTTGCTGGATTTTGTGTTCCGTGTGCTGGTATGAAATCTTCTCTTGGTGTCGCTGTTACTTGTATTGTTTCGCCTATTCTTTCATCTGAAATTACTCTGCTACTATCTATTACCTCACCTGTCAACACGTTATAATAGATTACCCTTACATCCGCTACATCTTTCGTGAAATAAAAATGGACTATTGTTACTTGACCACTTACTGTTACCATATGCGTACTTGCCGGTCTTACTGGTGTGTAATGGTTTTCTGTCCAATCCCATGATAAGCTCGTTGGCAAAGTCCCTAACTCTAATGTTAACGGTGTTCCATGGTTATGGGTTGCACTTCTTTGTGCTATTAATCTGTGGTCATTTTCACCATAGTAGTTTTCCTCATAGAATCTCACCACTACGTTGCCTGTCATTCGGCGGTACACGAATGTTATTTCATATGTCCCGTCTTCTGTTGGCGTTATTGTTGCATATACATAGCCTTCATTTTCTATTGTTGTTGAATATCCAGACCCTATTTCTGTTCTTATGAACTCATAGTGTTCGATGTGTGGCGCTCTTATGCTAAATGCTTGACCCACTATCGCTGTTTCATTGAAACTCGCTATTGTTGTTCGCGTAGTCTCTCCATCTTCGCTTATTAGGTTAATTCTTACTGTCTTTTCATCTGTTCTATAGTTGAAGATTATCGTTATAGGTGCTTCTAATGCTTCTATTCTGTACTCTCCTACTACGTATACTGAGTCTCCGTAATCGTCGTATAGCGGATCTCCATCTTCTGTCATCGCTCTTACTTCACTTCGTGTCCCTCCTACTACTTCTACATTTACATACGTCCAGTTGGCTGGGTTCAAACTTCTTATTATGAACTCATTGTTCATCGGTACTCGTTTGCTGTACGTGTAGAGTGTGTTTCCTCCTCCTCTTCCCATTACCGTTACTGGCACTGTGAACTCTTCTATCACATCATAGATTGGTGTATAGTAGAATACCACTCGTATAGGATTAGCATGACTACCTAACATTGGCATCTCAGTTGGAAGACGTGGTGCACTTTCTTTTATAAATAAATGACCATTTCCAGCAACCGATGGATTCCTACCCTCTGCTAAATGCTCAGTTCTTGTAAGCTCAAAACCTTGTACATGTGGCGCACGGATATGGATAGGCGTGCCAACTAAAGTATAAACTACACTTGGTTGCACATTTGCTGGCAATAAGTCTCCAGTAGTGTTGTGTCGAAGCTCTACTTGGAAGTGAGAGAAAGCAGGTTCATGATGGTGGTAGTAAAAGCGTATAGCATCTGGAACTGAAGCATCTATATAATCAAGCTGAGGAACACCAGGGATTCCTGGAACTCCTGGTGTTCCAGATGGTCTATGGCTTGTTAAAGTATATCCAAGAGTTTCAAGGTTAGGAGCGAATACTCTTACATCTATGTCAGTAAGAGTTCTTATATTTTGAGTGCCTATCAAACGACTACTTATATAATGACCATCATCATCCACATATTTGTATAACAAACTAACATTTATAACACCATGTATCGGCATCATATAAAATGTTATAGTTAAATTACGAATATTTATCGAATGCCCCAACGGTAAAATCATTCGCCTCGTAATTATATTATCAATAGTTCTGTAAAGAGGATTGAAATTGCTAGGTAAATTAGCAGTAAACCATTCTCCTCCACTTACTCGATAAGTATTTTCAACAGGTAATCCATTTGTATCACGCATAATATTTCCACTATTATGATATACTGCACGAACTGTTACATCTATAGGCGATCTCATTACAAGAAGATCAACATAAACTACACCACTAGACGGAACATTTACTGTAGCAAAAGCACCTGCTACCACAGAACCCGTACCTGGTCTCACACCCAAATACATATATCCCTCTGGCTCATATTCTGGAGTAGAAGAGTTCAAAAAAATATTAAATATATTAAAGGTAAATGAAGTTTCATCTATTTGTCTTTGAACTTGCTTAACTATTCTATCGCCATTAGGAGTTTCCTCTATAAATCTATAAACCACATTGCCAGTAATCGGCCTATATAGAAATGTAATAACACTGTCTCCATCAACTTTTTCAATAAATCCAAACATAGAATTTGAAGTAATAGTAGACGTTGGACCATCAAGCGTTAGACCATCAACTCTATAGAAAGTAAAGCCAGGCATATCTGGTGCAGGATGAACAAAATTCTCACCGTAAATCGCTGGCACAATATATTCATCTAAAAGGTTCATTCCTGAGTAGTCCACAAGCCTTATAGTTACACCAATTGCTAAAGAAACATATCCAATTTCAATTGTGTGTGCATTACCCAAATCTGCTACTGGTACATACACACTTGAATTTTGCCCTGGTGCTAAATAGTGATTCGCAATATTCATAGCTTCTATAGTAACTGCATTATTTCTAGCAACACGTTGAGTGAATCGATAAAGTTCTACATCAGGTACTATATCCCCATATTCATCAACGAGAACACCAACTACAGTCAAGTCTACTGTATTTTGGTCTACCAAATCATCTTCATCATGCCAAAGCAAACGATCTTCCAAATGTGCTACAGGTGTAAGCATTGGATCATCATCTATATCTGTACTAATCATTACTTTATCTTGCTGCCAATTATCTATAGTGGGCAGCTCTTCAACAACTTCCTCTCGTAGACGAGAGTATCCGAAAATTTCGAGTTCAGCCGCCAATATATTAAATGGCAACCCACTCATGGTCATAATCGTTAGCAACATAAATGCTAAAATCCTAGATAATTTCTTTTTGGTTCTAAAATGCATAAAAAAATCCTCCTTTCCTTAAGAAAAAAATGCAATTATTTTCTCCTGGTTCCTTTTTTGTGTACGCTTTAAATTCTAGCAAAGGCATACTCATTACTTATTCCTCCCATACATACAATTGTTATAACATAAATATAGTTTTTTTTGCAATGATAGAAATATTATACTATAGCAATATAGGTATATTATACTATAAAACTACCCACATTTTCAACAAATATTCAAAAATATGGTTTACGAAGTTAATTTAAATTCATGTAAATTTTTTTTCAGTTTATGAAAACTTTTTCAAAAAACATTGATGTATATCCCATAAAATAATAAAGTACAAACTTAATCATCATATTCCTTTTTTTTCTAACAATTATAAAATATAATAAATCAATCTTGTCATCAATTTAAGTATTTTTTTAAATTAATTTTTTTTTTGCATTTTGTGACATGGGCAATATGATAAAATAAGAAAAAACAACAAAAAAGCAAACAAAGGAGAAATTATGAGCATAATTCATTTAAATGTAACAGAAATTGCACCAAATCCTTATCAACCACGTAGGTTTTTCGATAAGGATAAAGTACACGAATTGAGCCAAAGTATAAAAGAATACGGAGTAATGCAACCCATTAGTGTACGGATTATTAATGGGAATAGTTATGAATTAGTAGCAGGTGAAAGAAGGCTAAGAGCAACAAAATTAGCAGGACTCTCTACAATACCTGCAATAATAATAAACATATCAGAACATGATAGTGCAGCCCTTGCCCTAATAGAAAATATCCAACGTGAAAATTTGAATTTTATAGAAGAAGCAATAGGTTTTTATAATCTATTAAACGACTATAACATAACCCAAGAAGAGCTAGCAAGAAGACTTGGCAAAAGTCAAAGTACTATAGCAAATAAGCTTCGCTTACTTAAGCTTTCTAAAAGCATCCATAAGACATTACTAGAAAACGGGCTAACAGAACGCCACGCAAGAGCTTTATTAAAATTGACAAGTGAACAAGAACAAGAAAAAGCAATCTCTACTATTCTAAAAAATAACTACAACGTCAAGCAAACAGAAGATTTAGTAGAAAGAATGTTAGAAAATGAGAAAAAATCCAAAAGAAATATAAAAATCACAAGAAAGATAAAAGACTTCCGCCTATTTTCAAACTCTATAAAACAAAGCATAAACATAATGGAAGAAGCAGGCTTCAATTGCGACTACATAGTGGAAGAAAATGAAAATGAACTTGAAATAATGATAAGAGTCAACAAACAGATGGTGGCATAAAAAAAGGCATTGTTGCAAAATTAAATGCAACAGTGCCTTTTTTATTCTTTATTGTATTTTGAGACCCTAAGCAAAAAGCTTTTTTTCTTTTATTAGAATATATTTCCTAATTCTAACATCGTGAAATTCTCAATTATCCTTAATATTTAAGTCTTTCGGTTATTGGCTCTACTATCCTACAAGCTTCCTCAAAATCACTAAAATTAAGTTCCTCAACAAAAACTTTTAACAATCTCGAAACATCTTTTTGCCGTCCGCCCACCACCAGATATACCGATCTCATCATACCACTATACTAAACAATAAAAATACCATACGCATTTTACGTATGGTATTTTTTTATGCTACCAATTAGCTGGGTTGTTTTCACCCGCTAGTTGTAACGCTTCTCTAACACCTTCTATAATTGCTGTAGCACTTAATGTAGCACCTGCAAAAGTGTCAACTTCTTCTATAATGTCATTAGTTGTTTGCTCTTCATAGATATAGTCACGAATAGCAGGCCATACTTGATCCCATAGTTCTGGTGTTTCATTTTGTTCATTTATTACTATTCTTCTAATTGTATTTCTATCAACAGTTACAGTCATGTCTATAGAATTTTGACCGCCTTCTACTACTACATTATAATGACCTGGAACTAAAAATCTAGCGTCTAGATTTGCTGGATTTGGAAGTATCTGAGTTCTAGGAGAAGTTCTTGGAGCGATTGTAGCAGGGTCAGCCCCAGCTAATATCATAGCTTGCTCTACAGCCCAAACTATAGCAGAAGCAGACATAGTGGCTCCAGTATTAATATCTACATGTGTAGATTGTTGGTCAGTAATTTGGTGCTGAGCAACTTGACGGAAAAACCATCCTCCCCAAGTTCCACCACTAATTTCATTGTTATAAGCAGATTCTCCATGAACTAATCTATTCCCTTGTCCAGTATGAACATGAAACTCATTTCTAGAAAAGCTTACAGAAAGCTCCATATCATCTGTCTCAGAATATAGCATTCTTGTAGCATCTCCGGTTAAAGGGTTACCTTCAACATCCATTGTGTTCGCTGGAACAATAATTCTGTGATAGCCTGGAATAAATCTGTCTCCTGGAAGAGGGGCTGAAATTGATTGTGGAGTTAAATCAGTCGGATTTGCACCTGCTAATTCAATCGCTTCTTCAACAGCTGCTACTATAGCTTCTTTAGTAATTGTAGCACCAGCAAAAGCATCTAAGCCTTGAGTTGACTGGTGAACTAAAATTTGGTCTGGCACACCAATTGCACGCCAGAACCACCCGCTTCCATACATAGAGTCTCCATGTTCCATTATTTGAACACGTGTAATTTGATTTTCTGAGAAATCAACTTCTACAGTCATCGGGTTTTCGTTGTAAGATGGAACTGTAACACTATGTGTTCCTGGGGCGAAGCTTGCTGTTGCAAAAGGTAATCCTTCGATTGTAACAACATAGTGGCTGTGGCTCTCATCTTCATGGTCGTGATCATGGTCATGGTCATGATCTTCTACTACTGGTGGTTGCACTTGCGGAACATACTCCTCTTCGGGTGTTGTACAAGCCGCTAATAATGCCAACGCACCTACACTTAAAATAAGTTTTTTCATTTTCATTTTTGGGATATTCCTCCTCTTTCTTTTTAGTTTAAAATGTACTCTGTATTGTAACACA